>Ga0208973_1001081_pt1 | contig 12445 bp, 16 predicted proteins | sample AOAMet_66_BLW_10_2_FD_188233 | JGI IMG/M metagenome (GOLD analysis project Ga0208973, IMG submission 188233) | Ammonia-oxidizing marine microbial communities from Monterey Bay, California, USA - CAN11_66_BLW_10 (SPAdes) | ecosystem: Environmental > Aquatic > Marine > Intertidal zone | place...
GTTTGTTGAGTTTACTAAACCTTCAAAGTATTGAGTAACTGCTGGCATCATGTTTCCATCAAGCATCATATCAAATAATGGCTGAGATTGTTTTAAATTATTTGCATTGATAAAAAAGTCTTTTCCAAAAACTTCATCTTGATAGAATTGCAAATCACCTGCTGGCACTTGACCTTGATTTTGCATAGTAACATTAATTGAATCTAACCGCATTTCTTTTTCATATGCTTTGTTTTCATCTTCAATGTCAGTAAGTCTAGCAGTTATGGATGCATCTATAACTGTAGGTATATCATCGTAAGCATTTCTATAAGCAGTTAGCACATACTTACCACTTTCTGATAATTCTTCTTCAGTATGGTCAGATGGATTTTGTAACAATGATTTTATTTTAGTTAATTCATTATAAGAAACGCTTGTTTGTTTTGCTATTTGATTCATTCGATGACCAAAAGCATTACCTAAAGTATTTAATTCTGATTGTTGATTGCTAAAGTCTGAGTTCAAAATATGCTTTTGTGCTTCAGTATAAAAAGCTACTGGATCATTTGTTGTCTGCATAGTTCTTAAATTATCTTGCGCTTTCTTTTGATTTGCATCAAGCACTAATGAATCTTTTGTTCTTATATGTGTAATTTTGCTGTTAAGGTAAGTAACTAATTCTTTTCTACCTTCAATGCCCATATCTATAATAAATTGTGCAAGCTCACCTGTATCTTCAACCAATTCATTTTCATCAACTTGATGAGAGTCCAGCAATGAAGTTAACTGTATTAAGTCTGGATTTGGTTTGTTAAGTTCAAGTTGTAAATTATTAATTTTTTGCTCATCATCTGATGCAAAATCTATTTTCATAGATATATGGTGAGACAACAATTTTTGTTTTACTTCATCTCTAAATTCTAATGGTACTTCTTTAATTCTATCTACAATATCACTAACTTGCGTAACATTAGTTATGCTTGGAAGAATAGTAGTAACAAATGAATCTGTTGCGTTTTCTACATATTCTTCGCGCCTAGCAGATCCGTTTGCTAATGCGTTTGCTAATGTTTCTGGTTTAGTATTTATAAGCGCATCTATTGTTAATTGTCTTAATTCAAAGTCTCTAATTGCTTGTGGGTTTACTAAGACGCTTAAAAATTCTTTTTTCTGCACATCATCAAATTCTGAAAATTGTTGCGCTAATGATGTATGCGCTGACAATATTCTTAATGAATCAATTTTTTCTAGGTTTTGTGTATATTCTGCAAAAGTAATTCCTTCACTCATAAACAACCTAATTGAACGCGCCTGCTCTTTATCTAGTCCTTCTAAGATTTCAGTATGTACTGAGACCCCACTTGTAATTGTTTCTTTAAGTGAGTTCATATGATCGTAACCATTAGCACGATCACCCATTATAGCAGAATCTCTAATTCTTTTTATCTCTGCTGCCTTCATAGAAGTGTATGTTTTATTTGCGTATGCAGTACCAGCTTCACTTATATACCGACTAAAATATGTATCTTCGCCACTAGCATTAATCATACTTGCAACATGGCTACTTATTAATTCGTTATATTGATTTGCATTTTCTGCAGATTTTGCATAATACGCACCTTGCGCTACTAATTCAGCATCAACCGATTGTTCAAAACGCTTATTAATTATTTCTTGATATGCAGCTGTTGCTTCTGTTCCAAACTGTGCTGGAGATGAAAACTTAACTGGCTTATTTGTTTTAGGATCTAGTGCCACTATGTCTGAACTTGACAATGACATAGCTTCTTCAGCACCAGCTTGCCTTGCTGCTATAACATCTTTTTTATACGCACGTTCACTAAACTCGTTTGCTGTTGCAGCTACTTGCTCCCACAACTCAGCTTCACCTGTGTTTATTCTGCGCACGCCAACTGGCTTATTAAAGACTTGTGTTTGTTGTCTGATTACAGCCATGTTATTTTCCTGTAGTTAAAATTTTATTTTGCTGTGTCAATAGCTCTTTGTATTCCTGTTGCCATAGTAGCTGTTGCTTGCAACATAGATGCACGCCTTGCATTCCTACCGCCACGTCTTAATGCCAAAGCCTCTCTAGTTCTTGCGTTAGCTTCCATACTTCTTTGTTGTGCAAGCCTACTAAGATCTGTGGCTGCAATTTCTTTTTGCTTTTCTAAGAATGCTTCAACTGATCTGTCTGATCCAATGTCACGCCCACTGGCAGCAAACATTGCTACATTTGTACTTGTTGCAAGATCATATTCATACCTACGCGATGCTGCTTGTTGCAATGCCAAGACTTCACCTTCTTCGCGTTCGGTTTCAGTATTAAATGCATCCATTCTGGCTGCATCTTCTTTAGCTTTACCAGCTTCCATAGAAGCTTTTGCTGACATAAAAGCACCGATTAATTGAAAAATAGCCATTATGTAATCAACTCCGATATTAAGCCATTGATCTGCAACGGCATGGGTTCTTCTTGCTCAATAGTAACTTGAGGACTTCTGCTATATCCTAAAAGCCTAACCTCTTTATTACCTGTAAATCCAGTAATATTATTAACAGCTCTGTTATTTACCTTAATAGATTCAGAATTCTTTACGTTAAGAATTACTGTACTTATACCGCGCACGTCACCTGTAACTGGCCCATTAGCTGCCACAGTATCTACTGGATTAGTTATTATTTTAGATGTGTACTTTTTACCTACATAAAAATGAGTATAACTACTATGCCCTGTCATAGTAATATTCCCACCAGTTACAGTAAATTCACCTAAGTAAACTTTATTAGTACCATCATACCCAATTACATCTACAGTACCGCTAGAATACAAACTACTTACACTTACAGTACCGCTGCCATAAGCTACATAAAGATAGTTATCTAAGCCAATATCATCAAGAAACTCAGACAATACATAGTTATTATTAACGTCTTGCTGGTAAGTAAACAGTCTATCACCTATTGCGGTTGCTGCTTTATAGCTGCCTTGCGATGTTAAGCCTGTCCAAGCCGCACGTTTCTCTGCTCTGTTAGAACTAAACAACGCCATATCACCATCAGCCATAACCAAAGCTGCGTATGATTCAGCAGTATTAAATCCAGAATGCACAACTGCTATATCTACAGGTGATTTAATAAGGTGCGTAGCCACAGTAGATATTGCTGTAGAAATATATGCATCCTCTGCATCAGAATATATGTACTCACGAACAGCCCTACCACCGCGCTCAACAAAAATAGTTGCACCATCAATAGAAGTAGGCAAAACAAACTCACTACCAAATGGCGTTTGTTTTCTTATCTGTGCGTTAGTAGGTGTAATAGCTTGGTTAAGGTATGTAGGGACATACAATTCATCTGACAGTGTAAATATTTGCAAGTCACGATTAGATCTCATGTATCTAATTTCATTAACGTCACCAGTAGCAGCTACTAAATTTATTGCATCTGTATCTTCACCTTCACCGACATTGTAATCAAAGAACTCACCAAGCGAAGACATCCATATCGTATCTGGTTCAGCCAAAGTACCGCCAAAACAAAGCCTATTTTCATGGAATGTTACTGCCGCTGGGTATCCACGCAATGCAGAGAACGCTTGCTCGTCCCAATTAGTTGTTGCACCATTTGATGTTATTTTTACAAAGCCACCACCATCTTCTGATTCGTTTGCATTAGCTGATGCATTAACTGTATATGTATTTATATCTAATATTTCTACAATATTTCTGCTTCCGTTTATACTGCTAGCATTTATCCCACCAACTGCCACTGCATCAGATAAAGTTATGGTCTGGCCTACTATTAACCCATGTGATAAATGAGTAATTTCAATCGTACTGCTACCATTTCTTGTTCGTATTGGATTTGTAACAGTTAGCCTTGTTGATAATTCTTTTACAACAGTGCCGATTGCTTGTGTGGTACTGTTTACAGATGTTATTACAATCTCATTGCCACCATATCTAACAGTTACACCAATATGTTTACCTGTTGTATCCCAATAAGGTGCGCTTGTAGTAATAGTTCTATTGCTACCTGTTGCAGGATTGCTTGAAGATAATGTTACATTTGTAGAATAAAACGAGCTATATGGTTGATATGTATCTTTATTGTCATAGCTTGTATCAAAGCTAAATACACTAAGCTCAAATGTTGTAAGCGATGTACGCGTAAGCATACGAGGCGCAAACAGCGGATGGCATATAAACATTACATCACCATACTGTGCTGTATTGTACTCGCGTAAATAATCTTTATCAAAAGGCAGCACATTACTTTGAGTGTCAGCAGTTATAGTTGATACTAAACTAACTGTACCATCAGTTAACAACCTCCAACAGAATATGTAAGCTTCACCTATACCAATTACATACTGCTCGTTATCATCAAATATAAAAGGAGCTAAGTGTAAGTCTTTATTAGTACGTGTATTCTTATATATAAACTTAGTGCCGTGTCGTTTCTTTACTGCACCTTCTGGCAATACAATCATGTTTTCTAGGCTTTGTGCAGACGCAGCATAGATAGGACTATCAGTCCTCATTATAGTATTGTCGCTTATTTCGCCGTACTGAAAGCTATTCTGTGGTATTCTTACTTTCTGCATTAGCTACGCCTTTGTGCTATAAACCTTGATGTCATTAACTTGCGTGTTGTTTGTTGTTGCGAGTCAAGTCGTCTAGCTTTTATCATTTGTCGCTCACCTTGCTGATCCATCATTTGCGCTAGGTTAGCGTCTCTAGCGATTGATAGTGATAGCATTGCGGCTACTTGGAACTCTACGGCTAATGTAAAGTAGGAAGGCCAAGAAGATTCGCTGGCTCTGTATATATAATCAGCAACAACAACTTCTTCTGTAGTTGTATCACAATATACTTTATCGCCATATGTGTCATATATTATTGGGTCGTCGTTAACTGTAACAGCACTAAGCATAAGAAGATCTGACGGCATTTGGTATGCTGCATCATATCTGCTAGTAGGTGCTGCAGCTAATCTGTTTAATACTTGTTGGTTTGTAGCAAATCGCCAGCGTGTACTTGTCAACGCGGCTCTTGCTATGTCCTCGTACATTGCGTCAACTACATCAGCTTCGGCTGTACCTTCATCAAACGATGAAATAGGAGAACCGCCCATAAGGACGGAAGCGCGTGAACATACTTTTATTGGTGTATTTGCTGGCATTTCTTCAACCTATATATTGGAGTTAAAGGGGGCTTTCGCCCCCTAAAATATTAGTTGTTGTCTAGAACTTCGTAAACGCCATTGTTGTCGATTACTACTGAACCCATTGACATCATTGATGTAGCTAGGTGTGCAACCTTTTGCGGTACATAGTTAAGCTCTGTTGCAACATCAGAGTTAATACCGATACCAACTGATGATGTATGGTATGCAAAGTTTTTACCACCAGCAACAGCAGACGTTGAGAAGATCTTAAATCCTAAGAACTCTTTCATTGTCATACCACCAGCAAATGGTAGGCTTTGTGGCCCAACATAGTCACTTGATGCGAACTCATTAATGTTAAACAAGTCAGTGTATCCAGCTGGAGACATAGCAATATAACGCTGTCCGTCTTCTGGAATGTCAGCTGTACCCATTGTTTCAAACAATGTTAGTAAGTCAGCTTTTGCTAATGCGCCAGATGTGTCAGCGATTTGCGTTGAGTTTGCACCAGCATCCATTGCTGCTGTGATTAACTCATCTGTTTTACGGCCTAATGCGGCAGCAGCAGATTGAGCTACAACTTGACGCTCATTGATGTTGATCTTTAATTCGTCCAACTTATCAATGTATTCCGCTGCGTAGTAGTCAGCCATTGTGACTTCTACGTTAGTGTGCGCTAGTTCCATTGCTGTAACATCTCCGTTACGTGCTTTGGTTGACGCTGTGCCTGTTCCGATTTTCTGGAATCTTGCTACTGATGCAGATACATTTGTTGAACGTACTGTGTTGCGAAGCTTAGAACCCATGCGTTGATACGCCATGTGGACTTCAGTTTCGAACTGCTTAATAAAAGCTTGGTCGATAGTATTAGCCATTTTCTTTTCCTAAATATAAAGTTTCGGTTACTCGGGTATCCGTTCCTTCACATCGACAAGGGTATCCAAATGGGCCTTTCAGTGCATCACGGGCCGTGATGTTTCACTATAAGCACTTTTTTGTGGGGAAATGCAACGCACAAAATCAACATAGTGGTTAGAATTAAACTCAGTTACACCTATTGCTTCGAAGCCTAACCATGCTGCCCAATCCAACATAAACTGGTGATCGCTTAATATACGCATAGACATTTCGTCCTGTGTTCTATCAAAAAATGTTATCAACATGCGTGATCCACGCGCTATAGATGTAAAGTTTTTCTTAATATTCTTAGAAAACATTGCAAAAAACTGTGGTGTTTCTCTGTTATCTTCGTACCAAAGGCCAGATATTGCAGTAAATACTTCACCTTCTTTGCGTACTAAGTAGCAATCAGAGTATTTCATCATCTCTTCAATGCATTCTCTGACGTTATGGTAGCCAAGGAGATTTATCTCCCTGACATTTTCTGGACTCAAGTTAGAAATTACTTCTTCTACATGATCTTTTGTAAAAGGAGTTAGGTAAAAATTACCACGCTTTATTATCTTAGCTTCCATAAAGCTTCTTAAAGCCAGCTTCTACTTGCCGAACAAATGCTGGATCATTCTTACTCCAGTATCTAGGATCTTGCATCATTTCCTTTAAGCTATCTTCTGAAAGACCAGCAGCAGGGGTAGCGTCACCAGCAAATGAGCCATCTTTCATAGCTTCTTGTATAGCTTCCATAGCTACAATACCTTCGTGCGTCTCAAACATACGCTCGATTGCTGGCATAGTTTCGCTAGGGAAGAACTTAGTGGCGAACATTGAAGCTGACTCAATGCGCTGATCTGCATTCTCCCCTAGCTTTGCAGCTTCAGCATCAAGATCAGGAGCAGACCCATCCAATGCTTGAAGATACATCTCAATACCTTTTTCAAACTTATCTTGACCAAACCCATTATCAAATGATTGGTCAGCCCACCATTTTAATAGCTCGTTATCAACAGCATCTTCATTATCTACAAAGTCTGGCAATGCATATTCGCCAGCAGATGCAGGGCGATCAGCATTCTTGCTAGAGTCAAACTCTTCTTTAAACTGTGCGCGTAGATCTTCTTCCTTAGTGCCTAGTTTAGACTCTAGTTCCTTATAAGCTTTAGCTAAATCTTCGCCACTCTTGTATTTTTCTGGCAACCATTCTGGTCTAGCTGGAGCCGCGTCTTCAGCAACTACAAAGTCACGCTCTTCTGCTTCACCATGTGTAGACTGCTCTGATCCTACTGGTATGTCATTCATTTGTTTTTACTCCTATGTGCATGATTAATGCGAGCCTCTATAATACCAACAATAAATCGTTGACCCTCATGGTGTCGCAATTCTTCTGAGTTCACATTAGGCCCATGTACCATTTCAATAGTTATGGAGCGCAAATACTTTTTAACAGCTTCCCCAGCAGGGGTACTAAACACTTCTGCTACATTTTGGCTTATCTCAATATCTTGACTTGTTGCTCTTTGATAGCCGTCGATTCCAATATTAACCTTGTTGCTCAATCATTTCACCTTGCTGTTGCTGCGCTTGTTGTTGCGCCATTTGTTGCGCTAATGCAGCTATTTGTTTACGCTGTTCTTCATCGCGAATCAAGCTTTCAGGAACACCAAACTTTTTAGCTAGGTGTAATGCTGTTTGTTCACCATCAATAAGTAGCTGCAACATCTCTGGCCCAAACGTACCAGCGACCATCTCAAGGAAGCGTCCAACACTAGAAATATCTTGGTTAGATTGCGCTTGAGCTAGCGGAGAAACGGAACGTATCTTAACTTCACGTCCATTTACTGTAGGTACATCAATCCGTCCTTGCTTTTTAAGGATGTAAATAACGCGCTGTAGTACAGGTTGCACCAATTCAGCTTGTAATCTACCAAAAGCAGCACCCATACGCCTAGAAAGATCTGCCATACGCTCTGCTACTTCTGTTGCTGACGCTGGTGTCTTGTCTGGATTGCCTAACATATCGTTATATAGCGCACGTTTTATGTTTTGACGCATATCACCAAGCACTAACTGAGCTACATCAAAGTTCCCTGCTGCACGAATAGGCTGCAATCCGCTAGATCCCATAGCTTTTGGTATGATAGATCCTGGGACTAACTGTATTGTATCTGGATTTATAACGCCGTCATCTTCCATTTGATATATGCCAGAGATAGCCATCTGTGCATTCTCAAGTATCATTTCAATGGTAAGATTTGTAGTTTTTATAGCAGATAATGCGTTAATTAATGGGCCACGACCATAAACTTCGCCAGCACACTTAGACCAACGGAAGCATATAAACGGATTTGATCCGCTGCCCCTCATTTGTTTGTAGTTTAGTACAGTATTTGTAGTCATACAGAACGCATAGCTTAGATAAGCCTCTTCATTCTTAACTGTATAGTCACGACATATAACTTCTAGCACAGTTGTTGTCTTATCTGACCCCATATAGTTCATAACTTTAGGATCAAGCGTACCATTTGGGTACATCATAGCTAGATGATCGTACTTTACACCCTTTCTTTCACGGAAAACGTGGTCAATTCTATCATCTGGGCCAGTATCTAGCACCACATGAGGCAATGGTATGGCAGAAAAGTTGACAGGACTAAGCGCATCGCCCTCTTCTACGCATAAAACACCAGTACCAACCGCTAAATCCATAAAGGATTCGTGTACTTCTTGGCTAAAATTAGAGTTTTGTAGTATCTCAAAGACGTATTCTGTTACTTCGTCAAGCTCGTTATCAACAGATTCGCGCTGATTTGGAGGAACTTCACTACCAGCCATGAGATCAGCCCACCTAGCAAAATTAGGTACAAGCCCAGATTGGAGGCGACTAGCAAACTCTTGAACACCAACCACCGCAGTCTCGTCAAATATGCGATCATCGCGTCTTTGCCCAGCAGTTTCAGCGTAAAAACTTTCACGTTGAGGCAGTGCATATTCATAGCACTCCTCAAACAACGGAACCCAGTTCTCGCGAAAGGACTTGGCTTTCTCATACTTTTGTATGTACTGCTTGGCTGTTTTATCCATTAACTAAACCGATCTAAGAATCCACCACCGCCAGCTTTAAACAAAGAACGACGACCTTTACCGCCGCGCATAGCTTTACTTTCAGCGCGTGACTCTACTGCTTCGCCAATATCCTCACGTTTCTGTTCTGCCTTTGCATCAATTTCTGCACGTTTCGCATCTTCTGCTGCTATACGAGCATTAGCTGCTTCTCTTGCCTCGCGATCTATATCAGCTTGGCTTCTTTTACTACCGCCACCAAAACACATATCATTCTCCTTGGTTGTTTTACATTGGTTGGCACAGAAAAGAATAATTTTCAATGCACAATTTAGAGTCTTGACCACAAACCTTTTCTACGCTGTGGCTTATTTCTGTTATCAAACACGTTAAACGAGGCGTTTGCAACAGTAGCAGACGCTGGTTTCTGGTTGTTTATTAAGGCTCTACCTTCTCCAGCCCCCAACATTTGGTACTGTAACGCGTCATGTACGTGTGAAAACATATTTTTATCAGGCTTATCGGCGTATCTTTCGCCCGAAACCTCCATACGTCTGTATTGATACCCACCTTCAAAACCTTTTATTAGCTGCTGACAGCGAGGATCTATAAGAAATGCTGGCTTTCCGTCTGCCATTTTCTGTAATTGGGACGCAACACTCTCTAATCTTAGATCAACAGAGTTAGAAGGAGCAGGGAAAGCACGCAAACCAGCACCACGCAGTATGTGAAACGGCGTTGACTCATCAGTCTGAGCGCGGAAATCACCAGCAGGGTCGCCATATATAAATACCTCGGAGCATGTAGAGAACCTAGTTGCTATCTCTTGGCGTAATACCTCTGCAAATCTAACGATACCCATGTCAAATGCAACGATTTCTTGCTGTATTAGCCACCTTCCGCGTACCTTTTGCCCCATTGTAGCAGCAGGGGTAAGCCCAAAATCTATACCAATGTATAGGGGAGAGCCAGCAGCGATAGGTATTTCCTCTTTTGCTACATGCACATCGGTTGCAAACATCTGATAGATAGGTTTACCTTCTTGGATTGAGCCTAATTTGTTCATAACGTATACGTCAATCCAGCTTTTTGTCTTACCACGTATTAGATTTGGGTAGTAATCCTCGCGCATATACTCCCTATTCTCCGCAACAGCGTTAGGTACATAGTCATCTATCTCCCCATCTTCGTCAAACTTTTCAACCATGCCGCTAGGCTGGGTATAAAACGACCAATTGTCGGGTTTCACCAGCATTTTAGCTTGTTCACGCGGTATATGGTCAGGAACTGGGACTTCGCCAGACATGATAGGCCACCAATGATCTTCTTCTGGTGCGTTAGTATCACAGATAACACCTGTCCAAGTAGCACCGCCATCACGCATAGAGGGAAAACGACCTACACGCATGGTACATGCATCAATAATTGACTTAGGAATCTCTCTAGCTTCGTTAACCCATATGCCTGTCAGCTCTAAAGACAGCAATTTCTTAACATCTTCTGGCCTATCAAGTGCTAAGAAGAGGACTTCAAGCTCAAGATCGCCTTTTTTTATCATATGTGTATAGGGAACAGACCAAGTAAACTTGCCCCATGCGTCCTCTGGAAACCAATCAAGCCAAGTTTTTATGGTTGTAGTCTTTAACTGTGGGTTTGTGTTACGGATTATTGCCCATCTGCTGCGGCGTATGCCTTGCTTGTTAGGCTCTTGCGCTAGTGCGCGTCTAAAAATTTCTACGCAACAAGATACTGACTTACCAGAACCAACAGGCCCACGAATGCCACGAAAGAACGTGTCGTCTTTCATAAACGCCTTAACAACTTCGCCATCTGGCCTGTATTTAAAATCTATCACTTATCTAATATCTTATTATCTACGCCAACTTTAATCATTCTAACTGCAATTTCGGGGCCAATAGCCTCAATGATCTTGTCAGCTTCAAAATCTGTCTGAAAATGCTTGGGATGATGCTTCATATGTACGATCCGCACCACCCTACGCAATGTATCGCGCTCTTTCGGCTGCAATGTATTAAGAAAACTCAAGGTTACTTTTCCTTTTTAAAGGGTGTCGCTCTAGTTTTTCGTTCTTTCTTAGGCTTTGCTGCCTCTTTTACCTCTAGCAGAGGCTTAGAATCGCGAGTACGCGTCTTTCCAGAGTAAGTCATGCCAGCTAATTCGTGTGTGTCGCCTGTATATGCGTCACCATTCTTAAATGTCCAAGCCATTATTTATCCTTTTTCAATAGAGTTTTCTTCTTAGGGAAGCCAGCTTTCATATTTTTGTAAGCCTTATCGCTAATAGTAGAATCTTTCTTAGACCTACTTGTTCCCTTTTTCTTACGTGCATTCATGTTTGCATATAATCCATTAGCCATTCTTTTTATTCCTTTTGCTAATTGCTGCTGCTTTAGACTTAGCGTCAGCTTTTGACGATGCTCCCCATGCCTTTAGGCTAAGAAGAAGTCTAGTGGGTTTGCCCTTAGAGTCACGCTCTGGGCCACGCATACCACCCATACGTGCTAAGAAAGAAGCACGCCTTGGGTTATCTCCAGACTTAACAGGGGCTTTAAGCGTACCGCCCTTATAAGACTTGCGCCCTTCAGCATTAAGACCACCCTTGGGATTCTTCCCTGCTTTGCGCGTCCACGCTGGAGTCTTGCTCATTTGTTGTACGGCATTAGCAAGCTGCGCGCTAAGTCCTTATTCTTAGTTTGTTTAGCCAAACCCCTAACCATTCTTTCTTTATTAGCCTTCTTACGTTTGTTACGATTAGGATCTTGCATATCTTTCATACCATCTTCAGTACGCTTAGTTGCATCACCCACCGCTAATGAAGGCAACTCACCATAGTCCTTCTTACCAGCCTGATAAAACTCATCAGTCTTAGCTGATACCGAAGTAGTCTTACTACCACCAAAACACATTACTCAGTCTCCTTTGTATATCCACTACTCTTCAACGCCTTCTTAGCTGTAGAATTATCTGCACTGTTGTCAAACGTCTCTGGAACCTTATCACCAAATCTACTCATTTACAAAACCCTTTTTAATCCAAATATTTTTAGCTCTTTTGTTCGAGCCTTTTTTAACAATCATGTGAGTGAGAGACGTAACATAACATAGTGCCCGAGAGTTTTGACCCCCCACCCCCTTATCCCAGATCTATAGACACCTTGATGTCCCCCGCCAATTGCACCTGAGATCTATCTATCGGCTTAAACCCTGCCCTGTCTAGTAAATCCTTGCTAGCCTCAAGCTGTACGTACTCAGACTTAGCCTTCTTCGCTAGCCCTGCTAACTGGTGTACGGCGGCAGGAGCATGTCTACTAA
>Ga0208973_1001082_pt1 | contig 12445 bp, 8 predicted proteins | sample AOAMet_66_BLW_10_2_FD_188233 | JGI IMG/M metagenome (GOLD analysis project Ga0208973, IMG submission 188233) | Ammonia-oxidizing marine microbial communities from Monterey Bay, California, USA - CAN11_66_BLW_10 (SPAdes) | ecosystem: Environmental > Aquatic > Marine > Intertidal zone | place...
GTTCACACTTTTACGACTAAGCCGTGGTCGATTGATGAGTGTATCGAGGGATATGCGAGGCGTGGTATTGGGGGGATTTCGATTTGGCGTGAGACGGTTGAGGGTGAGGATCTTTGTTCGGTCGCGCGCCAGGTGCGCGATGCAGGATTACGTGGAATTTCATATGTCCGAGGAGGGTTTTTTACTGGGAAGACGGAGAGGGAGAGGAGGGACGCGCTTGAGGAAAACCGTCAGTTGATTCGTGAGGCGGAAATTTTGGGGCTTCCTTCATTAGTTTTGGTTTGTGGGGCTACGGTTGGGCAAAGTCCGCGGGAAAATTATGAGCAAATTCGCGACGCGATTGGGACGCTTGCCGATGAGGCAGCGTCTCATGGGGTAAGACTTTTGATCGAGCCACTTCATCCTGTTTATGCTGGTGATCGCTCGGCGATTGCATCGCTCCGGGTAGCGAATGACTTATGTGAAGAGGTTAATCATCATAATGTGGGGATAGCCCTAGATGTTTATCATGTTTGGTGGGAGCTTGATCTCGCAGAGCAAATTCAACGATGTGCCAAAAATGGTTGGCTGGACGCATACCATATTTGTGATTTCAAACCTGATCAGAGTCACCTGCTTTTAGATCGTGGGATCATGGGGGAAGGATGTTGTGATCTTCATGGAATTGATGAGATGATGAGGGATGTAGGGTTTGAAGGGTTTCGCGAAGTGGAGATTTTTTCATCCAAATGGTGGGAGTGCGATCAAGGGGAATTTCTTGATGAAATCCTCTACGCCTACGACAAAGTTTATCAATTATTATGAGCACGGGAAATATCGAGAGAATCGGAGTCATCATGAATGGCGTCACTGGAAGAATGGGAACGAATCAACATTTGGCGCGGTCGATTTTAGCAATTCGAGAGCAGGGTGGGGTTGAGCTTGGAGATGGTGTGCGACTCATGCCCGAGCCGATCTTGACTGGGCGGAATGAGGGGAAATTGAAGGCACTTGCAATCGAGTATGGAGTAGAAAAATATTCTACGGATCTTGATGCGGTCCTTGCGGATGATTCCTACTCAATTTTCTTCGATGCGTCGGGAACTCCCTATCGTATTGGTTTTTTAGAGCGCGCAATCGCAGCCGGAAAACATATCTACTGCGAAAAACCGACGGCGGTTGATCCTTCTGAAGCGTTCCGTATTGCCGAGATCGCAGAGGCGGCTGGAGTGAAAAATGGAACTGTGCAGGACAAGCTTTGGTTGCCTGGGATTCAGGCTTTTTTAAAATTGCGCGATGAAGGCTTTTTTGGAGAAATCCTTTCGGTGCGAGGTGAGTTTGGGTATTGGGTTTTTTCCGGCCACGATGCAAATCAGGCGTCCCAACGTCCAAGTTGGAATTACCGTCAGGAAGATGGTGGAGGGATCATTGTCGATATGCATTGCCACTGGCGCTATGTCATCGATAATCTTTTCGGCGAAATTTCTGAGGTGTTTACCCATGCCGCCACTCACTTGCCTGAGCGGATTGGAGAGGATGGAAATCCCTATCAATGTACGGCTGATGATGCGGCTTATGCTTTATTTAAGACCAAGACTGGGGTGGTCTGTCAATTCAACTCATCTTGGGATATACGGGTCCGCCGCGATGATCTGCTAACCATGCAGGTCGATGGAACTAAAGGGAGTGCAATCGTCGGGCTTCGTAAGTGCTGGGCTCAGAGCCTCGATAATACGCCTCGTCCAGTCTGGAACCCTGACGTGGATAGCCCGATCGATTATTATGCTAATTGGGATATCGTTAATGCGGGGCCTTGTGAAAACGCTTTTAAGGTTCAGTGGGAGCTCTTCCTGAAGCACATTGCACGAGATGAGCCGTTCCCTTGGTCTCTTCGAGAGGGAGCAAAAGGCGTCGATCTTGCGGCCAAGTCCTGGGAGAGTCACAAGTCTGGTTCCTGGATAAAAGTTTAAGTTGGAGTCTTTCGCTCTTGCCGCAAGCCACTTTGATCGGTGATGCTGTGCGAGCACACTCGTAATGGAAACTATTCTACATATTCCCGAAGCCAAAAAAGCCTCATCGATCAAGCAAGTCGTATCGTCACTTCATGATCAGGGGCTCGAACCAAAGCATGATAAAAAGGACTGGGGGGACTGGATCAATCTTCCGCCCAATAAAACTGTCATCAGTATTGCTTCCGAGCGTGGCATGACTCGCTCTGCAACTATTGAGTTTGCGGAAGGCGAAGATGATCATCTTGAGATTCCGATCGTCACAGCATTTCGGGAGCTTGGTTGGTATGGCACGGACGAGGACGGAGAATATCAGCTTTAGGCAGTGGGCCTGTGTAAGAGGTAGACTGTCCTCTGACGCGACATGCGAATCCTTGTTTTTCCTAATAGATACCTCTCACTCCCTTAACTTGAGAGGATGTGGTGTTGCTAATCCGAAAGATTTAGCTTCGAAAGATGAATTAGAATCTACGCAAGACTGTGTCTTGATCGAATCTTTGTTCACGGTGTGGATAGTCTAGAGTATGGTGAGATCCGCGTGACTCTTTTCTGAGAAGGGCTGAGTCGACGATCAGGGATGCTGTCGCTACAAGGTTTCTCAGCTCGAGGATGTCGGGGGTAAGAGTGTAACCCCAGTAGAATTCCTTGACCTCACGACGAAGGTTTTGGAGGCGGTAGGCAGCACGACGCAGGCGATTATCGGTTCTCACGATGGAGACGTAATCCTGCATAGTTCGACGAAGTTCATCCCAAGCGTGGTAAATGTTTACCAATTCATCGGGTGGGGCTGCATTGCCGGTTTCCCATATTGGGATTGCGGGTGCTGTCGGAACTTTTTTGGACGGAGGGTAAAGGCGCATGATTTCACCGAGAGCACGTCTGGCAAGAACGTTGCCTTCAAGAAGGCTGTTTGAGGCAAGTCGATTTGCGCCGTGAAGTCCGGTGCTAGCAACTTCTCCGATAGCGAATAGCCCGCGTACCGAGGTTTTCCCAAAAAGGTCGGTTTCCACTCCTCCGCATTGATAATGAGCGGCCGGCACGACCGGAATGGGCTTCTTAAGTGCATCGTGACCAAAGGAAAGGAGAGTTTCGTGGATGAAAGGAAAACGCTCGGTGAAGGTTTCGCCGAGAGGAGCAACATCAAGAAAGACACAGGGCGCGCCGGTGCGTTTGATTTCGGTGTCGATGGCGCGGGCTACGATGTCACGAGCTGCGAGCGATCCACGCGGGTCATGGTCATTAACGAATTGGTGTCCTTGACCATTAATCAGTAAGGCGCCTTCGCCTCGAACGGCTTCTGAGACTAAAAAGGAGCGGGCTTCTGGGCCAGTGGCGGCAGGGTTGTAAAAGCAGGTGGGGTGAAATTGCACGAACTCCATATTTGAGACCGAGGCTCCGGCTCTCCAACACATAGCTAGGCCATCACCTGTCGCTGAATCTGGGTTAGTAGTGTATAAATATGATTTCCCACATCCGCCCGTGGCGACGATGACTCGGGGCGACTCCATGACTTTGACATCTCCGGATTTGATCTCGAGAACGTAAGCCCCTAGAACTCGGTTGTCGGTGACGACGCCGAGTTTGCCAGTGGTAATGAGGTCAATAGCATAGTGATTCTCGAGCAGTGTAATTTGAGGGTGCCGTCTTGCCGTTTCGACAAGGGAAGTGGCAATCTCGCGGCCAGTCGTATCTTTAGCATGAAGGACTCGGCGTTCAGAGTGACCACCTTCTTTGCCAAGCGAATAACGATTTGGATCGTTATTATTTTTATCAAAATTGGTACCCCATGCCACCAATTCATCGATGGTCTCGCTCCCTTCCTCCACGATCGTACGGACGGCTTCCTCGTTGCAAAGTCCGGCACCTGCTTCAAGGGTATCTGCGATGTGCTTTTCACAGTTGTCATCGGGATCGCGTAGTCCTTCCGGAAGGACTGCTGAGATGCCACCCTGAGCCCACGCGGTGTTAGATTCAAGAACTTTGCCTTTGGTGATGACAGTCACGGTGCCGAAGCCGGCAGCTTTGATAGCAAAGGAAAGCCCGGCGATACCGGAACCGATCACAAGAAAGTCAGACATTGGAAAACAAAACCTTGGCTTCAGATTGCCGCTTGGCAATCCGTTTTCCTAGAAGATGAGTGAACAAGAGGCTGATCAATGAGAACTTTTAGAATTCATGCGACTGCTAGCCAAGCTAGCAGGCCGGTCCTCGCGGTCCACGAGATGCTTCGTATCCAATTGGTGTAAACTAGGGATCGGACTATTTCTGGGGTGAGTTTTGCATGCTGGGGGACTTGGATGAATGCGGTTGAAGCCCAGACAGCTGCGAGAAGAAGGCTAGAGGGCGCCATTACCTGCCAATCGCCGAGGTAAAGACACGCAGCGCAACATACCACTTCAATGAGCATGAGGGGAGCTATGACATAAGTCACTCGCTTCATGTAGTGCGCGTGATAGTCATCAAATGTCGCCCCCTTCAACCGTCCAAAGAGCGGATAAATTGCGATCTGAACCATCCAGATAATACCGGTCATAGCCGCGCATGTTACGAGTTGAATAATTAGAAAGTAGAAAAACATGCTCAGGCTACTTAATAGTTTCAACCTTGACCCCACCGATTGCTATTGCATGTGCCTTTGATCCCGATGCGTCGGGATGCCAGGGGCCGATAGTTTCATTGAGTTTTAGATCGATGATAGCTGCTTTTCGGTTTCCGTTCGCAGCAGAGGTCTCATCTGAGTAAAGAGCTTTTGGGGTGAGGGAAACGTAATCGATCAAGCCCTTAAAAAAAGAAGTGGGTTTGCCCTGATGGTTGACGTCTGCGCCAATCATTAGCGGGAGCCTGTTGTCCTTGAGTTTTCCAGTTCCTAGGGCTGAGGCGATAAGTTTTCCGTCGAGGTAGAGGCGGGCCTCCCTGCCATCATAAATTCCCGCGAGTGTATGCCATTGGTCGGTTTTCAGCAGAGAGGATGATGCGGTGGCACTGAGATATTCACCATCGAGATTTACCGAGAAGACGGGTCTCCCGTCACTGATAAAGATTCCGTAACCAGAATTTTCAGTCTTCGTGACAAGCCCGGTTCGCCCCGCAAAGGTTTCGGCCTTGAAGCGGCATTCAAGGGTGAATTCTTCCTTTAGGGTAAAGCGATTCGAAGGGACGAAAAGAGCTGTGTTCGATCCATTGAAGCGAACCGCGCCATTTTGGAGGTTGGTCTTGCTGCTAAGTTCCAAATCAAGTGGCACAGAAATCGTTCTCCTAGGAATTTCGTAGGCGAATCCTTTGGCGAGGTATTCGGAATCGATGTAAAAAGACGGGCCGCTAAAGTTGCTTTTGGTGAGATGGTCATCCCAAGAGAGCTTAAAGTTGAATTCTTTTGTTTCTCCAGGCTTTAAAGTGGTGTGCTGGTGATCGGGCTGCCAACGGAAATCCAAGCTGGGGTTGCTACTAGATATCACGGTTGCAACGGGTCGGTCGCTTGGGTTGTTTAAAGTAATCGATAATTGATGTTGCCCACCTTCGTTATTTTTAAGTGTGAGGTGAGGTGAAATTTTCACAGGTGATCTTTTCACTTTGTTGACTTGTGAAACCAATTCGCCAGTAATTTCGCGGACGTCGAGAACCTCGCCGACTGGAACAGCTGCAAGTGAAATTCGGTCTTTGCGGACGGTGACGATATCATAGTGATGAAGGTATCCGGCTTGGGGAATAGAGCTGGATTGTCCCCCGCCAGTAGTGGCAAGGGTGACATATTCAATGCCATCTTTTGGGCCGTCATAGCGCATGGTGTGAATGTGACCTGCGAAGACCGCGGAGACATTGCCAGAAGCGGCGAGACGCCTGTGAACTTTATCCCAATCGTCTCCATAGCCACGTCCTAGCCATCTTGGATGGTGGAGAAAGAGAAAGACGTGCTCGGCACCTTTAGCCTTGGTGAGAGTCTGGTCGAGCCAAGAGAATTGCTCTGGACTCATTTTCTGAGCGGCGGGTTTTCCAAAGGTTTTCTCTCCAGTTTGAGGATCACCTTCATCAGAGTAGAGGATGATAAACCAAGAGTTTTTGTGCTCGAAGGCATACCAGAGTGGACCGAAGTGCATTTCATATGCAGCTTCCATTTCACCTTCGGGCTTTTTACTTTTATCTTCACCTCGCCAGTAGATGTCATGGTTTCCGGCAACGGGAAACCACGGGCATGCGAGCTGGTTCATAATGGACTTGTATTCCTTCATCTGGGTCATCCAGATTTCCTCGTTGCTGTATCCATTGATGAGATCACCAACCGTCATGACGAAATCGGGTTCGAGAAGGTTTGTGTCACGAACTGCATCGGCGAGCACGGAAACGCCTTCAGGCGGCCCTCCGGTGCGATCGCCATAAACGATAAAAGTGAAGGCATCTTTTTCGTTGGGAAGGGGTAGTTCGACGCTGCTTCTGCGGGAAGTGACAAAGCGGGCAGGGGTAGGTGCGACCGTTTCGTGCTTTTTTCCGTGACGGTGATGATGGTGATTATGACCGATGTTGGGATTGATAGGGGGGACAGCAAGAGCTGAAGTGATGCAGAGAAGGAAGGAAAAGGAGAAGATGAACCTCATGAGAATATGCTACGTAATAGAGCTATGTAATCTTCCCTTATTTTGAAGGCGGTGGCTTACTTTTCGATATGAGCTCGGATTCAAGGCTTGAAGCTTTCGATTACCGAGTTGCCTGTCACTTTTGAGAAAGGTCATGAGGGCGGCGGCGGCCTGAGAAGTGAGGTCCATTTTTTTTCGAGAGCACGAGAGAGGGGCTCAAAAGGAAGGAGAACCGCATGATGGGGGATCAATTTTTTTTTGCTAATGCTCTGTCCCCCTCGCCGATAGGCAAGGAGGAAGCCATGGAGACTTTTTAGTTTCTCTTTGTAAGGGCTACTTAGTGCGGACTTTCTTCATTTCAGCTCACATGAGAGTGGATGTCGGACTATGCTATTTTTCGTATGAGTTGCAGTTTTGAGAAGACTTTGGCAACAAGAGGCTGTGATTAGCGAATTGAGAGCATGCCTAAGCGCTGGGAAGGTTTCAACGATGGCGGAAGTGCTTGAGGAGCATGGGACCGATCGGTGGAATTTTTCGCATTTACCGGAGGTGGTCGTATTTGCGGAATCTCGGGATGATGTGGTGGCGGTAATGAAGTTTGCCAATGAACGGGGAATTCCGGTGACGACTCGTGGCGCGGGAGTTGGTTATGTTGGTGGGTGTGTGCCGGTAGAGGGTGGAATTGCTTTGTCGGTGGTGAGGATGAATTCAGTGGTGGAGATTATGCCGGAGGATGGTGTGGTGGTGACGCAGCCGGGGGTGATTTTAAGAGATCTACAAGTTGCGGTGAGTGAACTTGGTTGGTATTATCCTCCGGACCCGGCCTCTTTGAATGAGTGCTCGATCGGGGGGAATTTGGCGACGAACGCAGGTGGTCCTCGTTGTTTGAAATATGGGGTGACAAAGAACTATGTTCTTGGTTTAGAGGTGGTTTTGGCAAGTGGGGAAATCCTGCATGTCGGAGGACGGTGTCATAAAAACAAGACGGGCTTTGATTTATTGCATCTTTTTGTGGGGAGTGAAGGAATGCTTGGAGTAATCACAGAGGCGACCTTGCGCATTATCCCTCATCCGCAGACTCGTGCGATGCTTACAGCGACGTTTCCGGAGTTTGTCGATGCTGCTGGTGCAGTGCAGGCGATTCTAAATTCAGGACACCTTCCATCTGCCCTTGAGATTACGGACGAGTTCACGCTAAAAGCTGCGCGAGCTTATTTGGGAGAGGGCTCGTTACGTCCGGGTAAGGCTCATTTGATTGTGGAGATCGACGGTCGAGCCAAGGCTGTTGCGAGTGAATTGAAAGAGTTGGAAGAGGTGCTTAATGAAGTGGGTGCCTTATCGAGCGAATTTCATGCTGATGAGGAGGCTTGCGAAAAGGTTTGGCAATTACGCCGCGACTTTTCTTATTCTTTGCGAGCAACAGGTTTGACGAAACTAAATGAAGATATTGTTGTTCCGCGGTCCAAATTAGTGGAGTTGGCTGCTTTTGCGGCGGGACTCGAAAAAAAGACGGGGATTCCGGTGGCCTGCTTTGGTCATGCTGGTGATGGTAATATTCATACAAACTTAATGGTGGAGGATTATGATGATCCGGTGGTTCGGGAGAAAGCGGACTCGGCCTTAGATGTTCTCTTCACTTGGGTGCTCGAAAACGGAGGGGTAATTACGGGAGAACATGGGGTCGGATTGGCTAAAAAACCATGGATTAAGGATGCCCTCGGAGAGGTAGCTTTTGCGGCACACCATACGGTTAAGAATGCTTTTGATCCCAAGGGTATTCTAAATCCCGGAAAATTCCTCGATTGATTTCGAGTTTATTATCTTTTGCGTTGAGGCTAGGGGATAAGTGGTGTTCCCTTTCAATTAAAGGATGGCAAGTTGGAAAGAAAACCGGCTGCAGGTGGTGCTCCAAGCCTCGAGAGAGGGTATCTGGGACTGGGACCTTGTGAAAGGCACCATCTATTATTCTCCGCGGATGTGTCGATTTATGGGGTATCGCAAGAGCGAGATGCCAAACTTTTTTCAGGACCGTGGAGAGCACATGGATCTGCCCTCGGTGGCTGCGTTGGATGAAGCTCTGCGTCGAGTTTTACAGGAGGGCGAGGATTTGTTTGCAGTAGAGCCAAGGGTGAAAACCAAAAGGGGTGACTGGAAGTCTTTCCGGGTTCGGGGGACGCCGGTGCGGGATGGACTTGGGAAGGTGACGCGAATCGCAGGTAGCTTGATCGATATTTCGAAACGTAAGGAGGCGGAAAGGCAGCTAGCAGAGGAGAGACACCTCATCGAAACCCTGCTGGATAACATTCCCATGAATGTGTATTTGAAAGATCAGGAGTCTCGCTTCGTGATGGCGAACTTACCGACAGCCAAAAAGATGGGGTTGAGTTCAGCAAAGGATTTGATTGGTAAATCAGATGCTGATTTTTTCAGCGATGAACACGCAAGAAATGCTCGGTTGGTTGAGAAGGAAATCATGGCTTCGGGTGGTGGTGTCGAGGATTTGACGGAGCATGAGAAGTGGAACGATCGCGAAGACACATGGGTTAAGAGTACGAAGCATGCATGGACCGGCCATGATGGCCAAGTGAGGGGAACTTTCGGAGTAACTATTGATATTTCTAAATTGATAAGGACCCGTGAAGCCCAGGAAAAGGTGACCTCGCAACTTAATGCACAAAATCATTTAATCGAAGAGGAACGAGAAAGGCTGCGCCTTGTTATTGATAGTGTGCCTTTGCACGTTTACTTTAAAAACCGTGATCATGAATTTGTGATCGCGAATCAGGCGATTGCAGAGTGGTTTGGGTTCAGCTGTCCGGAGGAGCTTTATGATAAGTCGGACCGGGATATTTTTTCCAAAGAGCACTGGAGGAAGACTGAAGCCGATGAGAAACAGATCATGGAATTGGGTGTGGCAATCTCGGGGGAGATTGAGAAAGAGATTTGGGGAGGAGAAAAGGAGACTTGGGTGATGACATCAAAGTATCCCTGGCGTGACAGTGAGGGAGATATAGTGGGGACTTTTGGGGTCTCAAGCGACATTTCTGATTTGATGCAGGCGCAGGCGGATCTCCGGAAGCTCGCTGCAACCTACGAAAGAAAAAATCGGGAGATGGCCGAAGAATTAGAGTTAGCGCGGGAAGTTCAGCAGGCGCTTTTGCCTGACACATTCCCGACAGTTTTGGGTGGTGGAGCTGCCATGAATTTTTTTCGTCTTTATGAGCCAGCTCGCCTGTTGACGGGAGAGTTTTTTGAGGTCCTACCTCTTGCTCCGGATCGGGTTGGTTTTTTAATGGGTGAGGTTTTTGATAGGGGAGTACGTTCGGCCTTAATTGTTTCTATGTTACGAGGATTGATCGAGAAAGAGATTGCCTCAGCCGGAGACGCAGGGAATTTTTTGACGGGGATAAACGTGGGATTGTCTCACCTATTGCTGGGCTCGGGGCATAAAACTAAGGTAACAGCGTTTTATGGGTTAGTGGATTTGACGAAAGGAGAGATTCAACTTTCGATCGCTGGACATGTGAATCCGATTGCTGTTTTTGATGATGGGGTTCGTCAGCTCGTGCCGCCGGTTCATGCTTGCGGGCCGGCTTTGGGCATTACTGAGAATAATAGCTATGGAACGGTTTCGGCGCCGTTGTCAGGCTTTCGGAGGTTAATTTGTTTTACCGAGGGATTCCAGAATACGAGTAACCTCGAAGGTGAGCAGTTCGGGGTAACGCGGATGCTAGAAGAGGTTGAGCGTGGTGGTGATTTAGATCGCGTAATGGAGAGGCTTGTAGAAGCAGTAAAGGGTTTTGGAGAGAATCCGGAATTTGAAAATGCAATTTGTTTGTTGGGATGGGAGATCACGAGATGAGTTTGGAAGAGGAGAGACTTGATTTGGCTCTCAAGGCTTCGAATGAAGGGATTCTTGATTGGGATCTTCAGACGGGGGAGATTTACTATTCTAATCGTCTGCTTGGATTTTTGGGTTATGGGCGTTTTGGGGCGCCAAACATCTTAGAAGAACCGGAAAAACACGTGCATCCCGAAGATTTAGCGCGGTTGACTCGGAAGCTAAATCGAGTCCTGTATCGGGGTGGGAAGTTATTTGCAGATGAGGCAAGAATTCGCACAAATTCGGGTGAGTGGAAATGGTTTAGAGCAAGGGCTTTGCCATTGCGGGATGACGATGGAACCTTGATGCGCTTGGTAGGAAGCCTAATCGATATTTCAAAGCGACGCTTTGCGGAGAAGGCCCTTGCCGAGGAACGCAAGATGATCGATTTGATTTTAGATCGGGTTCCTATTAATGTTTATTTTAAGGACAAAGATTCCCGCTTTATGCGGGCAAATCGGTCAACTGCTCAACGCGTGGGAGCTGGAACGATTGCGAATTTGATCGGGAAAAGGGATCACGATTTCTTTGAAAAGGAGCATGCTGATTTCTCGCGGGCCCGAGAGCTTGAAATTATGGAGACGGAGGTTGGTCAGGAGGAGAAGTTGGAGCATGAGATCTGGGGGGACGGGCATGAGTCGTGGAGTTTGGTGACCAAGAAAGTGTGGCGGGGATTGAACGGAGAGTTACTTGGAACTTTTGGTCTAACTCATGATGTGACTGAGCTAATCGAAACTGAGCGGAACCTTGAGCAGATTGCGGAGAAATTGAGAGTGGTTAATCAGGAAATTAGTGAAGAACGCCACCTTCTTCGGCTAGTAATTGATAATATGCCGGTTTTTGTTTACTTTAAAGACTTGGATTCAAACTTCGTTTTGGTGAACCAAAGAATGGCGGACCTTGTGGGAGCTAAATGTCCGGATGAGGCGGTGGGCAAAAGTGATAGTCACTTTTTTGGAGAGAAGCTGGTCCGGGAATCGATCCGGGATGAACGGGAAATCATGGCTACCGGTAAGCCTGTGGTGAGGAAGCTCGAAGAAATATCTTGGAAGGATGACCATGTTTCTTGGGCTGTGTCTTCAAAATATCCGTGGTATTTGCCGGACGGAACCTTACGGGGAATTTTTGGAGTTTCTTCGGACGTGACTAAGTTGATTGAAACAAAGCAACAGCTTGAAAACATCACAAGGATTTTGGGACGTCAGAATGATGCTTTTGAAGAGCAGTTGGGGTTGGCGCGCGAGATTCAGCAGGCGGCTTTGCCTAGTGTAATTCCGTCTATTGCGTGTCGTGAAAGTGGGCGGACCGCGGACTTCCATCATCGTCATCAACCGGCTTCTCATCTAGCAGGAGACTTTTTTGAGGTGATTCCACTGGGTGAAGGTAAGGCGGGGTTTTTTGTTTGTGACGTTATGGGGCACGGCGTGCGTTCGGCACTGATTGTTTCGATGTTGCGTGGTTTACTTGAAAAGCAGGGAGAGACTCTGGGAGATCAGCCAGGGGCGTTTTTGGAGGGGTTGAACGACGGATTGTCCCACCTGCTCGAAAGAACTAGTCAATTGATTTTTGCGACCGCAATTTATGGTTATGTGGACTTAGAACGTGGTGAGCTGAAAATCGCTTCAGCCGGTCACCCGAATCCCATTGTGAGTCGGAATGGAGTGATTGAAATTTTAGAATTGGAATCTGAGGCTCAAGGTCCTGGACTGGGGATGGTCCCAAAGTTTAAATTTCCGGAAATGTGTCTTCCCGTAGAATCTCTGGATGGTATTTGGACTTTTACTGATGGTCTTTTTGAGGTTCTGGGTGTTGATGGACAGGAGTTTGGCGTAGCCAGAATGTGTGAGGCGCTTCAGGGTGGGGATCGAACGATGGACGCGATCGACCGGGTAGTGAACGCCGCTGTTAATTTTGCAGCTGAAAAGGTTTTTGAGGATGATCTCTGTGTTTTGGGGATCGATTTTGAGCACCGGGCTTGAGATCACTAATATCTGTGATATTGCAAC
>Ga0208973_1001090_pt1 | contig 12414 bp, 4 predicted proteins | sample AOAMet_66_BLW_10_2_FD_188233 | JGI IMG/M metagenome (GOLD analysis project Ga0208973, IMG submission 188233) | Ammonia-oxidizing marine microbial communities from Monterey Bay, California, USA - CAN11_66_BLW_10 (SPAdes) | ecosystem: Environmental > Aquatic > Marine > Intertidal zone | place...
CAAGATTTACTGGGTTGGATTTCCATTCAAACGAAAAGGACTTTGGCTCCTCCATTTCATCAGGAAATCCAATTGGTTGAACGCCCATGAACTCGTAATCAAAGCGCTTATTTGCCTTGGTTCTAAACGCCTCGATGTCCTTTCTCGATTGCTCCATAAGATTTGCCTTTCTTGGTCCACCGTAACGTCGCTTCTTCTGTTGGCGATTGTCTCCACCCCGTCTATTGTTACCGCGACGTTGTGTCATATGTGGAAACGAACGCCGACCGTCCTTGAACACATCGTTGTTTTTTGTTGAACCAAAGTCGCAACATATTGATGAAGTGGCAGTGTCTCAGAGATTCATGTATCGACCGATTTCTGTTCTAATGATACTTGTTTTAGCAACTGTTTTCGTTCCAGAGCCTCTTCAATTAGAGGATATGGAAATCGTCTCTTCTACAGAGGAAGGGAATGCCACATTGGGCTGGGTTATGTCGGTTGGAGGTTTTAGTGAAGATTGGATTACGGATATTGTACCCCTAGCCAATAATTCAGTTGCCGTAGGCGGTACGTTTGTTTCATCAATTCTTATTGGAGAAAATGGTCATGATTCGAGTCAGGTTTGTGAAACTGGTCTTTGCAACGATAAAGATGGCTTTCTTGCTTTTTCGAATGAATCCAATGAATGGTATTTTAGTACAGCGTTTGGAAGTTCTGGTGTCGATCAAGTAGACTCGATTGCAATGCTTAGTGATGGAGATATCATTGTTGGAGGAAGCTATTGTTTGGGTAGTGCAGGCCTTGCATGCAACATGACTCTTGGTGAATTACCAACTCTGGGCAAAGAAGAGAATTTCGATGAAGGCAATGCATTCCTTGCTCGATATGATATGGATATAGGATGGATTTGGGCAGTTTCGATTGCGAACAGCCAAGATCTCTTCTTGACCGATTTGTACGTTGATTTGTATGATACCATCCATGTAAGTGTCCTCTTTCGAGATATGCTTGATGTAAATGGAACAATTTTCCTTGGCTCTTCTGAGCCAGGTATTGCTTTGATGATGTTTGATGAGAATGGGATTTTGGAATCAGGCCATACTGCAATGTCGGACTTAGGCGTGGACCCGTTCGGTGGCTTTTGTCAAAATTCGGTTGGAGAAACATTCATCGCGTTGACTTTTGTAGGTGAAATCTCCTTTGAAGAATCTGGTTCGATTGAATCTGCTGGAGGAAGCGATATTGTAGTGGCTAAGTACGATGCGAATGATTGGCAATGGCTCCAACACGCTGGTGGCGAAAATGATGATCGAACGTATGGCTGTATTTCTGGTGAGGAGCAATCCATCCAAGTGTACGGAAGTTTCGAGGGAAATGCCTCTTTTGGAAATGATTACACTGGAAACCCACAATGGGTTGACGGATACATTGCAACACTCGATACTCTTGGGTCATGGAATGGCCTAACTACTGAGGGTGGTGTCGGTTATGATTCATTCAATGCTGCATATCAAACGTCGTCAGGTTCATCCATTTTCGCGGGTGTTACAACATATGGATTCACACTCGGCACAGAAGTGCTTGCTGATTACGATCAAGATACGAGTTACTATGGCACGGATATCTTCCTTGCAGAAAGAGATACATCAGGTTCCTGGGAATGGGCTTTGATTGGTGGAAGCACAGGCCAAGATGATGTGTACGAGATTCATCCATCTTCCGAAGGAGGTTCACTAATGGCCTTCTCTTACGAAGATTCGGGGTCTTTTGGTTCGCATAATATCACTTCAGTAGGCTGGTATGATGGTGGCGTATGGCACTATGAAACCGATATTGATGGTGATGGTGTTCTCGATGGAGTGGATAATTGTCCAAGAGTCGAGAATTCATTGCAACTCAATTTTGATGCTGATGAGCGCGGAAATGAATGCGACCCAGACGACGATAACGATGGTATTGCAGACGATCTTGATGGTTGCGCTCAAGGCCAGATAGGCTGGTCGAGTACGCAATGGACGGATCACGATAGCGATGGATGTCGAGACTCAGATGAAGACTTTGATGATGATAACGATACGGTATTCGATCACCTCGATTCATGCCAGAAAGGTCCAATTGGATGGATTTCAACCCTTGAAACTGATATTGAAGGCGATGGATGTTCGGACTTTGATTCCGATGGCGATGGTTTAGTCGATCAAATGGATAATTGTCCCACCATCATCAATGAAGGTCAAGAGAATCTTGACAACGATAATTTCGGGGATCCATGTGATTCTGATGAAGATGGAGATGGTATTGAAAATACCAACGATCAATGTCCAAGAGATCTTGATTCTTGGAATTCTGAAGTGTTCAACGATTGGGACCGAGATGGTTGTCTTGACAGTCTAAATGACTTTGATGATGACAATGATGGTGTCTTAGATATGATGGGTACAACACCAATTGACCAATGTCCAAAGGGCGTTATAGGGTGGGATTCCTCTGATGCCAATCTCGATTGGGATCAAGATGGATGCCATGATGATGGTGAAGATGCAGATGATGATAATGATGGATTTGAAGACGTCCTCGACATTTGCCCTCGCGGATTGATTGGAGCTGTATTGCCTTCACAAGACGCAGATGGGGACGGATGTGTCGATGGTGTGGAAGATGTCGATGATGACGCAGATGGCGTTCTCAATGAAGTGGACTTGTGTGCTAGAACGCCCCTGAGTACCATCGTTGATGGCGACGGGTGCTCTGCTCTACAAGCAGATTCTGATTCTGATGGTGTCCTCAATGCGGACGATCTTTGCCCTGTTACGGTTGCTGGTGATGAAGTTGATTCGGATGGCTGTAAACTCATTGTAAACAACGATGCATCAAGTGGAGAGGAATCGTCTTCGTTTGGAATAAATCAGATTCTTATCGTACTTGCTTTGCTTCTTGCAATCGTAGCTGGTTTCATGACATTCAAGCCAGTAAAGCCTCAATCTGCGCCGAAGACAATGCCTGCGGTCCCTCAACCAATGGCTCAACCACTCGTCGTTGAAACCCCTCTCGATGACGTAGGTACGTCCGAAGAATAGTCTCATGCATAGATGAATGCTGGTGACAGTGGAACCGCAACGCCTGCTTTTCCTGTCGTATCTTCTTCGCTTTCACCGTGAACAACATCGACGCTATCAAGACCGAGTTCATTTGCAATGAAGGCTGAACTGTTTCGATAAATACTGTTTTCTTCAAGATTTGAAAGAAGGATTCGCTTCTTTTCATCATCCCATTTGAACACTTGAGGAAGCATACGTTTGTTCCAGAATCCAAGTCGTTCTCCACGATGTTCTCCTTGAGCAAGATCTGATTGTGTAAGAATTCCCATGAAGGCTTTCACATTGTTTCCTTCAGCAAGATGTTGCAGTGCCATTTCAGCCATCTCGTAGCGCCATGGAGCAGCTGTGATGATGGTGAGTGAAGTTGCTTCTCCCTCGAGATGACGTTCTGCAACGCCGCGAACCTTACGGGCCTGTTCAAGGAGATCTCGAATCAATGTTTCTCCATCGAGGAGTTCCTGGTCTTCAAGGGAACATGGATCCATTTCAGTGAATGTGTGAGCAGCAAGAAGGCCTTCTCCTCCCAAATAGGACCACCAGTCTTCAGCAAGGTGAGGTGTTGCTACTGCGATCATATGCGTCCATGCATCGAGAACTTCTCGTCCAACTTCGACATTACCACCGCCACGACGAACGTACCAGTTGATGTCTTTGACCATGTCATAATGAGAGCATTCGACAGCTCTTCTCAAATCGAATCGATCCATTGCATCGGTCCATTGTTGAACACGCTGGCGAAGTCGAGCCATCATCCATGCATCGATAGTCGTCGGAGCACCATCCCAAGCAAGCAGTTGTTCAGGCATTGTCTGCAACTGCATCATAACTCGGTGATTTGCTTCGAGCGCTGTATCCGACCAATCCATACCAGCAGTAGGGTTTGCAGCGAAGAGAATGAACAAACGAACAGTGTCTGCTCCGAATTCTTCAATCATCTGTTCAGGCGAAACTGTGTTTCCAAGTGATTTACTCATCTTTGCAGAACGCTGTGTCAATTCAGAGCCACAGTGAGGGCACGGTGAGCCTGCATGGTTAACTGAGAGTGTAATGGAACAGGTTTCGCAGAACGGAGCACCTTTGTTGACCATTCCTTGACAAAGCAATTCACTGAATGGCTCATCAATGGTATGGAATCCAAGGTCTCGAAGGGCTTTGGTGTAAAACCGAGCGTAGATCAGGTGCATCTGTGCGTGTTCAATTCCACCACAATAGAAGTCAACATTCATCCAATAATCAGCAATGTCTGATTCATACCATGAATCATGATTGGTTGCATCAGTATAGCGAAGGAAGTACCATGATGAATCGACAAACGTGTCCATCGTATCGGTCTCACGTTGCGCTGCTTTACCACATTCAGGACATGTTGTGTTGAGGAAGGAAGCGGATGTTTCCAATGGATTTCCTTTTCCATCGAAGACAACATCTCGTGGAAGTTCAACCGGAAGTTGATCTTCTGGAACAGGTACTGCTCCACAGTCCTTACAATGAATAATCGGGATAGGTGTTCCCCAGTAGCGTTGCCTGGAGATAAGCCATGGGCGTATTTTCCAATTGACTCTTCGTTCACCCTTGTCCATGGATTCAAGAGCACTTGCAACAGCATCTCTTGCATCATCACCGTAGAGGCCATCAAATCCATCCGATGTTGAGTTCACCATGAATCCATCATCAGTAAATGCCTTGTCCAGTTCTTCCGAAGCCTCCCCATCTTCCTTCTCAACGAGGACTCTTCGAATAGGAAGGTCGTAGGTTTGTGCGAAATCAAAATCACGTTCATCATGACCAGGGACGGCCATAACAGCACCAGTTCCGTACGAAGCGAGAACGAAGTTACCAGCCCAGATAGGAATACGATCTCCTGTCAATGGATGGATTGCGAAACGACCGAGTGAGACACCTTCTTTCTTGTTGAGATTCTTGATTCGATCGAATTCACTCATGTTTGCATAGACATCGTACATGGCTTTCCAATCGGCCTCATGATCCGTTCCTTTGACCAATTCTTCTGCTAGTGGGTGTTCTGGTGCGAGGGTAACGAAGGTAACGCCAAACAAGGTGTCTGGACGAGTTGTAAAGACGCGGATTGTTTCATCAGAATCTTCGATTCCGAATTCGATTTCAACACCTTCAGAGCGACCAAGCCAGTCTTCTTGCATCGAGCGAACACTGTCTGGGAAATCGATTGTTTTCAATCCATCAAGAAGTTCTTGAGCATACTTTGTGATGTCGATAAACCATTGACTCATGTCCTTTTGACGGACTGGTCCGTTGCACCGCCAACATCGTCCAGCTTTGACTTGCTCATTTGCAAGAACGGTTGAACAGGAATCGCACCAATTGACTGGGGCATATTCTCGATAGGCAAGTCCAGACTTGAAGAAGCGAGTAAAGAACAGTTGATTCCACTTGTAATATTTCGGATCATGGCTCTTCAACATACGATTCCAATCATAGGAGAATCCCATTCGCTTGATTTGTTCTGTAATCGAGGCCATGTTTCTCTCTGTAATATCGTGAGGATGACCACCTTCGGCAATGGCTGAGTTTTCTGCAGGCATTCCAAACGAGTCAAAGCCCATGGGATAGAGAACATTGAATCCTTTCATTCGCTTATATCGAGCAACTGCGTCTCCGATAGAATAGTTTCGAACGTGCCCCATATGCATCTTTCCAGATGGATAAGGATACATTTCAAGACAGTAGAATTTTGGTTTGGAGGCGTTATTTTCGGCAATGAAGACATTTGCGTCATCCCATGCTTGTTGCCATGCAACTTCATCGGTGGTTTTACGCTCGTCCGACATCATGACAACTCCTTAGACAAACCTGCGTTACTGCTTTCCTTCTTCAATCCACCCCAGCAAAGGGGTTTCAGAAGGTTAACTCGTTGCGTAAAAACGCTTCATTTGTTTCAAGAAGGAACATGGCTTCCTTCGTAAGTTTGTATCGGTTTCGCATTCCCATTCGACGTCCTTCAATCAGACCATACTTCTCGAGTGTTCGAAGATGATGAGAAATCAATTGTTGAGATTTATCAAGTCGCTTGGCAAGTTCCGCTTGCGTTGGGAAATCTCCAAGTTCGCCGTCTTGATCGAGGACCAGCAGAATCTTTCCTTGCAAAGAGAGAGGATCTGGAGCGAGGATTGGAACTGGTAAATCCTCATCTTCAAGCATTGGGTGAAGGTTGTTTGTTAATGGGTAATAGCGAACCAAGCGACCGTCTTTGCGTCTCCAAAGGCTCTCTTCCTGCTCAAGTACACGAAGATGATGAGAAAGTTGTCCATTACTCATATCGAGGGCTGAGAGCAATGCTCGGAAGTGACATCCAGGATTTGCGGTCAAGTAACCCATGAGTCGTCCACGTTGGAATCGTCCATCAGTTGTCTCTGAAGTTCGACCCATAAGGCCGAGTATCCAGAGTCCAGAAAGTGTCACAGATACACGGAGTGCTTCGTTGTTGAATGCAGCAAAGCCAAGCATCGAAAGAAGCGCACCAATCGTTACAGCAGCAACTGCTTGTGGAGCCCAGTCAGGGATGGTCTCTTCGTTCGTAGGAACCACATCCGCTGTATCCTTAGTTTCAGTAACTGGTTCTTCGATGACAAATGGTTGCTCATCGACGATAGATTGGATCTGATAACTGTCTGCTGTAAATCGGCTGCATGGAGTGTTGGCTTCGGTTTGTACGGCCTCATACATACCTGAAGAGCCTCGTTCAGGGCTCCAAGTTTCGATGGAATTACTTGACATCATACGGACGTTCTCTTCAGCATCTTCAATCATCCAACAGGTACCATCTGAGGTTGAGACATCATTCCACGTTCCTGTGATAAGGACAATCTGTTGTACAGGTGTGCCCTCATTGTCTATTGCTTCGACTTCCTGAGTGTCTTCAACTGGTAATGGCCAAGTGAATGTTTGCTCAGCATCGATATCTTGATCGATAGCAAGATGAAGACGAACCCGATACTCACCCTCAGTAAACTCGTATTGGTCTAAATCAGTAATACTGAAACGGAGCGTGTCTGCACTTGTAATCTGCAATGAGTCGTCAATACTTTCATCAGAACTGCATAGAATGTTCTTGTCGATAATCTTCGACTCCAGATTCACATCCCACATTTGGAGTGTAGCCTTACATGCTTCAAGCCAATGAATCTCAGAACCGCTTACATCACCATTGAGGAGTAATTCGAATTCGACAACGTTCTCTTCATTTGTTTCAATTTCTATATCCAAAACTGGAAGTGGGCTTGAATCACAGTTCACAGAATTTGTTCGTCTGAAGTCAATTTCTTTCGAAGCGAAGTATCCAAATTCAGGAACTTCTGTTACTACGACATATGCTCCAGTACGAATTGCACAGCCTTGGGAATCTGCAAATGCCCATCCTTGCATAGCAAACATACTCACTTCAGATGGCCCCAATACCATGTCATATCCGGCGTTATTACAATTGCTTTGAGAAAGGGTATCAAAGACAATATCGCCGAGAGAATCAACGACCCAGTAGGTCATTCGGCAGGTGTTCGTAAACTGGAGCAAGACACTCTCATCAAGCACATTCTTGAGATTCATAGATCCTTCAAGTAATTCGCCTTGAATATAGGACTCCGAAAGGGTGCTAATGGAGGATTCAAGAGGTTCGGAGGCGAGCTCTCCTTGTGAAACTGTGAATGAATGGGTGTTAATTGTCATGCCATCAGGAGTTGCGACTGTGACGGATGAATCACCTTGCTGTGTTGCATACAACAAGGAATGGCCAAGTGCAAAGGCTGAGAATGGTTCGATCGTTTCAACAACTGGTGTACAGCTTGGACCGAAGAGATTTGATTCGAACGTAATAAGAAGTTTGCATTCATCAGTTACTGATAACTCAATGGGGAGAGCGGTTGGGTTGTACACCTTGTAGGACAGAATGATTGGCTCACCTACAGCGACTGAATCACCGCGATAAGCGAGTGTACTCGAGTAGACTAATTCGGATGGAAGCCCAGCATTTTGCTGAACATTAACCTCAACTGAAGAACTCAGTTCTGAGCCTGCGAGTTCGACTGTAACGGTGTAGGTTCCTGGTGCGACTAAATTGCCTGAAGCATCTTCGAGATTCCATGTGTGGGAATCAAGAGTAGTTGTTCCTGAAGCAACATCCAGTCCTCTACTTTGACCACGACAAGTGGTTCCTTCATCGATGATTGTAGTTCCAGATTGATCTAGAACCATCAGAACAGTTCCACACGAAGGGTCCTCTGTAATCGAGGTTTGAACTCCATCATTGACAAGAGCAGAAGAAAGTTCGACAACATCCCCTGAACCATACCAAGGCGTTAGAGGAGCGTTGATGAGTTCGGTTTCAAGACGTACGGGTGTTTCACCATCAGCTTGGACTGGCACAAGGCTCGCAAGAAGAAGCACCAACATGGATGCAACCAATAGCCGCGTACGCGCCTCTGCCATGATTTTCCATAGTCTCCCTCACTTAAAGGGCAACGGTACAAACAATGCGTAAACTCAATCCAAGTCAAGCATTGTTGGAATGGATGCCTGCAATTGCTCTTGCTGTTGAATCTCATGTTGCTTCCATGCAGGCACAGATGCTGGGTCAACCCACCCGAGTTCTCGGGCCTTGTCGAATTCACCATTTGCGACGTAATAGGAAACCCATTGTTCACGACGTTCTTCTTCGTCCATAAGTTGAGATTCGATTTTACGCTCAACGGATCGTTCTTTCAACAAACGGTTTCGACTTGCTTGACGGGCAAGCATAGCAATGAGAATCGATGCAAGCATGAATGCGATGACTCCACCCATTGCGTAGAGAAGAGTGTTGGAACCCTCAGCTTTGACTTCAGATGTATCATCATCTTCGACTTTGTTCGGATCTTCTGTGATTGCACAAACAACCTGTCCACGGATACCTGTTGTAATTTCAGGGTCCCATTCACAAGGGTCGTTTAGGTTCGACATCCCATCATTATCGAAGTCAGGACAGCCATAGCGATCTGTGAAGGAGGTTCCAAATTCGTTCCGGCATTCATCTGGTCTGTATGCGCCTATGGTGAAGTTATTTCCATACCCATCACCATCGTTGTCGTCTTGTTGAGAAACTCGAAGCGGGAATGCGTCAGGAGAAATTCCTGTTGCATTGTCACCACGACCATCGCAATCAATATCGCTTGATTGGGTTGCATCATTCGGGAATGCATCTCCAATGTGCTCACAGATTTCAATCATTAAGCCAGGGTTTTCTTCATCGACAACAGTCTTGTTGGTAACGACATAGTTGTCTCCAACGCCATCACCGTCTTTGTCACACCACTGGAGAGGATCGTCTGGGAATGCATCTGCGCCTGTGCAATCAGGCTTTGGAAGCCAATCACCATCAGGATCGCCGTATCCATCCAGATCGGTATCAGGGCATCCTTGGCGACCATTGTACATGCTCTTTCCAAAGACATCAATACATTCGTCACCGTCTGTGAATTGTGTGTTGTCTCCATAGCCATCGCCATCGGTATCGGCCCATTGAAGTGGTTGAGCAGGGAATGCGTCGAGAGGGTCGGTGTACCCATCACCATCACTGTCAGGACATCCTCGAGAGGCTGCATTTGAAGATTCACCATAGGTTTGAGGGCATACGTCAGAGTTTCCTTCGGAAACCCCATCTTCATCAGCATCGATGAAATTGTCACCATAGCCATCGTTATCGAAGTCAGACCATTGCAGTGGGTCGCCTGGGAATCTGTCTCCGTTGGTTCCACCAGGATTGTCTCCGTAGCCATCACCGTCTTGGTCACGCCATTGAGAGGCATCATTTGGGAATGCGTCAGGATTGTTTCCAGATTGATTGTCTCCGTAGTTGTCTCCATCTGCATCGGCCCATTGCGTATCGTCGTCAGGGAATGGATCTCCTGAATTCGACCATCCGTCACCATCTCGGTCAGGACAACCGAATTGATCTTGATTGGAAGGCCCTGCTTGGTTTGGACAATCGTCAGGATTGTTGCCTTCAGGATTGCTTCCAAACCCATCGTTGTCCTCATCACACCATTGTGTAGGGTCGTTCGGGAACGCATCAGCACCATAGCAATCAGTCGTTGCAGGCCAGTTTGCATCAGGGTCTGAATAGCCATCACTGTCTGTGTCAACACAACCAAGCCGGTCGTAAATGGAATCGCCATAGATGGTCGGGCAACCGTCAGGACGGTCACTCATTTGTTCATCACCAACCCAGTCGCCATCGGTATCTCTCCATTGGGTTCTGTCGATTGGGAAGACGTCGATGTTTTGCGCACCAACAATGATTAAGCCAGGCCACTCAGGGGCTCTGTAAGCATTCCACGAAGCATCTTCGTAGTTATCTCCGAAGCTATCTCCATCCGTGTCGTTCCATTGGGTAGCATCGTCGGGGAATGCATCTCCACGCTGATTAAGGTGGAGTAGGTTTGTGGCAAGATCAAACAAATAATTGTCGCCATATCCGTCGTTGTCAGCATCAACCCATTGCTCTTTGTTAGCAGGGGCCCAGTCGTTGATATCAGACCATCCATCACCATCTGCATCGAGGCAGCCATAGCGGTCTTCGGTGCTGTTGCCCCAAACTGAAGGACATGCATCGGGTTGAAGGGCAGGAGCAGGATTGTCTCCATATCCATCGTTGTCAGCGTCAGCCCATTGTGTTCCATCGGTTGGGAATGCATCCACGATTCCATCACCTTGGTCGGTGCTGTTGTAACCATCATTGTCTTCATCAAGGTCAGCAAACCAGTAGTAAACTCCCTCGTCATTACGGCTTTGCGTCGTTACGAGGAAGGTACTGTCAGGACTCCAAGCAGCACCCTCGATGCTACCGCAGTTGTTGCCGCCACCAGTGGATGTGCATCCGCCAGGGCGTGGTCCGTTTACTGAATCGATGAGTAACCCAGCATCAGAGGAATAGATTCTTGCCGTTGCCCCATCTCCTTGGTAGTAAGATATTCCTGCAACGACTTGCTTACTGTCGTATGTGAAATCTGTAGCCAAACAAGAAGAAGAGTGGGTCTTCTGCCAAATTCGATTGAGAGATGTGCCTGTGTAGGCATACATGTCGAAACTGGATGAACTTCCTTCCCATGCTCCACACATGGAGATATAATTTCCATCAGGAGACCATGCAATTTCGTTTACGGCAGCTTGTGGATCTCCGTTACTGGTAATTGTCGTTCTTGAAGTGACGTTGACGATGAAGAAATCACCGTTAGCAGCCAAAGCGATGAATTGGCCGTCCGGTGAGAAGGCAGCGTCGTAGAATCGGTCTTCTCCATTTGGATTCAATCCATTCCCTAACTGGAGGCCATCTGAGACCTTGATGAGTTTGACTTCTCCGTTTGTTCCGCCGTTCCCTGATCGCCCAATCGCAACTGCGACAAGCGAACTATCTGGTGAAAATTCGACGCTGTTGACTTGATCGCCTCCGCCAACATCAACGCTTATTGACCCATGGACAGAACTGAGATCTGTAGCATAATAGATGTTGATTGTATCGTCATCGATTCCTGCTGCGACATACTGCCCGTCGTTCGAAAAGGAGACTGCTCGAACATCATCTCCAGTTTGGACAGAGCGCTCGTTAACGTGCGTGCTTACATTCCAAATACGCACGAAATTATCATCTGCGCCCGTAACGATCAACTTACCATCTGGGGAGAAGTCTACTGCGTTGTAATCAGAACTTGAAGACGTGGTGAAATCATTTTGGAAATTGGGATTTGAAGTGGTCCAACCATCGTTGAAATCTGAGGTTCCATCGTTATCTCGGTCAGGGCAACCATCACGATCAACAGTCGAGGTGCCAGAAGCCCATGGGCAGTCATCAACGGAATCTTCGATTCCGTCGCCATCACTGTCAGCAGCATGAGCGGCAAATGGGAGGAAGAGGACGAACAGCAACAAAGCTGTCAGCATGAGTCCGCGCCGGTATGTACGGTTGGGCTCATATGCCATGTTCCCCCCTACTTTGTCTCCTATTAGGGGTTGTGGTGTTTTTGTGCGAACAAATTTGCCCAAAAGAGGGGAACGCTTGAACGTGAATGGCTCTACAGACCAGCATGGCCGAAGGGTTGCCAAAGGTGAACGTCGCGGTATTAGACCGCGTATTGTTGCATCTTTTACAACACGATAATCTAGCAGACCGTTTCATGGTCACGGCAGCAGTCACACGGCCCGGGATTGCAGAAGCTTGTGCTCAACATCCACCCAATGTGAGTCGCACAATGCGCAATCTTGTTCGCGATGGATTGGTCAGTGAACACACCCGTTCGATTCAGAACGACGATCGCCGACAAAAGACATG
>Ga0208973_1001096_pt1 | contig 12381 bp, 10 predicted proteins | sample AOAMet_66_BLW_10_2_FD_188233 | JGI IMG/M metagenome (GOLD analysis project Ga0208973, IMG submission 188233) | Ammonia-oxidizing marine microbial communities from Monterey Bay, California, USA - CAN11_66_BLW_10 (SPAdes) | ecosystem: Environmental > Aquatic > Marine > Intertidal zone | place...
TACTATTTAGAAGACGATTACCATAAAAATGCCAGAGCTATTTTTGGTAGAACACCAGATATGATTGATTACTTTTCAGACCTGTTAGGTGTTGATTACCCTTGGGAAAAATACGCTCAAGTTGTGGTCAGAGATTTTGTTTCTGGAGCAATGGAAAATACAACGGCAGTTATTCACGGTGAATTTGTGCAGATGACGGATAGAGAGCTTGTGGATAGACACGAAGATGATATTATTGCACATGAACTATTTCACCATTGGTTTGGAAACCTGGTGACTTGTGAATCATGGGCAAACCTTCCTTTGAACGAATCTTTTGCAACATATGGCGAGTACATTTGGAGAGAAAAATGGCTCGGCAGACTAGGGGCAGATATGCACCTAGAAAACGACCTTCAAAACTATTTGAACGAATCAAGGGTCGAGCAAAAAGATATGATTCGCTTTAATTACGAAGATAAAGAAGACATGTTTGATAGCCATTCTTATGCCAAAGGCGGAAGAATACTACACATGTTACGCTACCATCTTGGCGACGACGCCTTTTATAGTGGACTACAAAAATACCTTAAAGACAATGCTTTTAATACAGTAGAAATTCACCAGTTGAGGCTGGCTATGGAAGAGGTTTCTGGCGAAGATTTAAACTGGTTTTTTAATCAGTGGTTTTTAGCCTCTGGACACCCAATTTTAGCGGTTGACTACAAATACAATGAAGCAAAGAAACAACAAACAGTAATTATTGAGCAGATTCAAGACCAAGGCACGACACCGGTTTATAAACTACCATTCAATATAGATGTTTATGAAGAAGGTCAAACAAAAAGACATGCCGTAACCATGACGGAGTCAAAGCACGAATTTGTTTTTGATGTGAACAGCAAACCGATAAATGTTATTGTTGACTCAGAACACGTTTTACTAGCTGAAATATTTGAAGAAAAACCTGACGATTGGTGGATAGAACAAATGCACGCGCCTCTATATATGGATATGGTATTTGCTCTCAGAAATGTTAGCGAAAAAGGCAAAGAGAATGCCATACTACACGCTTTAAACAACAACAATTGGCCCATTCAACTTGCGGGAATCGAAGAGGCAGAATCCTTCAAAAACAAAGAAGACCTTTCGGGTATTATAGAGCAACAAGCCAAATACAATACGAATACAGAAGTAAGGTCTCAGGCTATACTCTTTTTGTCAGAACTTGAAAATAATTCAGAATATGAGGAGCTTTTCGAAGCGTCAATTAATGAAAAATCACTTTATGTTGCAGGAGCTGGCTTAAAGGGGCTGTCTGTTTTAAATTCGGAAAAAGCACTAGAGTTGGCCACGAGCTTGGAAAAAGATTTGCCAAGAGTTGTTTCGAGCCTGTATTCCGAATACGGCGGACTTGACAAAATGGACTACCTTAAAAACCAATTATTAGGCTCTAGTGGGTATGAGCAGTACTACGCCTCTATGTATTACTCATCCTTTTTGAAAAGACAAGACCTAAATGCTTTACTTGATGGCATTCCTGCCCTAGAAGGCTCTTTAGAAAACGCTCAATCGTGGATGAAAAGAGTAAAAACATACTTATACAACGACCTCAAAAAAGCTATTGACACAAAGCTTAAAACAGAAAAAGACAAAGAACTTAAAGAAAAAGGCAAAGCAACAATAGACAGGCTGAAAATAGCAAAAACAATGGGCTTACAATAGGGAAGGGTTTTGATTTTGAGAATTCTCATAACCCCTATCGATTTCGTGGTGCTTTTCAGCTTCAGCAGCGGCAACAGCTAGCTTATCACAACGTTCGTTCTCCACATTGTTATTGTGGCCTTTTACCCAGATAAACTTAACGTTGTGTTTGTTGTATATTTTTAAGAATCGCTTCCAGAGATCGGCATTCTTTTTCTTATCAAAAAACTTCTTTTCCCAAGCAAAAACCCACCGTTTTTCAACCGCATCAACCACATATTTGGAGTCTGAAAAAACAAGCACATCCATAGGTCTAGCCTTTAGCATTTCCAGAGCGACAATAACACTTAATAGCTCCATTCTGTTATTGGTGGTTTTTCTAAAGCCTCTAGCGACCTCTTTTCGGTGCCCTTCATCGGAAAGAAGAACAATGCCGTAGCCACCAGGACCAGGATTTCCTTTAGATGAACCGTCGGTGTATATTTTAATACTCATTAGTTAAACAGCACTTTAATATTACTACTAAATAATTTGATGGCTATAGCCAAAAGTACAATTCCAAAAACCTTTCTAAGGACAGCAATCCCACCCGCACCCAAAAGGCGTTCAATTTTACCAGTAAGCTTCAAAATGACAAATACCACTACAATATTCAAGAAGATAGCAACGGCTATATTTACCGCTTCAAATTCTGCCCGAAGAGAAAGTATAGTAGTCATTGAGCCCGCCCCAGCAATGATGGGAAAAGCCAAAGGCACAATGGAGGCTGTTTTTGCAGTAGAGCCATCATCCTTAAAGAGATTAACATTTAATACCATTTCCAAGGCCATTATAAATATAATTATGGAACCAGCAACAGCGAAGGAGTTAACATCAATTCCAATAAAACCTATCAATCGTTCACCTAAGAATAAAAAGCCAAGCATAATCAGTAAAGAGACAAAACTTGCTCTTAAAGAAGATATTTTACCCGCTTTCCGCTTGATGTCTAAAATGATTGGAATAGAACCGAGGATATCTATTACAGCAAAAAGAACCATAAAAGCAGTAGCGATCTCATTAAGCGTTAAATTCATGGCGAATGGTTTTTTCGATTATTACAGGCAAATAGGCGTGTTCTAAATCCTGTATTTTAGCCGTTAAGCTATTTACGGTTTCACCCTTTTCAATAGCAATTGACTTCTGAAAAATGATTTTACCCTCATCATACTCATTAGAAACATAATGAATGCTAATTCCACTTTCTGTCTCATCACTATCTAATACAGCTTTGTGAACGTGCTTACCAAACATGCCCTTACCACCAAACTTTGGTAAAAGCGAGGGGTGAATATTTATAATTCTGTTTTTGAAAGAATCAACTAAATCAGCGGGGATTTGTCGCAAAAAACCAGCTAAAACAATAAAATTTATACCCAATGAACTCAAATAGGTGTCAATTTCTCCACTCTTTTTGAACGTTTCATTGTTAAAAACAACGGTATTAACCCTCAATTTTTGAGCATTTTCAAGCCCTTGAGCGTCTGTTTTGTTGCTCAAGACTAAGGCCACTTCAATAGTATCATTTCTTTCGAAGTACTTGATAATATTCAAAGCGTTTGACCCTTTGCCCGAAATAAATATTGCTAGTTTTATTTTAATCATCTTAAAAAGTCAAAAATAGAACTATTTTAAGACCAATTATTTTAAATAAACAATAAATACAAACGTCTTCTCTTGTTTTATATTTAAAAAGTATATTTATTTGCAACTTGTTTAATAAAAAAACTTTCATTCATGTCTGATACTACAACAAAAGTAAAAGCAATTATAGTAGATAAATTAGGTGTTGACGAAGCAGAGGTTTCACCAGAAGCAAGTTTCACTAACGATTTAGGTGCTGATTCTTTAGACACTGTTGAATTAATAATGGAATTCGAAAAAGAATTCGATATTCAAATTCCAGACGATCAAGCAGAGGCTATTGTCACTGTTGGAGACGCCATTTCGTTTATCGAAAAGGCTTAATAAAACTCTTTTCTCATGTCAAGGCGAGTCGTAGTTACAGGATTAGGGGCTCTCACGCCAATAGGTAATAATGTTTCAGATTATTGGGACAACTTACTGAAAGGTGTTAGTGGAGCCGGACCAATCACACGATTTGACGCAACCCACTTTAAAACCCGTTTTGCGTGCGAAGTGAAAGACTTCGTACCAACAGATTTTTTAGATAGAAAGGAAGCGCGTAAACTAGATATGTATGCCATATATGCAATGGTAGCTGTATCTGAGGCTATGGAAGACGCATCTTTCGATTTAGAAAATATGAACCTCGATAGAGCAGGTGTTATATGGGGCTCTGGAATTGGAGGTCTAGACACCTTCTTGAAGGAGTGTGGCGATTTTGCTACTGGCTCAGGCGTTCCACGATTCAATCCGTTTTTTATTCCAAAAATGATAGCCGACATTGCTGCCGGCCACATTTCTATTAAGTACGGTTTTAGAGGGCCAAACTACGCTACGGTATCTGCTTGTGCTTCTTCTACTCATGCTTTAATAGACGCTTTCAACTATATAAAGTGGGGCAAAGCAGATGTGTTTATCTCTGGAGGCTCTGAGGCATCAATTAACGAAGCTGGTGTAGGCGGATTTAACGCTATGCACGCCCTTTCAACACGAAATGACTCACCAGAAACAGCCTCTCGTCCTTTTGATAAAGAGAGAGATGGGTTTGTTTTAGGAGAAGGAGCAGGAGCAATAATTTTAGAGGAGTACGAACACGCTAAGGCTAGAGGTGCTAAAATCTATGCTGAGGTCGTAGGTGGTGCAATGACCGCTGACGCACACCACATTACTGCCCCTCACCCTGAAGGGATAGGCGCTATGAATGTTATGCGATTAGCTATTGAGGATGCTGGCATGCAACCACATGATGTAGACTACATAAATGTTCACGGAACATCTACACCACTAGGAGACGTTGCTGAGGTAAAAGCCATAAATGGTGTCTTTGGCGAGCATGCTCAAAACCTAAACATTAGTTCAACGAAATCAATGACTGGACACCTTTTAGGTGCTGCCGGAGCTGTTGAAACAATAGCCTCAATTTTAGCTGTAAAAAACAACGTTGTTCCCCCAACAATTAACCACTCAACAGATGACCCAGATGTTGACTCATCTTTAAACCTCACCTTCAATAAAGCAGAAGAAAGAGAGGTAAATGTGGCGATTTCAAATACATTTGGCTTTGGTGGTCACAACGCCTGTGTAATGGTTAAAAAAGTTTGATGAAGTTTCTTGACTACATCAAAAACCAATTAAAACCCAAAACCACATACGAAAAGAAACTATTTAATATCATCGGATACTATCCGAACGATGTTAGTCTATTTGATGAAGCCCTTACACATAGGTCTATAAAGAAACGCCAAAAGCATAATGAGCGATTGGAATATCTTGGAGACGCTATTTTTGGATCGGTCATAGCAGAAATGCTTTACACCACATTTCCTAAGCAAGACGAGGGGTTTTTAACGCAAACACGCGCCAAAATAGTCAGTAGAAAAACACTGAATAAATTAGCTCTTGACATAGGGTTAAACAAATTACTAAAACACCAAGTAAGCTCTAACCGTTCTATTTATGGTAATGCTCTTGAAGCATTAATTGGGGCAATATTTCTGGACAAAGGCTATGACTTTACCGCCAAATTCATAGAAGAAAGACTTATAGAGCCATTTATTAGTTTACAAGAATTGGTAAAAAAAGTAGTCAGTTACAAAGGAAAAATACTAGAGTGGGGTCAGGCAAATAAAAAACAAATTGAGTTCAAATTAGTAGGCTCTTATGGTAAAGACCATGAAAAAACCTATGAAGTAATGATTTTAGTTGAAAACGAAAACAAAGGACAAGCCATAGGAACATCCATTAAAAGAGCAGAAGAGCTGGCTTCAACCGAAGCGTTCAAAGATTTAATACATTCATAAAATTAAATCCAAGATAAAGGGTTATTTTAGCAACTATTATGGGAAAACAATTGTTAAAGATAGAGTTGGATGTAAGTTTTTCTTTACTAGGGGTTAGTTGTCACCTCAAGGATTATCGCTTTGCTTGGACGCTTAACCACAGCCTAAGAACAAACTTCTTCAAAACCACACCTTATATTTCCCATAATACAAATGCAGAGTTTGCCAGGTATCAACATCAGTCAGACTCAGAAGAAATAATGATATTTTCAAATAAATCGCAAGATGGCTTTTTGGTGCCTAAGAAAAAGCAGGTGGATTATTGGCTATTATTACAAAAAGATGTAGATCAACAAGACGTGCAACAATATGCACGTTTAATTCGTCAATCTGATTTCATACTAGTCGTATTTGAGGAGAATGATAGAAAAATAAAAGAACAATTTGTATTTTAAATTATGACAAACAACAACACCAAAATAGTAGCAACAATGGGTCCGGCTTGCTTAAGCAAAGACACCTTAACAGAAATGATTAAGGCTGGCGTGAACGTATGCAGACTAAACTTTTCACATGCGGATCATAAAACGCATCTTGAAACCATTCGTTTGATAAAAGAAATTAATCAAGAGCTAAACGTTCATACCGCTATTTTAGCAGACCTTCAGGGACCTAAAATTAGAATTGGTAAAATAGCTGAGGGCTCAATGCTTAAGGACAATACTGAGTTTGTGATTACCACAAAAGAATGTGATGGAGATGGAAGTAAAGCATATATCAATTACCAACAGTTTCCTAAGGATGTGAAAGTAGGCGAAAAAATTCTAATAAACGATGGGAAACTGCAAATAGAGGTTGTTAATACAAACAAAAAAGATACCGTTGTTACTAAGGTTATTCATGGAGGAGAACTAAGCTCAAATAAAGGAGTTAACCTTCCAAATACAGCTATTTCTCAGCCTTGTCTTACCCCAAAAGACCTCAAAGATCTTGAGTTCATTTTAACTCAGCCTATCGAATGGATTGGTCTTTCTTTTGTACGATCAGCTCAAGATATTCTTGAACTGAAAAGGCATATTGAGAAGGAAAACCATAACGCAAGGGTAATTGCAAAAATTGAAAAACCACAAGCAATAAAGAACCTCAACAGTATTATCGATGTAACTGATGCAGTAATGATTGCCAGAGGAGATTTGGGAGTAGAAATTCCAATGCAAAAAGTGCCTGTTATTCAGAAAAAGATAGCAAAACAATGTTTAGAAAAAGCCAAGCCGGTTATTGTGGCTACGCAGATGTTGGAGAGTATGACGGAAAGCGTTACACCAACACGAGCTGAGGTGAATGACGTTGCAAACTCTGTAATGGACGGAGCCGATGCAGTTATGCTTAGCGGCGAAACCTCAGTAGGAGCTTTTCCACTGCAAGCTGTTGAAACCATGAGTAAGATAATCACGAATGTAGAGCAAGAATTTTCATCTACACGTTCTTACGAATTAAAAGAAACACATGGTGAGCGATTCATTTCAGATGCCATTTGCTACCATTCCTGTAAACTAGCAGAGCAGGTGAGCGCTAAGGCGATAATCACTATGACGCATTCAGGCTATAATGCGATTGAGATTTCAAGCCACCGACCACCGTGTAAGATTTACGCCTTTACAAACAACCACGCTATACTCAATACGCTTAGTTTAGTTTGGGGAGTAACAGGCTTTTATTATGATAACGAAACGGGTACTGACGAAACCGTTGCAGATACAAAACGAATACTTAAAGGCATTGGCCTGTTAAAGAAAGACGATTTAGTCTTAAACGTAGCCAGTATGCCTATTAAGGAAAAAGGAATGACTAACATGATGAGGTTGAGTTATCTCAAATAAAAAACAATTTAAAGATGTCGATAAACGTAAAATTACTCGCTGAAATATGCGAAGCAGCCGGAGCTCCTGGACACGAACAACGAATTCGCGAAATAGTACTCAGAGAAGTTACCCCTTTAGTAGACGAGATAAAGCTTGATAATATGGGTAACGTTACCGCTATTAAAAAAGGTAGCCACGATAAAAAAGTTATGATAGGCGCTCATATGGATGAGATTGGATTCATAGTTACACACATTGATGACAATGGATTTTTACGCTTTCATACACTAGGTGGATTTGATCCTAAAACCTTAACAGCCCAAAGGGTAATTGTTCACGGAAAAAAAGACTTAATAGGCGTAATGGGCAGCAAACCCATACATGTAATGACTCCTGAAGAAAGAAACAAATCACCAAAGACTACCGATTACTTTATTGATATGGGAATGCCCAAAGAAGAGGTTGAGAAATACATTGGTGTAGGAAACCCAATTACTCGTGAGCGACAACTCATAGAAATGGGGAACTGCGTAAACTGTAAGTCGATTGACAACAGGGTTTCTGTATTTATCTTAATTGAAATGCTAAGGGAGATAAAAGACAATCCGTATGATATTTATGGTGTGTTTACTGTCCAAGAAGAAGTGGGCATTAGAGGGGCAAATGTAGCCACTCAAGAGGTGCAGCCAGACTTTGGTTTTGGTCTGGACACTACTATTGCTTATGACGTTCCTGGAGCGGCACCACACGAAAAAATTACTGAGCTTGGTAAAGGAGCAGCAATTAAAGTAATGGACTCTTCAACGATATGTGATTATAGAATGGTGAGCTATATGAAAGAGGTTGCGACTAGGCACAAAATTCCTCATCAGTTGGAGATACTCACTGGAGGTGGAACAGACACCGCTGGAATACAGCGATTTACTCCTGGAGGATCTATTGCAGGAGCCGTGTCTATTCCAACACGACACATTCATCAAGTTATAGAAATGGCGGATAAAACAGATATCAGAAACGCCATTGATTTATTACTCCATTCGGTCAAAGAGCTTGACCAATACGACTGGAGTTTTAAGTAAACAAAAAAGCCCTCAATTGAGGGTTTTTTTATGTCTAGACGCTGTTATTGCTTAATTCAAAATCAATTCAACTCGTCTATTTTTAGCCTTACCTTCTTCAGTATTATTGTCGGCAATAGGGTTTTGTTCGCCAAAGCCTTTTGTGAACAAGCGTTTGTCAGAAATTCCACGTTTCGTTAGGTACTTCTTAACAATTTTAGCTCTTGAGTCGGATAATCGTAAGTTCATATTTTCATCGCCATCAGTATCCGTATACCCCTTGATATCTAATTTGTAATTTGGGTTTTTCTTCAAAACATCAACAATGGAGTTTAATATAGACTTGGACGTTTTGTTGATATTACTATTACCACTTTCAAAGTTTACCACATATAAAGACACTTTCGGTGCCGACGTTTTCACCTTATCATTAGTTGGGTCTTGTTTTTTAACCTCTTCAGGGCAGCCTTTATTCTTCTTAGTTCCTTTTACCTTAGGGCATTTGTCGTCTTTATCTGCAACACCATCATTATCAGAGTCAGGACACCCTTTTAGTTTCTTAGACCCCTTTACTTTAGGACAGTCGTCTTTGTTGTCGGCTATACCGTCCTTATCGCTGTCAGGACAGCCCGCCATAGATTGTGTACCTTTCTTATTTGGACATTCGTCTGTTTTGTTTGGTATACCGTCCCCATCAGAGTCAGGGCAGCCGCTAAGGCTTATCAAACCAGCTTCATTAGGGCAGTTATCTTCAGAATCCTTTACACCATCGCTGTCAGAGTCTGGACAGCCTTCAAACTGTTTTAAACCAAACACCTCAGGGCAAGCATCATTTCTATCGCTAATACCGTCATTGTCAGTATCCTGAGATTTACCAAGATTAAACGAAACCCCCACCGCATGTTGTAAATAACGTTCCAACTTATTATTTGAGTTTCTATCTCTATCAATGAACAGTAGTGTTTCGTCAAACGTAATATTTACGGTAGGAGATACTTTTATATTAAGACCCAAACCTAAATCAGGGTATTGAAATTGGTCTAAAATATTCTCAGCCTCAAAGTCTTCGTCATCATATACCAACAAGCCAAAGCCTGCAAACACAAACGGTCGCACTAATACATCATCGTATTTGAATAAATGGAATTTTGCGTTTAAGTTAAAGAGGGTTAAATCTCGCACTAAAGCCATGTCTTCACAATAATACTCATCGTAGTAATGACCTTCATATTCGCCCCATAGTGCGCTTAGTCCAAGATCAAAGTGACTGCTAATCCTTCTAGAGAGGGTCAGCCCGTTAATAAAATGGGAGTCTTCAGGACCACTAAAGTCTTCACCTACATATCCAGCAAATTGTTCAGAGCCTAGCTTATAACCGATGCTCCATTTTTTATCTGGAGATTGTGCAAATAAACTGACCGACAGTAATAGTGTGAGAATTAAGGGTAATTGTTTTTTCATGTTTTTTCGACTTAGTCATTAAATTTTTTAATTCAAAAATTCATAAATGACGCTTTAAGGATACGTCCACAAATATATAAAATAAGGAGAACTTAGTGTAAAATTACTTTTTCAATAACACTTTCTTTTTCAGCTTCTAAACGCAACAGGTATACCCCTTTAGCTTGAGATGAAAAATCTAAAGATAATTCCAACTGCTTTTCTGCTTCAATTTTAAGTATTTCTTCTCCAATAGGGCTGAGAAGAGTTATCGTTTTCAGTCCTCCGCTTTTTGAATTAGACATTATGTTAACAATTCCAGTGGATGGATTAGGATATGCTTTAATAGATTTTAAGCCTACAATGTCCATAATCCCAACGGTTGGCTCTACAAAAAACTCATCGGAAGTTATTGAGCAGTTTCCGGAGTTTACAACTAATTGATATAAACCACTAGTTGGAGAGAACAGGATGCTATCGCTTGATAGTGCATTGCCATTTAGAAACCATTGCAGTTCATAATCGCCAGTAGTCGAAGACACTTCTGCAAAAATAGAGCTGTCGTTTTCGCTTATATAGGCATCTAGAATATCGTCACACTTATCAAATACCGCCACAAACGACTCTTCTTCACCTATGATAACCTCTATTGATTCCTCTTCAGAAATAATATAATCCAAACCACTATTCCAATGTGAAAAAGTGAATCCGCTATCAGCAAAAGCGGTCAAAGTAACGGAACAGCCGTTAAAGTAAACGCCGCTCCAAGGTAATTCTTCAGGCGTAATAGTGTTTATTTGCACCTTGCCAGTATTTATAGGAAACACATTTAGTGAAACATCATAATACCCCCCTAAGTCTAATGTATAGTCTACAAAGTATCGAGCACCTTCCAAGCGTTCTTCGTTGTAATCGACAATATTATCAATATCATTTTGCCACTGCTCTACAGAGTTAATAGTTCCATTCCATTCATTTCCATATCCCTGCCATCTTTCAATGTGGTCTGGCATTGCGGCAATTAAATTGTTTTTTATTTCATTGGCTTTTTCGGAGAAGTTTTCTGGCATAAAAACAGTATTCATCAAGTCGGCATAACGATTGGCAAATTCACATTTGAAGGTTTCATTCTGCAAGGCTTTATTAAAAATCTCTGAGTGGTTGTTTGGGTAACCAGGGTTTGCAGCTAGGTATAAAAAGTTGTCCCAAGGGTTGCCCCAGAAGTAACCAAAAGAACCGTCAGTATCATATAGCACATAGCTCCATTTTCCTTCATCACTTTGTGGTCTCCACAGTTTTATGTTATTAGCCCCCCATGAAATACCCATCCAGTCAACATTTTGAATGTATGTCTGAATTATAAAATAATCCATGTAATTATCTAAGTTATACCGACTATCCATAAGTGCAAAAAAGCCAGGGCTATTTACCTCGGTTTCCATTATCTCTAAATACACATTATACGCTTGGTCCATACTTCCTGCTAATGCCCCCCAAGAGTTTAGGAGGTCTAAGCTGTCGGAAGAATAGCCAAAATTATCTGATATATAATGTTCATCAATTTTTTCTCTAATACCGTATACCCCCCAATATTCGCCGTTTAAATACACAATGCAGCCCTCGTAACCCATATTATGGACATTGGTTTCACTAACTACATTTGAGAATAAGGCGTCTTGAATTTTATCACTCCAAGTGTGTTGTCCACCATTCCTAAGGTTAACGTTATTATAGCTTTCTATATGGCTTTTTGTATTAATAATTGGATGTTCAAGCCTACCCGTATATTTTGATTTAAAGTCTAAACGAAAAGACTTTTGAGGCTCAGCCCTAGACCATCCGCCATGAATTTCTAAGTCAAGCGATTCTTCAGCTTGTTTAACCTTATTGGCATCAAAATATTCCAAGCGAGAAAACTTAGACCATGCTTGCCAAAAATTACTTCCATAATAGGGGTAGTCTGCCTCTGGGTTTGGTCCTGATACGTAAATGCCTGTATACTCATCCCATAGATGCTCAGGGTTTGTGTGTATTGAAAAAACAGCCAACCCGTGATTGTCTTCTTCAAAAATATATGTTCTGTCTACTATTTTTGAAGGTAATTTATTGAGTGAAAATGAACGTGCAGAGACAATGGTGTTCGAACTCATATTAATTGCCTGATCGAACGTTAAATCGTTTGTAGTTGGAACATTACCATTGGTTGTATAAAATGTTATAGCCCCTTCGGTATCATTTATGCAACTTACTGATTCATTGCCGGAATACCAGCCAGACTCTAAGGTCAGTGAGGGGGATGGAGTAATCCCTTCATAGCAATAACTTAAATTATTACTGCTGTATGGTGATGGCTCATTAAATAAGCACCAGTCGTTGCCACCATCAGTTGATCGC
>Ga0208973_1001098_pt1 | contig 12378 bp, 9 predicted proteins | sample AOAMet_66_BLW_10_2_FD_188233 | JGI IMG/M metagenome (GOLD analysis project Ga0208973, IMG submission 188233) | Ammonia-oxidizing marine microbial communities from Monterey Bay, California, USA - CAN11_66_BLW_10 (SPAdes) | ecosystem: Environmental > Aquatic > Marine > Intertidal zone | place...
TGAGGGTTGAGGGTTGAGGGTTGAGGGTTGAGGGTTGAGGGTTGAGGTGTGTGTGTGTGTATGCGCAGTCGCACGTGCATGAACCCGTTGGGGTCTTGAAGGATGGAACAAATTGAAAACGCCGATGCGCCCCCACCCGACGGGTCGACCGCGAGGAAGACGTGTTGGGTGTTGCGACGCGGGTCGCGAGCCGAGTATTCGAGCTCGGGTGCTTGTCGAGCGAGCATGTCTTCGATGTCTCGTTGAGCAAACGCCTTCTCGGAGCCGTCGGCCGAGATGCCCAAGGACTCGCGCAACCTGCGCACAAACAGTTGTCAGAGCAAGACGACGGTGGTTTGATTGCGACATGTGGCGCACAGCATGGCCGGATCCTCTGCGAGCAACTTACGAACAACCTCCACCTTGGCACTCGATAGCCAACGAGGCATGGACGCAAGCTTGTGACGACACCTGTGTAAAAACCAATACTTGTCAGTTGTTCAAAAAGTGAATAATGTTTAAAGGTGTCACTCACTTCTCGGGATGATCGGTAAGCAGACAATCATCTGTGGGCAAACAAGTAGCACCATGAGTATCACCAAAAGACAATGGTGTGTAGATACCACGTACCGCAAACGAGGGTGATCTTGATTGTCTCAAAGACCGTTTTGCCAAAATCATCGACTAGTTCCATCATCTTCGTGTAGTCTGCGCACGCCAACCTTGTGGGATGTGTAGGCTGTAAACGCTAAGCATTGTGGGCAAGCGACGCACGGTTGCCGCTATCGAGAATTGTCGAAATACAGAGGAGCACGGACGATTGCATACTGCGCAAAACGAATGGGGTGCATCTACCTGTTAGTTTGCAAGCCAACGGGCAAGTGCTATGTGGGGCAGACAATCAACGATCCGCGAACGCGGTGGCGGAATCACAAATGCCCAAGCTCGTCCAAGGGATACCATTTGAAGAACGCCATTGAGAAGTATGGATGGGACGCATTTAGAAAGGAAGTCTTGGTTAAGGTTCCCAATGAGTTTCTGGATGAGCAAGAGGTGTACTTCATTCGCATGTTTGATTGCTTTGGCCCAAATGGGCTCAACAGCAGTCCAGGTGGAGATTTCAAGCCAATGCTTGTCCCAGAGAATCGGCAGAGGCGCATAGACACCATGAAGAAGCCAGATGTGCGCAAAAACTGGCTGAATTCCATCACGGCCGCCCAACAGAAGCCGGAGCAAAAGGCGCTCCTTTCAAAGCTGACCACCGAACGGTGCAAAGATCCAGAGCACATGAAGAAGCGTGCAGAGGGGCGGCAGCGGCACATGGACACATTGAACGACGAGGAGAAAGCCAACGTCGTGAACCGCATGTGGACTCCCGAAGCGCAAGCCAAACGGCTTCAAAGCTATCATGCTACTATCGCAAAGCGGAGGGCAAATCCGAACCACAAGCCATCGTCCAGCCCGAGTGCCGAAACCATAGCCAAGCGACGCGAAAGCTACCGTGCTACTATCGCAAAGCGGAAAGCGGCACGTACCTTAGCAAAGGGACAACCACCTGCCACGATGCCAAACAACCAGTGTGACGATTCGGACTCGGACTATTGGCTTTAGGAAAGTGTTTTTGAACTAACCTCGCTGACGAGGCCAGGATCACAGTAAGCCGCTTCTTCGAGAATGATAACATCGCCACTCACGCCTTTCAACGACTGGTCGCGTTGGCACACGGAAAAGGGCACGGGTGAGCGGGCAGGCCTACTCCCTAACAAAAAAAATCTCTCTAACGCCGCCGCCGAGGAGGAGGAAGGAAGGGCGTCTCCCCCCCCGTGGTCGGTTTTTGCACACCAAAGGTCGTTAGCGGCCACCCACTCGCCCGCGTGCGCACGCACGCGTGCGTGCACGGGCTTCAAATACTCTTGCGGCATGTGCTCGCGCAACCCCGAATACAAGGGCAAGCGGCGCGGCGGCGGCGTCGCGCCGCGCGTTTGTGAGCGACACACACCGCCTACGGCCTAAAAGTTCTACCATGGAAGGAGAGCTAAAGCGCGAACCAGAGCCCGAAGACGACGACGACGAGGATGTCGACGACGACGATGTCGTCGTTGCCAGCAGTCAACGGGCCAGTCGCGCGGCGCGGTCGCCAGCGCCCACTGACGCCGCGCAGACGGCTGCCTGGAGAGAGGTGGCTGAACTTGCGACACGCCTCGAGACTCGCGGACTCGAACGTGTGGGACGTTTGCCTCCGACAACCTTTGTCTCTCGCGGGAGTGGTCGGATTGGAGGTGGCGGGGGCGGCGCTCCGCGTGGCAGCGGCGGCAGCCGTCGTGGCGGCGGCAGCGGCGGCAGCGGCGGCAGCGGTAGCTCCACGGCGCTCACAACCACAAACGACGCAGCAGACAAGGAGCCCGTGCTCGACGCGGGCAAACCAGCCAATCCGACGGCACAGCTTAGCCACGTCTTTTCGCTACAGAGGCCGATTGATGCCAATGCACGCGAAGCGTCGTTTCTGACCTACCAGTCGGTTCTGCCATTGGAGACCACGCAATTGGCCGCATCCGGAATGCGGTCAAACTCGGTTCGTGCGAGCCTGGTCAACAAACCCAAAAAGACGTGTGGTGGGGGTCAACAGACCACGCGGAACAACCTAGGGGACCTGGCAGCCGCGGCGTCGTCGCAAGCAGTGTCTGTGGCGATTGCGCTCGGTGCAGCCCGTCGTATTGCGCTCGATGCACACGGTGTCAAGCCCGACGATCCGAGGGCTACGATTGCGCTCGACACATCGTTGCTCGTGGACGACACGCGTATTCGTCACGCGTCGTTAAATCAAAAGGTCTTCATTGTCGCCACCTCCGCGCGACTAATTTCGCATGCACTTCCGACACGCTTGTCCCAGCACTCGTTTTTGGAATCGATGAAGGAATTTGCCAGAGGCGAACTCGAGACGGGCATGATCCGCCAGCGAGTTCCACAGCAGGTGGATGCTCTTCGCAGCATTTGCAACGCGGTTGTCGACAACACTGAAGGAACCAGCGTCTGGGCCGCATGGGTGCTCCTGGTCCACATGCTCTCCGACGCACGCCTCCGTCGCCTCATCCGATCGTCTGCCATCACCGACATGGACGCCGCCACCGCGGCATTGTTTCAGTCGTATGCCCGAGGCGAGATTACGCGTCGCGCACGCATGCCGCCCGAGGCACCGCCACCACCACCACCACCACAACCACCACAACCACCACAACCACCACAACCACCACAACTGCAACGAGCACCCTCTCCGCCGCCACCGTCCTCCCCGCTGGTGACAGAGACGGGCCTTTCAGAGCTGGATCCATACGCGGAGCCGCCCATGGATCCCGACGATGCCGCCAGCCTCGCGAATGCGCGCAAGCTTTTTGGAAACGCCTTGGAGGACGCGGGTGCTGTACCAAAGGCCGAGAACCGCGTGGTCGTTGTGGCCAATGCGCAGGGTGCCAAGGCACAAGACGAGTCTGTGCAGCGCACTGAAAAACGGACACTGTCGCTCAAGCGCAAACGTCCTCCAACCTCGGGAACGGTGCCGCACACGAGCACCTCGCACTTTTTGGAGTATTGGCAGGCCGCGCTCGGATCCGAGTACGCCTCCATACTCAAGACGATGATCACGCAGTCCAAGTCGGCCGCGAGCGCAGCGGCGCTCGACACGCTGTGTGGCCAAACCCCCGAAGGCATGCGCGTCAACTTCAATCCACTCCTGCTTGACATTTCGAGTAAAAATGCAATCAAGTCGGCCGAGGCCATTTCGAGTCTCGTGGTGACTTCGGAGCCGCGGGTGCCCAAGATAATTGTGTGGAGGGCACGGGACGCCGAGAATCACATCCAGCTCCACGCCGGCATCATCCGCAGTCCAAATGATGCTTCCAACAGCACGCTTCACGCGTGTGGCGTCGCTCCAAGCCACGTGTTGCCGCTCAAGGGCAAACGCAACCACACCGTGCCAATTTGGAGCCTGGCCGTGCGCAACACGACGCCGCACGATCTCACGACCACGATGCTTCCCGGAGTTACGGAAGGTGCGAAACTGCGCTTGAACACACTTGCGACCGCATGCACACACCTCTACTACAATTCGCAGGCGCGGTTCACCTCCAAGCGTTGCAGAATGGCAAGATTACGCTGCCCAGCAGGCACCGGCTTTCCAAGGTGTTTGAGAATGTCAAGTCGCGTGCGGCGCGGGGCGCCTCCGATGGCTCGCTGGACACGACGCTCACGGGCATTACGCGTGGCATCCTCGTGATTCGCGCCAAGCTCTGCGTGAGCGCCTCGCAGGTGCACGCGGGTGCCAGCATCGCCAACGAGTTGGCCCAGGCGCACGCAGAGGCTGCACGGCGTGCCGGCTTTACGCCCCAGTCCGACTATGAGAGCTGCGCATTGCTTTCCCACGAGAGTCTCGACGGGCAGCGGATCCGCGAGCCCTATGCCACGCCAGCGTCCAATTTGGGCTTGGCGCTGCAGGCCAACGAGGCAATCCGCATTCTGATGAAGGGTCGCTCTCACCGTGGCGACCCGTGCCGCGTGCTGTGCGGGGTGGCAACGCCGGTGGAGATTGGAGAAGCCTCCGTCGAACAGTACGACTTGCCACAAGCACTGCTGCCGATTGTCGACTGCAGCGTGGAATTCTTGGAAGATCCGCGGGGACCCGAGGGCGCGGCGCTGCCGAATCGTCGCGATGCCATGCTGCGCAAGGTGGCCATCACGCTGACCGTGTGCGGAGACGCACCTGTGCGCGCAACCGATCTCATAGATGCCTACATTCACGACAACGTGCACCGGCCGTTTGAGGGCATGGACGCCCAAGGGGTTTTCGAGGTGATGGCCTTGACGCACGCGGCGGCGGCCCGTGCCTCCGAGGTCAACGACCTGGCGTGCTCCGTGTGCGCCGGACACGTCAACACGAGCATTGCGAGCGCCAAGCGGATTCTTGTGGGCGACTTGAACATGCGGCTAAACCTCACCCTCTACAACGTTTGGCGCGTGGGCACCGCCAACGTGCCACGAACGTACGAGACCACGCCCTGGTCGGGCACGTACGGTTCGGGCTTTGATATTGGCACCTCGGGCGGCATCGGCATCCGCGCTTCGTCTGTGACCGCTGACAAACGGTATGTGCTCGGGTTTTGCGTGGGGCGTGCTCGACCTGCCCGCCCCGGGGCGGGCCCTGGGCGATTCCAGCCGCAATGCGGCTGGAATCGATTCGCGCGACACAAAACCCGAGCATTTCCCGTGCGTGTGCGTGTGCGCAGGAATCACGGCAAGGTCCTCATGAGCCAGGAGCAGGTCGACGACTGGTGCTCCGACCTCTCCAAGACGCACTACGTCCAAATCGACAACCGTCGCTACGCTGCGATCCCCCGCGAGTGCCGCGGCGTGCCGCACCAAACCGTGCCCGGCTTGCACGCCTACCTCGACGACTACGAGACGGCGCTCGAGCGTTCACGAACGCTTCTTGGGGTCCAAGAGCACGCGACCGTCGACTCGCTGCAGTGTCTCTCCTTTGGTCCCTACGCCGAACGCCTCGCGCCGTATGTCAACGAGCAAGCCGATCCAACCACGTGCAAAAACTTTAGAAACGCAGACGACAAGACCCATGCCGACGGACGCGCCTTCCAGGCGGATGCCACCTGTCCCGACCTGAGCATCTTTCGCGAACCGCTCGTGCCGTCGGTGGCCATCACTGCGCCACAGGATAACATTTTTGCGCAGGCCCAGCCGTTTTTGACAACCGTCTTTGGTGCCATCGCCGCGATTGCGCGTCACGCACGGACAGCCTACCGCTTGGGCACCAACGACGACACGCCGAGTCCACGTGCCGAGGTTGCCTTTTTACACCGCCAGCTTTCCAGTTTCCACTCGGGAGAGTCGATGGACGCCGTCAACCATTTTTTGTCAGCGAGCGTCATGGTCTTGCTCAACGTCATCTTTCCGGCGTCGCACGCCATGGCCGGCCACGTCGTGCGCGACGCCTACGCGCAAGCGCCCGCGCTCTGTGCCGCCGCCATTCGCGCCAAGGACGACAAGGGGTTCCACGAGCACGGACGCAAGGGACCCACACTGCCCGAGCTCTTTGCCAACGACGCTCCCGAGGCGCTTGCCGAGGCGCAAGCCTTTTGGGCACCCTTTGCGCGTGTCAGTGCGCACACAAATGCATGGACCAGGGGCGTGGAGCCAATCTTGGTTGCGCTGCTGGAGGCCGACGGCACCTACGACAATGGACTCGAAACGCTCGATGGGCTTTGGCACGCCAACGACGCGCTCTTTCGTGCCGCAACTTGGTATGTGGCCTCGCCTGATGGCCAGCACGCTCCTGCGCACCCTTCGCCGCTCGCGGGAGTGCGCTCATGGACGCAGGTTCGTGCCGACCACATGGAGCCCGTTTTTGTGGGGTACGTGCACCCCGTGACCGGCAAGCACGTAGACGCACGATCCTCGCTCGTGGGCTGCATGCCCATGGGACTGAACCAATTGTTGCACCTGCTGATGGGTGCCGCCAACGACCCAGCGATCATCGTTCAGTACGTGCACAACTTTGGGGGCCTGATCTACCGGCCCAGTGCCGCTCCCGACATTATGACGTCCAAGAATCGCGAGCGCAGCTCCAAGGCCATCTCGGTGGTCAACGTCGAGGGCGACGATGCCGCCTTTGGCACTCGCCAAGAAAAGCTGATAATGTGTCGGCTACAGCGCTGTGCATGGGCGGCGAATCTAAACTTGGTCAAGCCGCTGTGTACGCGGATTGCGCCGCCCATGCCGGACGCTCGGCGTGCGCGTGGCGATCGCGCGGCCGTGGATTTTATCAAGCAACAGAAGCGCGATCTTGACGCAGTGGGCGTGCACACAAAGCAGGAAACCGAGGCTGCCGCGCTCTTTCACCAAGCCGTCCGCGATGCAACGCGACCAGCGGCGCAAAACTGAGGGCGACCGCGCTAACGTGCACGCGTGCAGGGATTTGGGATATACGAGCAGAGCGCTTGCACGCGAATACGCGCACACGCGCACACACAAACACAAACACAAACACACGAGTATAGCATGGCCGACGTGGAGGAGGCACCTGCAAAGAGGGAGGTCGTCTCCAAGAGCACCCGTGCTGGACTTCTTTTCCCAACCGGCCGCATCGAAAAGAAGCTGCGCAAGGCTGCGATTGCCGACCGGTGTGGCACGGACCCGTCCATTTTCATGACTGGGGTGGTCGAATCGGTCATCGAAACGGTGCTGCGGCTCGCGAATGAGCAGGCGTCCAGCGCCAAGCCCGCCGCCAAGCGATTGACGAATGCGCACGTCGTGGCCGCCGCTCGCTCCGATCCGGACCTGGCGCGTGTGTTTTCGGGCTTTTGCTTCAGCACCTCAAACGATGCTCCCAAGGCGGTCGAGCACATTCTAGACGCCGAGGACCAAAAGACTCGCAAGGAAGACAAGGTCCGCAAGGCGGCGGAAAAGGAGACGGAGAATGCGAATCAGGCCCCGCTGAATGATTAAACCCCGACTGGGGAGTGCGCGTGTTTACGTGTGTTTGATGGTTGGGGAACGAGCGTGGCGTTTTTAAAGTTTTTTTTGACACCGAGTCGCACCCCAACCGCGCCCTTTTGCGCTAACAGACTCCGTGTTTTCACACACGCGCACACGCGCACACACACACACACACACACACTTGCGGTGCGTGTGGGTGTGTGTGTGTGTTTTCGCCACAAGGGTGACGGCGGGGCACGCCCAATGGTCGACCACCCCGCAGCGTGCTGCCGCAGGTGTGGCACTGCCGTGCTGCCGCTTGCACAGGCCAAGGTGACGGTGCAGACGGAAGAAAGCTTGCATCTCACGGCCAGTGTGCCGTCCGCCGACGACGAGCGCGTGCGCATCGAACGACACCACAAGCCGGGCCTGCAAGGCTCTGGCAAGCAAACGGTGCGCAAGATCTCCAAGGTCTACTGCCGCGTCTGCGACAACAACCTTGGCAACGTGCAGCAGCTTGAGTCAAAGCGCGGCTTTCAAATGCCGCTGTGGTTTCTCAAGACGCGCAAGGTGGGATTTCGGCGGTGCCAGTCCGACGATGCCTCCGTCGTGCGCATCCTGCCAGCGGCCGAGGGATTTTACAAGTTTGTCAAGCAGGAGGGCACTGCAAACGCGATTCGCGCGCTGCCCATCAAGCTGCCGGCGGAACACTGCGCGCACTACAAGCCCGATGGCGTGTTTGAGCTCGAGGGCGCCCTGGCGGTCGCGCCAGAAGACGAAGTCGACGCGGTGCTTGACAAACTGACCAATGCGCGCATCTCCAACCCAAACCCTCCCACGCCACGGGAGCATCGCAAGGCCGTGCAAGACGTCACGCGCGCCTTTGTCAACCCACACCCACCAAGGCGTCGTCGGCCCGCGACGGACGACTACTGGCAGTGGACGCACGAGAAGACGGCCAACCAACAGGCGGACGCCTTTGAATCGATGACGCGCAGGGGCGAAACGCTGCTCAGGTAGCCACAAGTGGACTTGCGGTACCGAGTCGCACTTTCAAAAGGTGCCCTTTTTGCGCTAACGTGCTTGCAAAGATGCCAATCCATGCATCGACTCGACCCTAACCATGTTTGGCACCGCCCTGGTTCGTGCGGACGTGGCGTTTTCCCTGTCTTGCCAACCACGTGGCGAATGCGTGCCACTTGAAAATGCGCACTCGATTGTAAACGAGACGATTGCTAGGCTCCGTCGCGTGAAAGAGCTACGGGTTTCCACGCTCAACCCCCGTTTTGTGCCACCCCTTGTGGTATTTCCACATGCCCCCCGCAACACTGTGATCTGGAATAAAAACGAACCATTGTCACTGCATCACTACACGGAAAAATTCAAACACGATCTATGGTTGGGACCGGTCATCCGTGTCTATCGCACGTTTTTTGCAAACCGCGCCTCGACAGATCCAGCCCAGCGTGGGTTTTTTGTCGAGGCAGGCGGCCTCGATGGTGGAATTGGCGGCTCAAACTCGTACCTGTTTGAGCGCTTTCTCGGATGGAATGGCCTGATGGTCGAAGCGAATCAACTCAACTTTGCGCAACTCCTGCGTGCACGGCCGGGAGTGACGCGCGCCGAGACGGCACTCTGTCCCGCTGCTGGGAATCTGAGCTTTGCTGGTGGCTCGGGATGTTGCACTGGGGTTGCTGGCAACCCATCGAGACATCTGGGCAATGGGTTGCGCGACGGAAAATGGGGCGACGCACACGTCGAGCCACGTTCCAGTGCCGAATACAAGGTGCGGTGTACGGCTATTGGCCCTCTGCTGCGTGCACTGCGGATTTCAAAGATCGACTTTTGGTCGCTGGACGTGGAAGCGTCCGAGTATGCAGTGCTGAGCGGAATGGATTGGGACATCCCAGTCTCCGTGTTGCTCGTGGAGCGCTGCAAGGGTAGTTGTCCACCCTTGCTAAAATCAAAAGGGTTTGTTCGGTCAATGGATGCCGAGTTTACGACTCCGTGGTGTCGACACAATCGTGACGCTCACGATTGTCCACGAGACAAGGTCTACTACCACCCCGAGCGCATCCGTCCATTGACAACCGCCCAAGTGCGCACGGCCGACGTGACTCGCAACTGGAATCCCTCGTCTCGCACCTTCTGAACCACAACCTTTTCAATCGAGGGAAACGCTCCCTTTTTGATGTTTCGTATCAACAAACTGCCTTGTCCACTGACACCCATCGAAAGCGGCTGTAGATCGAGTCTCTTCAGGCTGGGAAAGGGCGGCGTGTCAACATCAAAGAGCGTTTGCCAATCCGACATTGGATAGCTGGTGTCGTTTTCGGAAAGATCGAGATGCTCGAGTGCCAACCGCGTGCTGTCGGGCGCCGTGCGGTATGCGCGAACGAGCATCTTCAGCCGCGCGCCCGTGAGCTCAACTCTGGAAAGGCGCAGCGTATGCACTTGCAGATCGCCCTGAGCGATCTTGCCCGAAAGAAGCTTCATCGTTTTAAAAGTGTACGATGTCTGAGAAAGGGTTAGTTCTCCATACCGCTTTGAGACACACAAGAAGTCGACGAGCGATTCGTCGTTGACCATGTTGTGCGAAAGGTCGAGATCCACGTCGTAAAACGCATTCTTGGAGACAAGGGTTTCATAATCGGGCTTGAGCTGGTCCAAGACGTCATTTCCGAGGTATAGGCATCTCAATGAGAGTGCCTTTGAATTCTCCGCCGCCTTGATGATCGCTTGCGCGGTTCCGAGCGACGTCTTTGATTTCATGCCCAGGGCTCCTCCGAGGAGCTTCTTGTTGATCGGATCGCAATTGTCGACGGGTGACAAGTAAATCCGCGGATTGTTGCGAATGGCGGCGAGGCTTTTGACCGCGCCAGTCGTGAGGCGAATCAAGCAGTCGGTGTCTGCAAGCGCCTCGCCGAGCCAATAGGCAGTCGTCTCGTTGATCGTTTTGTCATCCTTCACGGCGGTCAGGCGCTTGCGTGTGCGCAAAGTCTGAAAATCGAGCTCGGGGACCAGCTCCTCTCCCTTTGGACAGACCTTGAGTCCAGGGACTACTTGCGAAAGATGGTTGATGACAAACTGCACGTTGCCTCGGTCACAGTCGTCCTCGTCGACGTACAACTTTTTACCACTCAAGGACTGCAGGACGACGCTTTGACACTCGTGGTTCATGCACGCGAGCGCTCGTTTCGATCGAAGGTTTAGAACATTGACGATTGGATCAATGCACTCGATCAATTCAAAAAAATTCGTCATGAACACGCTGCACACACACACACGCACGCGTTCGCGGACACGCGTGTTACATGCACGCGACACATGCCGCAAGAGTGCACCGTCGCGCGGTCTACGAGCGCTGATCGTCATTGAGGTCGGGGTTGGCGTTGAAATGCTTTACAATGTCGGGCACGGACCGGAGCCGCGGCTGTGAGCGGGTGGCGTGAGCGACGCGAGTGGCCGCCTGGCCCGAAAGAAGGACGTACCCATCAGTCTTAAGGGCGCTGCGTCCCATCTGGCGCTGCGTGACCAAGATGCAATAGTCGCCCTTGTAGGCAGCCGCGTGGTGTTCGTGCTTGTCGTCAAAGCAGAGCTCGCCGCGCGCACCAAGTGCCTTGAACTTGTTGTAGTCTCGAATGATGAGAAAGCCGAGGCAGTTTTCGTTCCAGTGCTCGGTGCCCGTAATAGTGGGCGAGGCCTGGTCGTCTTCGTCGCGCTTGCGCTTGGTCTCCTTTTTAGGGGCCGGGGCTGGCGCGAGATCCGGAATGACGGGCACGGGCTCCGGAGCTGGCACGGGCTCCGGAGCTGGCGCGAGATCCGGAATGACGGGCTCGGGCGCAGCTGGTTCCGGTGTAGGCGGTTGCGGTTCGACGGGCGTCATTGGCTTCACAATCGGCGTGGGCGGTGGCGCTGCCGGCTCTTTGAGGGTTGCGCGCGCAGCCTTCATCCATTCCTCGCGTGCGTCGGGGCGCATCCGTTGCCACTTTGGCTCAATCCATTCATCGATTGAATAAAACTCGACGGTTCCCGAGTTGGAGGCGGTCCACTGGCGACTTTCGCGACTGTATGCAGTTCGCATGCCATCCTTGAATAGTTTGCGCGCAATGCGGTAGACGGGGTCGACGGGCAATGGAGGCGGGACGTACTTTGGAACCGCCGTCTCCTCGTCGGAGGAATCCATTTCCACGACTGGATTACGGCCTCCTTTGGGCACCGGCGCCGGCGAGGGGGGCGGTGGCGGTGGCTCACTTGCGAGCTCGACTGGAACGCCGACGACCACTCGGGGGGCGGTCGTCGGAATTGGTTTGGGCGAGTCGACGGCAGTTCGGTGCCACTGTTTTAGCATCTTGCCGAAGCGCGCCGAGTGGATCGCGGCTGCAAACCCCTGAAACGTGCAGTAGCTGCCGTCTGCCATGTTACGCGCCGTTCCGACAAGCTCGTAGTCGTCCTGCTCAAGCTCGTTTAGTTTGCTGAGCTCGACACAGAGTGCGAAAAACTCGGAGCAAACTCTCCGAATGAAATTCTCGCGCGCTCCGCCACCCGCGCCGGCCCGCGAGCAGTCGACGCCGAGCAATTCTTGTCCCTGGCTGGATTGCAAGAATCGAACGAATCGGCGTTGCGTCAGGTAGCCCAGCGCGTAGGGTCGCTCCGAGGCCCTGTTCTTATCCCACACGGTGTGAAAGGTCGTGGTCGCACCTTCGGATCCCTCGCAGGTCGCCGTGGCCCAGAGCGACTTGGCCTTGGGATAATTGATTGTCGTCGTTGCCATCCAGAGCGATGTGCGTCGGCGGTGGCCCGTGAGTGCCTAGGGGGTTTTGCAACTCGTGCCACGACACGTGCCGCAAGGAGACTTTCGAATCGAGTCGTGGCAAGTGCGAGCAGCTCCTCTGGGCACTGGGGGGGGGACGGGGAGGG
>Ga0208973_1001132_pt1 | contig 12149 bp, 10 predicted proteins | sample AOAMet_66_BLW_10_2_FD_188233 | JGI IMG/M metagenome (GOLD analysis project Ga0208973, IMG submission 188233) | Ammonia-oxidizing marine microbial communities from Monterey Bay, California, USA - CAN11_66_BLW_10 (SPAdes) | ecosystem: Environmental > Aquatic > Marine > Intertidal zone | place...
TTGCCGCGTAAGGACCACAACGCGGTCGCCTAAGGCCAATGTGAGCGAGTCCGCGTCCCAGCCAACTGCCTGGTTTCAGATCGACAAACCCTTGGAAACGACTAGGCAGCCAACGTTCTGAGCCGTGTTACCGTGATTCGCTGCGAACGCTGAAGATCCTGTTTAGTCATACAAAACCTTGACCATTATTTTAAAAAAGGACGGAGAAGGCTCAGGCTATTTATTGGTCTCATTCTTATTTCGGTGTCGGGCTACAGCTTTGTTGATACTGATCACAATGACTTACCGCCAAATTTGATGGCCCTTATGTTTCGGTTTATAGAAGCGTGTCTTGTGACATCACAAGACGAATGGTGAAAAATTTAGACTCTGCTGGCGTGACCTATCGTTATTTCAGTGTTGATGACAAAGAAAGCGCAGATGATCTTCATGCAAGAGTGACGGCTTCTGGAGTCTCTACCCGCCAATATAATTTGCCTGTTGTTGATGTTGGTGCAGATGTTTCAGTTAGGCCAAAATCTAACGAGGTATTGAAAAATATGCGCTATCGCAATAATCAGCAGCAGTGACCGACCGCGGCCAATTTCATCAATGTGCGATGCATTTTGATGCGGCAGAGCGTTGCATACTTTCTCGTTTTGCGGCATTTTTAAGACAGCAATGGCCCAAAAACCAATAATGATGGCCGTTTGTGTGGGCATTTTAAGCAACAAAACCGGCACAAATAAAAAGGCCAAGCAGTAACGCCCCTGCAAGGGAGGCGGATGACCCGGTAAGTCAAGTCACGCATCAGGCGCAGACAATTCGCCGATTAGTTTCAAAAAGTAAACCCTAGCCAAGTCTAATTGAAATCAATGCTTTAGATGAAATTGTAGGTCACACACCCCCTTTATCAATCGATCACCTGATCACCACGGCTAGGGATCCGGCGTCCGCCCGACGTCAACGACCCGTCCTGAAGGCTATCCGGATCATGACGAAGGCCCGTGCTGAGCAAGCCATTGGGCCCGTTTGCATGCGGCTTGGCGTCTCATCCATAATAGGGACCCAACACGTATCGACTGAGCCACTGTCGACCTAGGCGTCGCACCGGTAAAGGTTTAAAGGTGCACGCCGCAACCAATGCGGATCACTTCATAAAAATAAAATAAAACGTCAAATAAAGGGAACACAAACATGACAACAGACGTCATCAACGACATGCAACTAAGGCTTAAGTCACAAAAGGCCGCGCAAATCGCCGGTGGTCACGTGAGTGCGGAACTCCGGATCGACCGACTAAAACGAAGCATTGCAATTCTTGAGCGTAACGGGGACGCGTTGTGCGATGCAATGCGCCGGGATTTTGGTCACCGCAGCCTAGATCAATCTAAAATGGCCGATATCGATGGCGCCATGAGTCCACTTAAAAATGCCATTAAACACGTTAAGACTTGGATGAGGGCAGAAAAACGCGGCACGATGTTTCCGCTCAACCTCCTCGGCGGTCGCTCTCGAATCGAATTCCAACCCCTCGGGGTCGTCGGCTGCATTAGTCCTTGGAACTTTCCAGTACAACTGACCTTTGCGCCCTTGGCTGGTATTTTAGCGGCCGGCAACCGAACGATGATCAAACCTTCTGAATACTCGCCTGAGACATCAGAGCTTATGAAAAATCTCATTGAAAGCAGTTTTGATCCAGACGAAATGGCGGTCTTTACTGGCGGGCCGGAGGTTGGCCAAGCGTTTAGCGAACTCGCCTTTGATCACCTGTTATTCACTGGCGCGACGAGCGTGGCCAAACACGTCATGCGATCGGCCGCTGAGAACCTCGTGCCCCTCACTTTGGAGCTCGGTGGCAAGTCACCGGTCATTATCGGTCGCTCTGCCGACATCAAACTGGCCGCTCGAAATGTCATGACGGGCAATACGATGAATGCGGGTCAAATCTGTCTTGCCCCGGACTATGTGATGGTGCCAGAGGAAGACCGCGACGAATTTGTCGAAGCCGCCCGAACAGCGGTTACCGAGATGTACCCTAATCTGAAAGACAATGAGGATTACACCTCAATCATTAATGAACGTCACTACGACCGGCTTCAGAATTACCTGACCGATGCCCAGGCGAAGGGTGCCGAGATTGTTGCCATTAATCCTGCCAATGAGGATTTCAGCCAACAAGAGCATCACCGTATTCCGCCGACCCTTGTGCTCAACCCCACCGACGACATGCTGTGCATGCAAGAGGAAATTTTCGGGCCATTGCTCCCGGTCAAAACCTATCAAGATGTCAGTGAAACGATCGGCTATGTGAATAATCACGATCGGCCACTCGGCCTGTATTACTTTGGTCACGACCAGCAGGAAACCCGACGAGTACTCGATCAAACTACCTCAGGCGGCGTCACCCTCAATGATGTGATTATGCATATCGCTCAGGAGGAGTTACCGTTTGGTGGTGTTGGTCCCAGCGGTATGGGCTCATACCACGGTATCGAGGGCTTCAAAACGTTCAGCCATGCCAAGTCAGTTTATAAACAAACCGCCAGCATTTCAAAATTAATGGCAAAAATGGGGCCGCCCTACAAGAAAAAACAAGCGACCTCCTGATAACCCAGATGCCGGCTGCAAGCTAAACGCTTGCAGCCGGCGTGCACTTTATCGCCCTGTGAACTCTGGCTTACGTTTTTCTAAAAACGCTTGAACGCCTTCCTTGAAGTCTTCACTTTGGAACATACCGCCTAAGTGCACCATCAGGTGATCGACTGCCGTGTCGTAGGATTCCTCCAGCCCCATTCGCATCATGCGCTTGGTTGTCTGCACCGCCAGCGGCGCATTATCGGCGATCTCTTCGGCCCACTGTAATGCGGTTGTCATCAACTCTTCCGCCGGCACAATGGTATTGATCAAGCCCATCGACAAACATTCTTCAGCATCCACCGTCCGAGCACGATAGTAGAGCTCCGCAGCCTTGCCCCAACCGATTAAACGCGGCAGCAGCCAGGTACCACCACTTTCAGGCACCACATTGCGCTTCGCCGTCACCGCCGCCATCTTGGCCGTCTCCGAGGCAATTCTCATGTCACACAACAGCGCAACATCCATCCCATAACCGGCCGCAGGCCCGTTTAAGGCACAGATAATCGGCGTATCAATGTTCCACATCACGTTAATCGGCGCGTCTCGCAAATCGAATAATTGTCGCGCGGGCCTATTTTCACCTTTACTATCGCCGCCCCCAATACTGCCCTCACCCACGCCAATCAGATCAAGGCCGGCACAGAACCCCTTACCCGCACCGGTCAGAACAATGCACCGGATTTCAGGATCCTTGTTCGCTTCAACCACTTTTGCCGATAATTCACTTAGCATATCGCGACTAATGGCGTTGTATCGCTCTGGACGGTTCAACGTGATGATGGCGATTCTGCCTCGTTGTTCGACCAATAATTCTGGTGTTGTAGATGGGGACAGCGTCATCGCTAATGCTCCTTGTGTTTCGGTGACTAAGCATCTTGCTTAGAGTTTACTTGGCTAACCTAGATCAGGTTATTCACAAATTAAGGCGCGTTTTAGACTCTGCTCAAAACAACCCCTAACGCTGCAGCTTGAACTTACCAGCTTACCCGTACCATACCGACCTAATCCGACTTACGCCAGAGGGATTGATACTAACCCTGCCCGACCTCTATTACGCAGATTGGCGACGTCTGAGGGTGCGTATTTGCGGCGCCACTCACGACCCATTGCAATCGAAGCCAACATTCGCAAGCTCGACGCACATCCTGTATTATCCCGCGACTGCGCCATACCCTATGCCGCCCCGTACACAGTCAATAACGTCGCTCAATCCGATCTAGGGCGACGATCGAGAGTTCAAAGACGCATGACTATAAACCCATTAGCTGTTGAGCGGACATCGTTTAAGCGCCTCTGGTTGATCCGCATCGGTTTAGCCGCACTTTTCGCTGGGCTGAGCAGCAACCTGCAGGCATCCGGCTTGCCCGATACTCTGCCAATGCGCACCGAACTCGACACCCGAATCATCATTGATGGCGTCATCGATGAGCCAGCCTGGCAAAACATCAATGCTTTTTCTGGCTTTAAGGTGATTTCCCCCGACACACTGGCCGATGCACCGCTCGAAACAAACATTAAGATGTTCTATACCGAGCGTGGCTTGTATTTTTCTGCCCTGATGACTCAGCCTCCAGAAACGCTTATTGAACGCCTAAGCGCTCGTGACCGATTTGTTAACAGAGATCGCATTTCTCTCTCGGTCGATACTTCCGGCACCGGGCTTTACGCCTACTGGTTTGCAGTGAATCTGGGCGGCTCGTTAATGGATGGCACCATCCTGCCAGAGCGGCAATATTCCAGCAATTGGGATGGCCCCTGGCGCGGCGCCAGTCAGCGAACCGAGACAGGCTGGAGCGTCGAGATGATGCTTCCCTGGTCCATGATGACCCTGCCCGCCAGCGAATCAGGCGACAGAGACATCGGCATCTATATCCAACGCGCAGCGGCCAGCCTCGATGAAGACTGGGCGTACCCTGGCCTCCCACGAACCCAAAACCGATTTCTGTCCCGTTTTCCCAAAACAAAAATTAGAGACATCAACCCCAAGCAGCAACTCACCTTCTACCCCTATGTCTCGTCGAATCTTGATGCGGTCGACGATTCAGGCACCCAAAAGGCTGGGTTCGATCTATTCTGGCGGCCCACCACGGCCTTTCAGGTTACAGGCTCCTTTAACCCCGACTTCGGCAATGTTGAGTCCGATAATGTTGTGGTGAACCTCACCAGCTACGAGACGTTTTTCCCAGAAAAGCGCCCGTTCTTTTTGGAGGGTCAAGAGATCTTCACAACCTCGCCTCGCGCAAACCCGGGCTTTCGTTCTAGCGGGACACCCACGACCCTCATCAATACACGACGAATCGGCGCGCCACCGAGAGCGCTCACCGATACATCGATAGAATTGGCGCAGACCGAGGCCAATCAACCCAGTGAATTAATCGCAGCAACAAAAGTAACCGGCCAAACAGGCTCACTACGTTATGGATTGTTAGTTGCCCTTGAGGACGACACAGAATTGATCGGTCTAAAGGATGGCAATACCGTGCGTCAGACCCAATTGGGCCGAGATTTTACCGCGGCCAGAGTGCTCTATGAGAACACCCAGGGTTCGGGTCGAAATGCGGTTGGGCTCTTGTTGACAGAGGTCGGTCACCAAGACCAAACCGCGCAGACGCTTGGCATCGACCTGCATCATCTGAGCCAAAGCGGCAAACTCATCGTCGACGTCCAAACTTTGCACAGTGATACCGCGATTGAATCCGGCCATGGCGCCTTTGCCGATATCGTCTTTCGGCCCCAGCAGGGCGTGCAACATAAACTCACACTGGATTATTTTGATCGAAACCTCGACATCAGTGATTTCGGCTTCTTGCAAAGAAATGATGTTAAGGGCTACCGATATCGTTTTGAACGCGTTCAATCCAATCTCAACCGTCTAAAAGGCCGCGAGACCGATCTTGTCGTAACGCAGCAATGGAATTTTGCCGGAGAGCAAACCCGCCTTGGTTTCTCTGGCGCGCAAGAACTTCGTTTCTTTAACAACACCCAACTAGAACTCAAACTGGACTTTTACCCGAAACGGTGGGAAGACCGTAACAGCGACGGTAATGGCTCTTATCGATTACAAGATCGCATCCAAACCGGGATTAATTACAGTAGCGACAGTGCGAAACCCTTCAGCTATCGTTTAAGGGCCAACATGCGGCAGGAGGACATTGGCGGTCAAAACCGATCGATGAGCCTCGCCATGTCCTATCAACCCACCGACCGGCTCTCGACCTCGCTTGATTTCAAATACGAAACGCGTTCTGGCTGGCTGCTCCACGACGCGGGCTCTGAATTCACCCGATTTCATTCGGAAAGCTTGAGACCCAAGCTTGAGATATCTTACTTCCTCACCGCCAGTCAGCAAGCTCGCCTCAGCCTCCAATGGGTCGGTATTAAAGCGTTTGAACGCGACCGTTGGCGCTTACCGTCAACCGGCGGCCAGTTAGTCTCGGACGAAACAAGTACCGGCCTGCGACGCGATTTTTCAATCAGTCGATTATCGTTCCAAGCACGATACCGTTGGGAAATTGCACCGTTGTCTGATTTGTTTGTGGTTTATACCCGCGGCTCAGATCTGCCGAGTAATATCCGCTCGAGCTTCTCAAACCAATTATCTGAGGCTTGGGAGCAGGCCCTCGTTGATTCATTGGTCGTGAAAATTCGCTACCGGTTTGGCAATTAAACCGCCGCTGAAAGACCACCTTGGCCAGTCAAACAGGCCAGGGTGGCCGATATCCGACAAACACTCGTAACGGCTTTAAACGGAAAATTGATCTGCACATGAAGGCCACAGCAAAGCCCCACCTGATTGGTCTAATCGGGGACGTTCACAGCGAGCACGCGCGACTCTCGCAAGCACTTGAGTTTCTTCGAACAGCGGGCGTCGAGACCATTGTCTGCACGGGTGACATCGTCGATGGTCCGGGCTGCCCAAATCACAGCATTGATCTTTTGTTAGAGTATGGTGTTACAACTGTTGCGGGCAATCATGATCGATGGCTCCTCGAAAACAAGGTTCGACATCTGCCCATGGCGCACCACAAGACAGACCTCTCGGCACAATCGCTTTCTTATCTTAAGTCTCTAAACAAGACAGAGTCGATTACCCGCAATGGTAAACGTTTACTACTCTGCCATGGCATGGGCGATCGTGATTTAGAGAAAGCCTGGCCAGGCACTCAAACGATGCCCATCGAGCGCAACGCAACCCTCGATGCTATTATTAAAGCAGAACAGCATGACTGGCTGATCAATGGTCATCTGCATTTTCGAACGATCATGGCTTTTAAAACACTCACCGTCATTAACGCAGGCACTCTAACAGGGCACCGTTGGCCCGGTTTCTCCGTACTCGATCTCGATCAACGATCTGTTCAGGCTTTTGAGTTTACGCCTCGTGGGGTTGAACCAGCCGTAAGCTTAGCTGTGCCAGCCAAGCCTGAATGGCAGAACACACAAAGCTTTCAAGGTGACTGGGAGCCCCTGGTCTTATTCAAGCGCGAACCCAGCTAGCCCCCTGATTCGAAGGTTAGCCAGACTCAAGCGCTATGGCCGTGTAGATCTGACGCGCCCCTTCAAAAGGCTGACGCGCATGCATTACCAGCCTGTTATCGAGCCACAACATATCACCAACCTGCCAAGGAATGTTAACCACTTCCGACGCGGCTCTTTCCAAAAACTGCTCAAAGACCGCACTTGGCAAATACGCCCCGCCGCCGAGTTGCACCGCACGGTGGCCGACATTACGGACATCATTCCAACCCGTAAACGCCGCAATCACTGAATTGAAAAACGTTTTCCGACCACTCACAGGATCCAACCGGACCGCTGGTAAAATCGGCGATTCGGTACGCAGTTCATCCCCGTCAAGCCATTGCCAGCGCAGGCCTTGGCCTTGCATCACTCGCTCGGCCTCAGGTTTTGTTTCAACGAGAAAGGTTTCCTGCCAGCTTCGACCAATCGGTGAGGCAGGATCCGTGATCGCCGGCATGACCCGGTTATACCGCACGCCTTGCGTCTCTAACTGCTTTGCCAAAGATTGATCCACCAAATTGAGCAGGTCATATGCCGCTCTTGAATCAAACACGGTCGTTGCGCCACCGGCGGTTGGCGCGGTGTCGCAGTAGAAAAAAATATAATCCGGTGGCTGACGGGTTTGCGCCATTTCATGGTGAAGCGGTATTTTTTCATCCGGCGGGCTTTCGTTAGCCGTCATTATTCGGCGATGGGTAATCTGACGTCTCGGTGCGGCGCCGCCGAGATACGGCATATTCTCAAAGGGAACAGCATCCAGAACTGCCTCAAAGTCCTCAGCACTGTTCACGCCGCAACCGCGAAACAGCAGCGCACCTTTTTCTTTGAGTTCCTGCTTCAGAGCAGCCCCTTGTTCTCGAAAAAGCTCGATGCCAACACGCTCACCATGCCGCTGATTAGGCTGGTAAATCTTGGGAAAGGCGCCCGCCGTATTGCGCCCCTGCGCCGCATCGGCGGCTTCTATTAAAAGGGGATTCATCATCGGAGCAACCTAAAATTTTGAGCATCGATTTCTACAGCCTGACCGGTCGTTGCAGACGCCTGAGCTGCAAGCCCCATCAGCACGGCCATTAGACCATCGTCTGCTGAGACCGCTGCCGGCTTGCCACTACGCACTGCAGCAAGAAATGCCTGATGTTGAAAAAACGTCGCGCCTTGGTGCGAACCCGCGTCCATGGCCGCTTTCGGCACGATAACCTCCTCGATCACTGGCGTCGCAGGGGCACGCGGTGAGACGATCAAACGAGCCGGCTCTTGGGCCGCGCCCTTAGCGAGAAAAGGTCCCGGAATCTGACAGTCCAACCGGCCTAGATCCCCAACCAAGGAAATCTCTTGCTCGAACCGCACCCCATCGGCAAACATACAAAGATCCAACATCCCTCGGCTGCCATTATCAAAATCGATGATGACATAACCATTATCCCAAATATCCGGCTGCGCCCCGCCATACCGCTCCGCAAGATGATTGACGTCTTGCGCTGCAGAAGCATAGACCCGAACGGGCTCCGCCTCGAGAAACAACCGCATGAGATCAAAAAAATGGCAACATTTTTCAACAAACGTGCCGCCGGAATACTGATTAAACCGATTCCAGTCGTCGACCTTCTTCAAGAACGGATAGCGGTGCTCTCGAATGCTCAGCATCCTGCGCTGACCCACGGTTGCCCGCTTTGCATCGAATCCTGCTAGTGCGGGCATAAAGCGATACTCCATACCGACCCAAACAAGCGAGCCTCGATCAGCCAGCGCCTGACGTAATCGCGCCACATCAACTTCTGAGGTCACCACCGGTTTTTCAATCAGCACTGGGACCTGACAAGCCGCCAGCACCGTCAGTAATTGGTCGCAATGGGTAAAGTTTGGGGTTGCAATCACCAGCGCATCGAGCCGCTGATCAAGCAAGGCGGTCAGGTCTGCAACAAAAACCGCATCGGGGGCCAATGCGCGGGCCTTTTTCAACATGTCGAGATTAGGCTCACAGACAGCAACCACCTGAACGTCTTTGAACAACGCCAAATTTCGAAGGTGTTCTCGGCCCATCATACCTGCACCAAGCAGGCCATAGCGAAGTGGATTGGTCATAACAGCTTCCTTTCAAGCACTAATTTTGCCCGTTTTAAGGACCAAAACATAGCGCTTATCAGCAACCAACGTTAAGCTTTCGTCATGACCCAATCAATTTGGCTATTCGGCTACGGCTCGATACTTTGGCGGCCCGACATACCCTACACAGCAGCCAAAATCGCGCGCCTTTCAGGTTTTCAACGTCGATTTTGGCAAGCCTCAACAGACCACCGTGGCACCCTCGACCGACCTGGGGCCGTCGCAACGCTGCGGCAGGTTGACCACGCTCAGACCCTTGGCATTGCGTACTGTATCGAGCAGACCGGACTTGTTCAGACAATGACCCAACTCGATCAAAGAGAACAAAATGGGTATGCCCAACAGGCCATCAGTCTGACGTTGGATACAGGACAGGTCATTCAGGCCACAACCTACATCGCGCCGCCCGGAAACACTTGGGATCTTGGCAGCCCGAGCGAGACCCTTTTGGCCGCGCAAATCCAGGCGGCAAGCGGGCCGAGCGGCACCAACCTTGCCTATTTCCAGCGCCTGCTTTGGGCCAGTCAATGCCTCAATGAAGTCGATGACCATCTGAACCGTATTGCCTTCTCCTTAGAACGATTAGGCAGCCCGACCCAACCTGGCGCCGCTATGACTAGATTACAGATTGAAAAGGCTCTGCTACCATGGCATCCACTAATGAGGTGATCACATTGAACCTAATTCCTGAAATCGTTGAACAAGCCGAGCGCCTGAAAACTTGGCGCCAGCATATTCACGCCCACCCTGAGATGGCCTTCAAAGAATACGACACAGCCGCCTTTGTTGCCGAACGGTTGCGTGAGTTCGGGCTGACCGTTCACGAGGGTATTGCGGGCACCGGTGTTGTCGGCACCTTGACCAAAGGAGGCGGCAATCGCGCCATTGGTTTACGAGCCGACCTAGACGCCCTTCCCATCGTCGAAGCCAATACGTTTGAACATGCCTCCAAGACACCCGGCGTCATGCATGCCTGTGGACACGACGGGCACACCTGTATGCTGCTTGGCGCCGCGGCCTACCTTGCCAAAGCCGAGACCTTCAGCGGCACCGTTCATTTCATCTTCCAACCTGCGGAAGAAAATGAAGGCGGTGCCAAAACCATGATTGAAGCGGGATTGTTCGAGCAATTTCCAGTTGAAGCGGTCTACGGGATGCACAATATCCCTGGCATTCCGGTCGGCCACTTTGCGGTTAAACCGGGTCCGATGATGGCCGCCTTTGATATTTTTGACATAACGGTTGTAGGTCGAGGCGGCCACGCGGCCATACCTCAACAAACCGTTGACCCACTCCTTATCGGCACCAAAATCGTGGAAGCCCTTCAAACGCTGGTCGCGCGAGAAATCAATCCTCAAGAACCTGCGGTGCTAAGCGTGACCCAGTTCGAGGGCGGCGACGCTTACAATGTTATTCCTGATCAGGTTCGCATTGCCGGCTGCACGCGATGTTTTTCCGTTCGGGTCCAAACGCAACTCGAGCAAAGTATCCAACGTATTGCCTCCGGTATTGCCAGTAGTTTCGGTGCAACCGTCGAATACCGCTATGAGCGTCGCTATCCGCCAACGGTCAATAGCATCGAGGAGACCGAGTTTGCAGCCCGCGCGGCAATCGCAACCAGCGGCCCCGAAGCCGTTAATCGAAACCCGACGCCTTCCATGGGATCTGAGGATTTCGCTTATATGTTGCTTGAGAAACCAGGTTGCTACATCTGGATCGGCAATGGTGACGGAGAGGGCTCTTGTATGATTCACAACCCAGGCTATGATTTTAATGATGATATCTTACCGATTGGGGCAAGTTATTGGTCTCATCTGGTCGCGCAATTGCTCCCCGCTTAAGAGACTTTGATGTCGTTTATCGAACACCGTCTCGGAAGGACTCACTTCACAGTTAAAGGTAAAACCACTAATCGATTGCCTGTCATTTGGCTGCATGGCGGTCCAGGTGGGACGCATAACCCGAATGGCAATCTCTTCAATTTGTCGGACCATCGCAAGGTATACGCTTATACCCAACTGGGTTCAGGCAAAAGCAGTGATCTCAGTAAACGCCAATGGCGAATCTCGACTTTTGTGCACGAACTCGAGCTGCTCGTTGCAGCCTGGGGGCTCAAGGATTTTCATTTAATGGGTGGCTCGTGGGGCACAACCTTGGCGCTTGAGTATTATTTAAAAGTGGGCGGCCAAGGCATCCGGTCCATGGTGCTGCAATCGCCCATGCTATCCGCGGTTGATTGGCAAAAAGATGCCAACCGATTGATCAAAGCCCTACCCAAGAACACGCAACGCGTGATTCAAGCCTGCCAAGCCGTTGGGGCAACCGATGCCTTGGTCTACCAAGAGGCGCTTGCTTTGTACTACAGCCGCCATGTCCTCAGACGACCCATGAAGCTGAAAGCGATGCTTGCGCGAAAAAATCCTCGGGGCGCAGCAATCTATCAACATATGTGGGGTAGCAGCGAATTCTCAGCAACCGGCACCCTCGCCGACTTTGATCAAACCCATCGCCTTCAAGACGTCCATTGCCCAACCTTGATTGTTTGCGGTGAGCACGACGAGGCCACGCCGAAAACCGGCGCACGATACGCCAAGCGACTGCCCCAGGGCGAATTCCATGAAATCCCGGATGCCAGCCACGCCATTTGGGAGGAGCAACCCCATCGTCTTAAAAGATCGATTAACCAATTTATCCAGCGTTGGGACTAAAGATCTGCGCACCGAAACCCTAACCGCGGGAAATGGACCAAGACTTCACCGACCCCCGGCTCATCTCTTAAGACAGAATAGGCATCAGGCACATGCTCGGCTTCGACCAACGCCCCCGTAACCGGTTGTAAACCGTAATCGATTGGGCAAACCGAAACGCTCGGCGACAGCACTTTTTGTTTTGCCAAAAAAGGTTCTGAT
>Ga0208973_1001135_pt1 | contig 12119 bp, 12 predicted proteins | sample AOAMet_66_BLW_10_2_FD_188233 | JGI IMG/M metagenome (GOLD analysis project Ga0208973, IMG submission 188233) | Ammonia-oxidizing marine microbial communities from Monterey Bay, California, USA - CAN11_66_BLW_10 (SPAdes) | ecosystem: Environmental > Aquatic > Marine > Intertidal zone | place...
TGTTTTGTCGGCCATATTTTTAAAATACAGCTTTTTTATTTGATGTCTATATAAGTGTAAGGGAAAAAAGGCGCTTAAATTAAGCGCCTTTTAATAATTAAAGATGACTTTACTTTAACTAATTCTTTTTTGGTGGTGTAGTTTCATCTTTAGTTTCCACCTTAGGGTCTTCTATTTGATCTTTTGCAGCTTTCTCTGGATCAAGTGGGTTTCCCTCAATTTTTTTTGCTATTACTCCAGCTTTTTCTCTTATTGCCATTTCTATTTCTGCAGCAATTTTTGGATTTTCTTCTAGGTAAATTTTAGCATTTTCTCTTCCTTGGCCAATTTTTTCACCTTTATAAGCATACCAAGCACCAGATTTCTCAACTATGCCAGCTTTTGCTCCAAGGTCAACTAATTCACCAACTTTACTAATCCCTTTTCCATACATAAGGTCAAACTCAACAACTTTAAATGGAGGTGCTACTTTATTTTTAACCACTTTAACTCTTGTAGAGTTTCCAATGATTTCATCTCCATTTTTAATTGCACCTATTCTTCTAATATCCATTCTTACAGATGAATAAAACTTAAGTGCATTTCCACCTGAAGTAGTTTCTGGACTTCCAAACATAACTCCAATTTTCATTCTAATTTGATTTATAAAAATCATCATAGTGTTTGTGCTTGAGATTGAACCTGTTAATTTTCTCAAAGCTTGACTCATTAATCTTGATTGAAGTCCTACGTGGTGATCTCCCATTTCTCCTTCAATTTCTGCTCTTGGAGTTAATGCTGCAACTGAATCAACTACAATTACTGAAATTGACCCTGATTTAACTAGAGTATCAGCTATTTCTAGAGCTTGCTCACCAGTATCAGGTTGTGAAATTAATAATTCTTCAGTATCTACACCAAGTTTTTTAGCATATACTGGGTCCAAAGCGTGCTCTGCATCTATAAATGCACATATTCCTCCAGCTTTTTGAGCCTCTGCTAATACTTGTAATGCTAAAGTTGTTTTACCAGATGATTCTGGTCCATAGACTTCAATAACTCTTCCTTTTGGTAGGCCACCTATTCCAAGCGCTACGTCTAAGCTTAATGATCCAGTTGAAACTGATTCAACATCCATTGCTCTTCTTTGGCCAAGTTTCATTACCGATCCTTTTCCAAAGTTATCAATAATTTGGCTCATTGCTGCGTCTAAAGCTTTGTTTTTTTCGTTGCCTTCTGCTTGTTGTGCTTTTGTAGATTTAACTACTTTTAGGTTGTTTTTAGTCATTTTATGCCTTTTTTATTAAATAATTAGTGTTCGAATCGTGTGTTAAATGTACACATTTTGTTCTCATTTTCAATAGTTATTTTTTTTATGATAAAATGGCTCTATTACTGTATTTTTAAGTAATTACTATTCAACAAACCGATAGCTTGAAGAAGTTTAAATTGTGAAAGCAAATAATTTCTTTCAGAATCTGCTAGGCTTATTTTTGAACTTAATAAAATTGAGTTTGACTGAATAACATCAAGTGTAGATCTTCCAAGGCCAGTTTCATACTCAACTGTTATTCCTTCATTTGCAATCTCAGCTGCTTTAACTTGAGAGTTAACCGAATTTAATAAACTTTTTGAAGATTGAAGTGTGGACCATGAGATTGCTACATTGCTGTTATTAGCTTTTGTAGCACTGTTTAATAATAATTTTTTTCTGTTTTGTAGATTTCGACTTTTGTTTAATGAAGCTCTATTTTTTCCACCTGAATATATTGGCCAAGTAACAGTTGCTTTTAAAATATTTTTATCACGTTCATCATATGATGAACTCAAGTCTTGGGATTTAGAATTCTCATAAGAAAGTGTTGCAGAAGGTGATAAATCAGATCGTGAAATAAGAACATCTTTTTCTGATTGTTCATATTCTAATTTTGCAATAATTAATTCTGGATTATATTTTTTTGATTTATCTATTGCATCACTCAAATTATCTGGAAGCATAAGCTTAATATCAAAATTATTATTCAAGCTATTTATATCTGCAATTGGTCCAATGACATTTTCATAATTTAGTTTACTAGATATGATTTCATTTTTAGATTGAATAAAATTTGCTTGAGCTCCAGCTAGTGAAGACTCAGATTGAGCTAAATCAGATAAAGTAATTTGACCTCTTTCAAGTCTAGCTTTATTAGTTTCAACTTGTCGTTCTAACAAACTAAGATTACTTTGATTGATCTTTAACTTTTTATTAGCTAATACCAATCCCGAATAAGCTTCAATTGCTTTTAATAAAACTTCTTGTTCTTTTTTTAATAATTTTACTGCTGCAAGCCTAATTCCAATTTGATTTTTTTGAACATCAGCATTTCTACCAAAGTCTATTAATGTTTGTTCAATTTTTATAGATTGAGTAGAAGGATCAACATCATTAACTGACTGTTCAACACCTGATCTATTGGTCAATTTACTTGTGTCTTCTTGACTTTTGCTTCCAGAAATTGTGACAGTAGGTAGGTAGTTACCTTTTGAAATTTTTAAATCTTCTTCAGAAATATTGATATTTTCTCTCTCAGCATTTAAGTCAGTATTATTTTTATAAGCCTCTGTAAGGGCTTCAAATAAAGTTACCGCTAATACCTGCTGATTTAAAAATAAAACTGAGAATAGTATTAAAATTGTTTTTTTCATTATTTCTTAAATTTTATCTTTTCAATCTGATGATTGCTATTTAAATTCATTATAACTGAAGAGCTTTTTATCGCATCTTTAAACATTTGTTGAGTAATTCTTTGATAAGTCTGCATAAAATTTATTACATCTCCACTACTCATAATCTTTAGGTTTTTCTTGTTTTTTGTTTGAACCCAGAGCTTTCTCTCTTGTTTTAATCTCCATTTTCTTAATAAGTTAAAGTTTTTAGCCTTTAAATATAACAATCCATCTAATTGTTTAAATAAGGTTTTATATTTGGTTTTTAATTGATTATTAACATGGTTTCTCCATTTAGCTCCTTGATCATAAGCTTTTTCAAGAGAATTAATTGGTTTTTTAAGCTGACTATTTAATTGGGGTCTTGCTCCAACACACCAGCCTTCAAAAATTACCACATCGGGCTTTGTTTTGATTTTATACCATAAGCTCTTTTGGCACCTATCATCTATTGCTTTATTAAATGTTGGAATTTGCAAACTTTTAAAATTTTCATCTTTAATCTTTTTAAAAAAATTGAGCATTAAATCTACATCGTGAGTTCCTGGTACTCCTCTCGTCATTAATAAAGGGTGTTTATTTTTAGATAATAGTTTTCTATCTTTTCTTGTTTTATAAAAATCATCAATGGAAACCTTAAAAACATTTAACTTAAAATATTTTTTTAAGATTAAAGTTAAAATAGATGAAATGGTTGTTTTGCCTGATCCCTGTCCTCCTGCTAAACCAATTATTAATGGTTTTTTTTTGTTAACTTTTTTTGCTATCCAAAAACCAATAGGAATTAAAAAAGATTTAATCATCTTATCTTTGTTCTTAAATTTATCCTTCTTAGTTTCCTGAGAAGATATAAACTTAAAATAATCTTTTTTTACTTTGTTAAAACAGTCATTAACTTCTTGCATATAGAATTATTTTTTATCAAGAGGATGATTTTGACCATCATTCACAGCCACATCTTTTAAATCAAAAGTATTTATTTCATCTATGCAACCAAGATTAAATCCTGTCATAGCTGGATTGGCTCTTGGGTTATGATGTGTGTAAATCCCACAATTAGAACAAAAGTAATGTTTTGCAATTTTTGAATGGAATTGATAAAGTGTTAATTTATCTTCACCTTTAATAATTTTAAAGTCCTCATTCTTAACCATGGACATAATCGCTCCTTTTCTCTTACAAATAGAACAATTGCATTTTAAAACTTTTTCTAAATTATCAGGTACATTTATTTCTGCTTCTACTTCTCCACAATGACATTTTAGTTTTTTCATTTATATTTCTCCTTTATCCTTTACATTAATCTCAAACATTACCTCATTTCTTCTATTCATAGGTAGTGTAAAAGGTCCATCATAAGTTGCTTTAATAGGTGGGCTCAAAATTGACATATCATCTTTTTTTAATTCATTTTCTAAAATGCTTTTATGTTTAATAAAATTTTTATCAGATGTTCTTCCTGAATATATAATGGCTGCATAATAACCACCTTTAATATTTAGTATTTTAACATCTGGATTAGACGGGCTCGGTATGTTTTCTTTATTAAATCTTGAAGGTAAATAAAATTGCATGGTCATATTTCCTTTTTTCTCTACCTGGGTAACTGGTGTTGTCATCTTAATTTCTTCATTATCCTCGTTATTACCAGAGATATAATTAAATAATTTTCTAAAACTACTACCTTGATTTGATATATCTGTTTCAATAGCTAAACGATCAGAATATTTTCTGATTTCATAAATTTCATTTTTTTTTACTACTTCGTAATTTGCCTCTTCATAAGCCATACCATTGGAAGTTATAATTAAACCAAGAATTATAATCGATAGAATTTTTTTCATTTTGATATGGGGATTAAACTATCTCTGGTTGAAGTTATCCACAAGAGCACAAAATGTAGTTTCAATGTTCACGTTTTGATTCACCTTTGATTCAGTTACAGACTCAAAATACAACCTATTGCGTGCACTGTTTAACTGGTCTATAAGTAAGAACAAAACAAGAACATGAAATTAACTATTCCCTTCTATTTACATAAAGCTGGAGCTGGCTTTCCTTCTCCTGCAACAGATTACATTGAAGAAGATGTAGATCTTAACGTCCATTTAATCAAAAATGTTCCCGCAACTTTTATCATTAGAGTTCAAGGGAAATCAATGACCGATGTTGGTATTTATGATGGTGACTTATTAGTTATCGATAGAAGTTTAAAGCCTAAAAACTTTTCAACAGTAGTTGCAAATGTTCATGATGAGTTAGTTGTTAAAAGTTTTGTTAGATCTAAAGATGGACAATTTTTAACATCTGGTTCAAAAAATATTGAAGATAAAATAATTATTGGAGATGAATCTGAAGTATTTATCTGGGGGGTTGTGACTTATGTCATCCATTCAACGTACTAAGAAAATAGCATTAGTAGATTGCAATTCATTTTATGTTTCTTGTGAAAGATTATTTAACCCCAAGATTAGAAATAAGCCTGTAATTGTTTTATCTAACAATGATGGTTGTATTATATCAAGATCAACTGAAGCAAAAGCTCTTGGTATTAAAATGGGAGAACCTTATTTTAAAGCTAAAGATACAATACTTAAAAATAAAGTTTATGTATTTTCTTCAAACTATTCCTTATATGGAGATTTATCTAGAAGAGTAATGAGAACTTTAAAAAGATTTAATCCAGTCTTAGAAATATATTCTATTGATGAGGCTTTCTTAGATTTAACTAATTATCCTGATGATGAAATTGAAGATGTTGGAAAAGAAATTAGAAGTATTGTTTTGCAGTGGACAGGGATACCTACAAGCATTGGTATTGCAAAAACAAAAACTCTTAGCAAGATTGCAAATCATATAGCTAAGAAAAAACTATCTGGTGTAACCAACTTAATAGGTATTGAAAATATTGATCCACTATTAGAAAAAATAGATATCAATGATGTATGGGGTGTTGGTAAGCAAATGACAAAATTTTATCAACAGAATGGAATCTATAATGCTAAACAGTTAAAAAACATGTCAAACACTTGGATTAAAAAAAGTTCTAACGTTTTAAGTTCTAGAACTGCATTAGAGCTTAGAGGTATTCCTTGTATTCCATTAGAAACTAAAACTTCAAAAAGAAAAAGTTGTGTAGTATCAAGATCATTTGGTACTAGGGTTGAAAAATTTCAAGAATTGCAAGAAGCTGTTGCAAGTTACTGTTTAAATGCTTCAGAAAAAATTAGATCAGAATCTTTAATTGCAAAATCAATAACAGTATCTGTTAGAACAAGTCCTTTTCAAAATAGAGGAGTATATTATTCAAATGCCAAAACTATAGATTTTCCAATAGCTACAAACAATAGTATTGAAATAGTTAAAACTGCTTTAGTGGCGCTGAATGAAATTTTCATAAATGGATATAGATATCAAAAAGCAGGAATAACATTAACTGGCTTAACTGGTTCAGATGGCAGTAAAAATTTATTCTCTTCAGAAAAAGATGAGAAAATAAAGGGCTTAATGAGATCTATTGATAGTACAAATTATAGATATGGACGATCAACACTGAGTTTAGCTAGCGCTGGAGTTAACAAGAAGTGGAATATGAAAAGAGAGCACTCCTCCAAGATAGATACAGCTGATTTTCATTCACTACCAACGATTAGAGCTAATTAAAGATGATTGTTAATTAAGCTTTAAATAGCTTATCTGATAAATTTTGTAAATCTTCACCCCAAAAAACATCTTTTTGGATACGCTTAAAGTCTAAGTCAAACACTGTCGACATTGCTGATGCATAAACTGATCTTGCATCAATTGTTGCATTAAGATCTCTACCGTCATACATTTCTTTTCTCTTTAGCCCTGGCCAATCAGTATAAACTTGGCTTTTCTTTAACAAACCACCTGCCATAAATATTGCTGTTCCATAACCGTGCTCAGTTCCATTTCCACCATTTTGTTTTATTGTTCTTCCAAACTCAGTCACTGTTAAAATAATTGTATCATTATAAGCTTCTTTAAGATTTTCTTTTAAATTCTTAATAATATCATCCATTTCAACTAAACATTTTGTATGGGTACCATCTACTCCACCTTGTGCAGCATGAGTATCAAAGCCATTAACTTCAAATACAGCAACTCTTGGACCATCTGATTTTCTTAAATATACCGCAGCTTGTTTTGCAAGATTTTTATTTTTTCTTTTTCCATGACCTGAGGAGCCACCCATCATTTGCTCATCTTTTCTTTTTTTGATGTAATTCATCATTTCTAAAAGTTCATCTTCAGAACTTTCAGCATAAACTGATCTTAAAAGATCCAAAGTTTCTTTTCGTGGAAGTCTTCCACTAGCTGGAAAATAATTGTTATTTTTTGGTACACCTCTTAGTAACAATGGCATTGGCAGTGAAAGTGCCAATCCATCGCCTTGAAGTTTTGCAAGTTTCATAGCTCTACCAACCCATCCTGTTTTTTCTTTATAAGCAACTCTTCCTCCAGTCTCCATTAAATTTTGACCTTCAAAATGTGATCTTTGTGTATAGGGAATACTGGTTGCATGAATTATTGATCCTGTGTTCTCTTTCCAACACTCATTAAATCCTTTTAACCGTGGGTGTAATGCAAAATCAGAATTAAGTTTAATTGTATTTTCAATTAGAATATTTTTTCTTCTCTTTTCAAAATTTTTATCTCCAATTACTGGAACTGCACAAAGACCATCCATTCCTCCACGCAACATAATAACTACTAAGTTTTTTTTCTTTGATGCAGCTGCTAAAGCTGGAAGGTTAAATCCTGCTAAAAATAAAGTTGTAGCAGAACCTTTTAAAAAATCTCGTCTTGATATCTTCATGCTCTTAATACCTCTGGTAGATTGAACAAAATCATATGTTTTTCTTCATTACTCTTAGCTTTTGATACTATCTTTAATATTTTATCTGGATTATCAAAATTTGTTCGTATAATTTTTTCATGAATCTTGTCATCTAATTGATCTTTAATTTTATATTTAAAAAAAGCTTCTTTAGCATACATCAACCTTCTGATTATTAATTCAGTAGACAGCCAATCAGTTGAGATATCAGAGTATCCGTTAGGTTGTTGTGATTTATATGGATGGTATCCTATATTTTCTAATCGCCAGTCTATTTCTCTTAAATTTTGAGCAACAGGAAAGCCTAAATGAAATTTATCCATCATTTTTTCTGGAACAGGATAAGCATATCCAGCGCCTGACATATTAATTACTTGTAACCACCAATTTTCAGGATTTTGGAATTTTTGATATTTGTCATTATATTCAAAGGCAACTTTAATTGCAGCCTTATGGACTTCGGGTAAATGTCCATCTGATTTTTCCCATGCTTTTATAATTGGAGCAATCATGTCTTTTGTTGGATTATCAGTAATCAAATATCTACAAAGCTTTGTTGCAATAAATTCTCTACACGAGGGATGATTTACCAAGTCTTTAATTGCAATTTTTAAACTTTTTCTTCCTTTTTTATATTCTTTTCCTAAAACTGTTTTTTTTCCTGGCTCATGTCGATCAGACATAAATTTTATGTCTGTTCCATGATCAGATTTTTTCGTCCATTTCGGCCTCCAGCCAGTCATTATTTTTGCAAGCTCTTGTACATCTTCTTGAGAGTATCCTCCTTTAGGAGATATTGTGTGAAGCTCCATTAATTCTCTTGCATGGTTCTCATTGAGTGTTGCTGGTCTTTTTTCTTTTCGTCTCCACTCTTGTCTACCACTCTCAGATTTGGGGCCAATATTATCTTTATTATCTAAATGCATTATCATTGGCCAAGCAATGGTTGCTTCTATGGCCATTGTTTCAAAATTTTTGTCCATGTTAGCTCTTATGAATTCTCTTTGATAAGCTCCAGTAGAAAACTCTGGCAAGCGTTGGGTGTCACTAATTGTAAAGTGGTTTGTCCAGAAATACCAAAGTTTTGCCAAAACTGGATTATCACTTCTAATACCTTCTGCGTGTCTTATACAAATTTCATTGCTGGGCCAATATTTTCCACCAGTATCATACTCTAGTTGTTTCTCCGCTCTCTCAAAACCTTGCGGATCATTTTTAAATTTTTTTCTTAAAGTTGTATTTTCTTCAACTCTTTGAGTAATCCAATGTTTTCTCATTTCTTTTTCTGAGAAAATATATTTTCCCTTCCAATTTAATTCAGGAATTGTTTCTACTTGTTTTTGAGCCCAGCTTAATGGGTCTGATGGAATTTGCTCATCAGGTTTTAATCCAAAAGCTACTTTTCTAAAAAAATTCTTCATTTTAATTATTTAATTTTATCAACACTATTAATATTTTCTAGTGATTTATCAAATTCGTCTAGGTTTTCCCTTAAAGCAAGAGTTGAAATTGAATAAATCATTATCAGTAATAAAAGTAAGGGTAATGAAGTGATGATAGATGCATAGCTTTTTATAAGAAGAATATAAAAAATAATAAACAAAGCTGAACGAATTAAAACAGTTTTTCTAAAAACGCTAATTATTGACAAAGAATGTTTTAATAGATTAAAAAAACTCATCTTTGATGGTCCAAAATATCTAGTACCTCTAATTGAAGGGATTGATAACAGGTCTTTTTCTACTTTCTTTAAAGAACCAGAAAAACTATTCCAAGTAGCTTTTTCATTAATCATTTTTTCCACTGTTATTTTTGACAAACAAGTAAAATTACCAAATTTAATAGATTGTCCAGTAAACGTTAAGGTTATGATCTTATGTGCTTGGTAACAAAGCTTAAAAAATATAGTTTCAGACCGCTTCACTCTTTCAGCTACTATACTTTTAGTATCTGATTGTTCTGCAAGTTGAATTAAATTTTTAATTTCTTCGGGTCTATCTTCTCCATCACCATCCATAGGTATTACATAATCAAATTCTTTTTTTTCAAAAATATATTTTAATCCAGAAGCAATGCATCTTGCGTGCCCTCTATTCTCCTTCATATTAATAACCTTTATAGAGTGAATACTTTCAATATTTTGGTAATTATCTATTACTTGTTGAGAAGAAGCATCATTAATCACAACAACTGAAATCTCTGAATTAATACCTTCTATTTCAGAATTTATATTTTCAATTAACTTAGTTAAGCTTTCTCTATCGTTATAAATTGGAATTAAAATTATTGTTTTCATTTATTTTCTTATGCCAATCATACAAAACCATTGTTTATCAATCTTACCAAAATCTCCTGGACATAATGATTTTAAAAACTCAGCATTTCCCGTGTAAACTATGCCACCTTTAGGGTCTAAACTTTCCAATTTATCATTAATCTCTAAAAACCATTTGGGTCTATTACTTAAATGGTAAGATAAATTACCCGCATGCCACTCATCACCAATAACATACATTATTTCATTTGAAAAATTTTTACCCCATCTTCTTTCAACTAATTCAGCAATTTCATTTCCCTCATAATCAGTTCTCTTGTTATCCTTTGATATTGAAATGTAACCATAAAGAATAGGTGATAAAAAGAATAGAAAGATAAATCCATACATAAATGATTTTAATTTATTCATATTGATTTGAGCTTGAAAAATATAGACAATTAAAACACCAAAAAATAAATAAAAAGGTGTCATCCACATTGTTCTTATCTTAGATCCTGTTAACATGGAAGTTAAGAACATTAGTCCTATTGGAACCAAATTAATAAATATTAAGAATAATAATTTTTTATCCTTTAAAGATACTTTAAATTTAAATTTTTTTATCAAAAAAAATGACATAACAAAAAATGGAGTTAATATGCCTATTTGTTTGCCTAAAAATATTAAGGGGTAAGTTATATGATTTATCAGACTTGAATTTTCTAATCCAGTTCTTGCTAATCCATAAGTGATAGTTGCATAATCATTATTTGTTAACCAGACTAAATGTGGAACTAATAAAACAAAAAAAACTTCTAGAGATACTAAAAATTTAAAATCAAATTTTTGATATTTTTTTATAATAATTGCATAAAAAAATAATAAATCTATTGCTATCAAAAGATAAATAAAAAGATATTTAGATAGAAAGCCTATAGCTGCAAATACTCCTAACAAAAAACAATCCTTTAGGTTTATTTGCTGTTTATCGAACAACTTCCATGAATAATACACACAAAGTGCCCAAAAAGGTAATTGACAAATATTTACATTAAATTCTGGAGTTGTAAAATTGTAGAAATAAATGCCCTCTAATAAAAGAACTGATACTAAGCTTAATATTTTATTTTTGAATAGCTCTTCCGCAAACTTAAATACAACAATAAATGCTATTATTACAAATATTTGACTTAATAAATAATAAGCCCAGTCCTGAGGTCCAAAAATTTGATAAAAAATTTCAAGAAAAAAGGCAACAGCAGGAGGGTGTTTATTAAAACCCCAATCTAAGTTGCTACCCCATGCTAAATGTTCAATTGTATCAAGTGGTAAATTACTATTTGTTAGCGATGGAATTAATGTCCATAAAATTAAATGAGTGGTAATAAAAATATAAAATAAATTTGGTATATTGTTTTTATTAAGTAGCATTTAGTAGATTTTATATGAATTAAGCTTACTTGACACGTATTTATTGCTGAATATACTCCGCCCACTCAATTTATATATATGCCTAAAATCTCAAAACCTACTACTAAAAAAACATCAGTTAAAGCAAAGAAGGTGGTTGCCCCAATCAAAAAGCCAACTAAAGTAACAAAAAAAGTTTCTGCTACTGAAAATAAAGTAAAGGCACCAATTAAAATTTCAAAAACATACATTCCAAAAGATACTGAAAAATATATGTGTGATAAGCACTTATCTTTTTTTAAGATAAAACTTACTGAGTGGAAAAAAGAATTAGTAAAAGCAAATAATGAAGCTCTTTACCATGGGTCAATGGATGATAATAGTGTTTCTGCAGATATTGTTGATCAAGCAAGCTCTTACACGGACAAAACTGTAGAAATGAAAGCAATCAATAGACAAATTAAATTGATTTCTAAAATTGACCAAGCTTTAATAAGAATAAAAGATAAAACTTTTGGATTTTGTGCAGAAACTGCTGAACCGATTGGATTAAAAAGATTGATGGCAAGACCAGTTGCTCATCTTTGTATCGCAGCTCAAGAAAAACATGAAAAAGATGAAAAAGTATTTGCTGACGACTAAAACTTCAAAATTGTTACTTAAAAAAACCTCTTTTTCATTAACACTCTAGTTTATTGCCAACTTCTATTTTGCCCTCATTTAAAGCTGTTAAATATATCCCCATATCAAAGTGATTATAAGTTTTTTTTAATGATTGAAGTAAATTAAAAGAATTATCATCAGTTTGCGGCTTTAAATTAATTGCTACACATCTTGGTATATTTTTTTCAACTTTAAAAGAAACGTTATTAATTTTAATTATTTTACCAATCCATTCAC
>Ga0208973_1001155_pt1 | contig 12051 bp, 10 predicted proteins | sample AOAMet_66_BLW_10_2_FD_188233 | JGI IMG/M metagenome (GOLD analysis project Ga0208973, IMG submission 188233) | Ammonia-oxidizing marine microbial communities from Monterey Bay, California, USA - CAN11_66_BLW_10 (SPAdes) | ecosystem: Environmental > Aquatic > Marine > Intertidal zone | place...
GAGAACCAAATGCCTTCAAGTGTGGAGATTGAGGAAGCAAAGAATTTGATTTCGTGGCCTATGGTTGAGTGGGGGGATGGAAGGGTCTTCTTGCCTGAAAAAGGAATGGCCCTAGAGATTGGGGGGTTTGGAAAGGAATATGCGGTGGATCGTCTTATCGGTTTTGCAAAGCGTTTGGGAATTGTTGATGGCTTGGTCGATTTGGGGCGCGATGTGGCAGCGCTTGGGCAACCGCCAAACGGGCCAGTTTGGGTGGTTGGGATTGAGGACGCAAAAGAAGAAGACGCGGTGGCGTTTCGCTTGGCAGTGAGTGGTAAAGGTTTGGCGACCTCAGGGAATGGACGGAGGTATAGAATGATCAAGGGAAAGAAGTTTGGCCACATCATTGATCCGAGAAGCGGTTGGCCAGCCGAGAATGATCTCCTGACTGCTTCTTGCTTGGCAGATGACTGTTTGACAGCAGGCATTTTATCGACGAATGCTTGTATAGTCGGCAAAAAAGAGGGATTGGAAAATATCGAGCGCAGCTTTTGTGTCGATGCCGTCCTTCAAACGGCCAATAATAACATTCACAGCTCCAATATTCATCGATATGTCCTTGGCTCTTAAAATATTTGCAGCGCTTGCCCTTCTCCTGCCCTCCTGCACCGTGGTGTCAACACCAGCGGAGCGTAGTAATTTAGCTACAAAGGTGATGTCGCCGGAGCGCGATCCTCTTGGTGAGGCGATGTCCGACCACATGTATTTTTCTCGTGAAGCTTCCCAGGGAGGAAATGGAATCGGCGGTGGGGGTTGCGGCTGTAATTAGATTTTTAGAAGCATGAATTATCGAATTGCATACGAACGTGCTGTCAATGTGACAGCGAGTGGACTCGCCATGGTGGCCCAACGGCTTCCCTTAATTAAGAATCTCACTCCAATATTTGGGGCAACTGGAGGGAGTCATTTTGCGGCTCCTTTGGCGGTGACTTTCGTTGGAACACACGCTTTGTCCGGCCAGTCGATCATGCTTCAACAAACCAACACAAGCGAACCAACGGATGTTGTCGAGATCGAGGTGGGAGAGGCGTTTCAGTGGGAGTTCAAGGCCACCCGTTATAACATCCTGTCATTTAGTATTATAGACGATAACGGGAACGAGCAATTACCCCCCGGAGTCGTTTCAATTGGACCGCAAAGCGGGATCGGAACAATTGGAGGAATCCCAGAAGAGGCGGGCACGTTCACTTATACGATCACTGGTTACAGAGGAGACAACCAAAGAAGCAGTCAGACGGTCCCTTTTAATTTGACCCTTGTCGTTGAAGATCCGGCTGGAAGTCCGTTCAAGATCTTCATGTCGGACTATTTTGCTGCGGAGGAATTGGCGAATCCTGCCATCACCGGGCCGGGTTCCGATCCTGATCTTGACGGGATCGATAACGCAATGGAGTTCGTGTTAGATCTGAATCCTTCGGCTTTTGATGCCATGCCTGGGACGATTGGGGTGGATTCTAATAACCCTCAAATGCTCCGCTATGAAATCCCACTTAATGGGCTTGCGATCGAGACTACGGTTGGGTTTGAAGAATCGGAGAGCCTTCAGGGTCAATGGCAGCCCACTCTTGGCGAATTTGTTGAACGAACTGATACGATGATTGTTCTGACTGCTCCTTTGGCAGGTAAAAAGTTCTATCGCCTCAAGGTAACGATCGAAGAGTGAGCGCTATTCAGCGGCTTTTCCAAAAGCGCTTGCGATAAGTTTTTCGAAGTCACCTTTGGCCTTCTTTAGATCAACTTCTTTACCGAGCATCTTAAGAAAGACATCGCCTGAAGGATGAGGAATGACTGCTCCTAGGAGCATGTATTCGGGTGTGGCCTTTTTTTCACGGGCCATCATCGGACCGACCATGTAGGTGCCAGTCATGCTGACAATGGTAAGCTTCTGGTTGCCGAAGGTTTTGTTTTCTGGCGTGACTTTGGCTTCACCGTTTTCGAACTGGCGTTTCCAACGTTGAATGTTGGCCTCAACTCCACCTCCTTGGCCCTCGCCGAAGTGATAGAACTTGAGGAGTGGGCCGTCCTTCTTGCTGTGGTTGAGAGCGGCTTTGACCATGTGACTGGAGGTTTTGCCAATGACCCAAGATTTTTCTGGCTTGAAGGTGAAGTTACCGACTTTAAGGGAATCTTGCGCGGAGAGAGCAGAGAGAGAGAGAGCTAAAATGGTGACGATGATCTTCATGACGGAAGTTAAGCGAAGATTTGTGGATGTGCCACGGTTATTATTTGGGGTTTGGGACTAGGGTTTTTGCAATCTTTGGGAGCCATTCTACCGCTTTTTTCTCAGCGGTGTTCATGGTGATAAGGTATCCTCGCTGCTCGATGAGGTTGAGCTGCACACGTGCATACCACATTGTGTTTGAACCATCGTGTTGAAGTTGGACAATGTGACCGTTTTCAACTTTCACTCCCCAGCCGAGAGCATAATTGGGTTCGATTGGAGTGTGGAGTTTTTGGTAACTGGCTTGAGTCAAAAGTTTGCCATTTCCGTGGTGCCCCTTGATTTGATCCTGACAAAAAAGAACCCAGTCGGAGAGGGAAAGATGAAGGCCGCCAGCGGGACCATACATCGGCGGGTTGTCGTGGCTCATCGGTTTGCCTTTCCAGTGACCATGAATGGCGGTTGCGCCTTTGGGGGGGCCGAAGCCCACGCTTTTGATTCCAAGTGGCTTGAAGAGATGTTGCTGAATCGCTTTTTCCCATGTCATATCGAGAAGTTTCTCAATGACCGCGCCGGCGATGATATAGCCAAAGTTCGAATACAAAAATCCTTCGCTTGGTTTTTCGGCTAGGCCTCTGATCGTTACTTCTCGTCGGGAGAGCATCTTTTGGGCGCCTTCTGGATTTGCAGGCAGACCGGCTGTGTGAGAAAGGAGTTGAGTGATGGTTGTCTTCCGGGTGTTGGGGTGAAAGTCATCTGCAAGTTTGGGAAAAATCTCTGACATGGTTGTTTCCCATTTGAGGAGTTTTTTTTCTATAAGAATCGCTATCAAGGTGGCGGTCATTGCTTTTGCATCGGAGCCGATGTGCCAAACAGAGTCCTTTTTAACCGCTATGGTGTCGTCAATCCGAGTTGTGCCAGCAATCTCAAAAGAGATAATTTGTTGGCTATCGAAGGCTACAGCCGCTAACGCCGGAATATTAGCCGCGTTGCGGGCCTTGCTAATGACCTTGGCTGTTTTTCCTGCATTTACTGTGCCGGCAAGGAGTGTCAGAGAATAAATTACCAATTTCATCCTAGGATGCTTGTATCAGGTCTACGAAATTATTTCGAATTAGAATAATTCCAAATTTCGACTTGCTCTGATAGGATTTGTGAATAGCTTCCCGCCGTCGATGATTTCACTCGCCAACAATAAAGATTTGAAGCCGGAAGATTTTCCTTCCGACATCGAAGGTTTGCGAATGACTAGACAACGCCGAGAGGTGCTTGCAGTTATTCTGCGGGATCGTGACCACCCCACCGCCAATGATGTTTTTCTTCGCGCCCAAGATCGAATGCCGACAATCTCGTTAGCCACCGTCTACAACTGCCTTGAGGCGCTAGTGAGCCATAATATCGTTCGTCAGGTGAATCTTGATCGGGAGTCGTCCCGATACTGCCCTAACCTCAGCGATCATTGCCACTTCCAAGATGAGGCGTCTGGGAAAATTCACGACGTCGTTTTCAAGGAGGGAGTTAAACTAGAGGATATCCTTGAACTCCCAAAAGGAACCGAAATTAGTCACCTCGATATAAGTCTGAAAGGGAATTTTGGAAACAGATAAATTTCACCTAACACCATGAGTCTAACCATCGAAAATCTCCATGCGTCTGTTGACGGAAACGAAATCCTGAAAGGCTTGAACCTTGAGATTCCGGCTGGAGAAGTGCACGCCATCATGGGTCCCAATGGATCCGGAAAATCAACTCTCTCGAAAATCATCGCCGGCCACGATGACTACGAAGTTTCAGAAGGTCGGGTCCTTCTAGATGGGGTAGACATTGCAAAGCTCGCAGTCGATGAGCGCTCCCGCGCCGGAATTTTTCTGGCTTTCCAATATCCCGCCGAGGTTCCGGGAGTTTCAAACGCCAACTTCCTTCGTGCTGCTCTTCAAGCTCGTCTCCCTGAAGGAGAAGAAATCGATGCAGTTGCCTTTTACAAGGATATGTATGCTAAAATGGACGAGTTGGAAATGAATCGCAAGTTCACTAGCCGGTCCGTCAACGAGGGTTTTTCTGGGGGTGAAAAGAAGCGGAACGAAATTCTCCAGATGATCATGCTTGATCCACGTTACTGCCTGCTCGATGAGACTGATTCGGGCCTCGACATCGATGCTCTAAAAGTGGTCGCAAAAGGTGTGAACTCCATGCGTTCAGAAAATCGTGGTTTTCTAGTCATTACGCATTACCAACGTCTGCTCGATTACATAAAGCCTGACTATGTTCATGTTATGGCTGATGGTCAGATCGTGAAATCTGGCGGCGCCGAATTAGCTCTCCAACTCGAGGAAAGCGGATACGACTTCCTCAAAACTGCCTAACATTTTTAAAAATGAATTCTGAGACTGCTACCGTCAAACAAGTTGCTTTTGAAAAGGACGATGTCGGTAATTTTTCTTTTCCGGAAAGCCACAAATTCGATGCCGGATATGGTTTGACCAAAGATACCGTCGATTATATTTCGAAAGTGAAGGATGAGCCCGCTTGGGTGAACGAGTTTCGGCATAAAGCACTGAAAACTTTTGAGTCCAAGCCAATGCCGACGAACTGGGCGACTAGGGATCTCGAAAATATCGATTTCGATGCCATCCGTTACTATCTCTCAGATGGCGCTAAGCCCAAACGTTCCTGGGACGAAGTGCCTCCAGAAGTGCTCGAGACTTTTGACCGTCTTGGGGTGCCCGAACAGGAGCGGGCCTTTCTTGCTGGAGTGGAAGCTCAGTACGATTCCGAAGCGGCTTACTCGAATGTAAAGGAAGCGCTTGCGGATGAAGGTGTGATTTTTGTGACTTGCTCGGAAGGCTTGAAAGAGCACGAGGAAATTTTCCGACCTTGGTTTGGAAAAGTAATTCCAACTGGTGACAACAAATTTTCCGCTCTGAATTCCGCAGTGATGTCTGGTGGTTCTTTCATCTATATTCCTCCGGGGGTTAAAGTGAAGCATCCCTTGCAAGCATACTTTCGTATCAATTCTGAGAACTTCGGACAATTTGAGCGAACCCTTATTATTGCCGATGAAGGTTCGGAAGTGATGTATATGGAAGGATGCACCGCTCCCAAATTTGAGACTGCAACATTGCATTCGGCGGTCGTTGAGTTGGTTGCAATGAAGGGCGCCAAAATTCAATACATCACGGTTCAAAACTGGTCATCTAATGTGTTCAACCTTGTCACGAAGCGAGGCCTGGCTCACGAAGATGCTGAGATCCGATGGATTGATTGTAATATCGGGTCACGTCTCACGATGAAATATCCGGGTGTCGTCATGAAAGGCGAGCGGGCTCGCGGAGAAGTGATTTCTATCGCTCTTGCTAACGATGGGCAGCATCAAGATACCGGCGCTAAGATGATTCACGCCGCGAACAATACGACCTCGAACGTCATTTCTAAGTCGATCTCGGTTGGTGAAGGGCGCTCGACCTATCGTGGCCAGGTTCACATTCCCAAGCACCTCAAAGGTTGTAAGAACAATACCGAGTGCGACGCCCTACTCATCAACACCAATAGCCGGACCGACACCTACCCGGCCATCTCGGTGAAGGGAAATCAACATGTTACCCAACATGAGGCGAGTGTGAGTCAAGTTTCCGAGGAGATGCTCTTTTATATGCAGCAGCGTGGACTTTCTGAGACTCAAGCTATGTCGCTTGCCGTTAATGGATTCATTAACGACTTGGTTGAAGAGTTTCCGATGGAGTATTCGGTTGAACTGAAGCGCTTGATCGACCTGGAGATGGAAGGATCCGTCGGCTAAGGTAAACCTGTTTTCAAAACTGGAACCAATCCACTTTTATACACTCTTAAATGTCTGTTACTTTTGTTTCCCCTGCTCTCGAGAAATTTGAGGAGCTCGATTGGCCAGTGCGTACCGACGAAAACTGGCGCTTTGGATCTTGGAAAGAGGCTAATCTTTCTGGGCTAGAGACCGTCGGAGCTGGAACGACAGGTGATCTTCCTGAGCCTCTCAAGGGTTTCGATCGACTTGTGTTTGCGAACCGTGATCTCGTTTCAGGTTCATCTGATGCAGCTGAATTGGTTGAGGGGTCTTTTGGTCCAACTTCGCGCCTTGGTTCTTCAAAACATGCCGCCTTGCACGCTGCCAAGTCAAAGCACACTTTACATGTTCGGAGTGGCACCGATCTGTCGTTGGAATTGATTTACTTTGTGTCAGGAGAGGGATTGTTTCTTCCTGGTGTTGTCATTGAAGCAGAAGTTGGTGCGAATATCAGGGTCGTGAAACGTTTCATTTCCGTTGATGATTCCGCAACTGTCGTAGTCACCGCTACGGATGTTCGCACCGCCGAAAATTCTAAGGTCACATGCCTCGTGACTCAAGAGCTCAACCGCAACAGTAAGTTGATTAGGTTCTCCGATTCTACCTTGCAGGCATCCTCCATCGCCAAACTTGCGGTGGTGCATATTGGGGCCAAGTGGGTTCGTGAAGAAACTTATTCGACTGTCGGTGGTTTGGACGCCAAGTCGGAAATTCTCTCGGTCGCTTTACCTGATACTGGTCAAGAATACGACCAGCGGACTTTCCAGCATCATGGAGCTCGTAACACCTTTTCGGATCTTCTCTTCAAAAATACGCTTTTTGGGAAAGCCACTACGATTTTCTCGGGGCTTATCTTTGTCGATGAGGGAGCACATGGCACCGACGCTTATCAAACTTGTCGTAATCTCATGATGACCGATGAATGTGAGGCTCACTCGATGCCTGGCCTTGAGATCAATGCTGATGATGTGAAATGCTCACACGGAAGCACTTCTTCACGTGTGAGTGACGAGGAGATCTTCTATCTCATGGCTCGAGGCATCACCGCGAAAGACGCACGTCGTTTGGTGGCGCAAGGATTCTCGATCGAAGCGATTGAGCGCCTCGAAGATGAGCAACTTGAGACCCTTGCGATCGAGGTAGTTTCCCGGAAATTTGCGACTGTTGAGTAAGATCTTCTTAGCAGGGACAGAGGGGCTGATACAGCCAAACTCAAAGTTTGGATATTCAGCTCCCTTTTTTCATCTTCATCGGGGGCGCTTCGTAATGCTCACGGAGGCGGTGAAATTCTTTGATAAGCTTTTTTCTCACCTTGGAGTAAGACGAGTTGTTATGGACGCTCTTGAGTTCCTGTGGGTCTTTGACGAGGTCAAAGAGTTGCCATTCGTCGGTTCCCGGAAGGTAGAAAAGTTTGTGAGTCTCGGTTCTGACTCCAAAGTGTTGGGGGACGTTATGCTCTCCTTTTTCGTAGTAAGAATAGTAGAGCGATTTACGCCAGTCCGTCGGAGTGCCTTTGAGAACGGGTAGAATTGATTTACCCTGAATCTCAGCTGGAATTTCAACTTCGGCAGCTTCGAGGAAAGTGGGGGCGTAGTCGATGTTTTGGATCATCTCCTTGGGGCGTGATCCGGGCTTGGTGACCCCTGGCCATCGGATTACGAAAGGCATCTTAAAGGATTCTTCAAACATCCAGCGCTTGTCGTACCACCCGTGCTCTCCGAGGTAAAAGCCTTGATCGGATGCATAAACAACGATCGTATTTTCAGCGAGTCCATTTGTGTCGAGGTAGTCGAGCATACGGCCCACGCTTTCATCGACTGCTTTCACGGTGGCGAGGTAGTTTTTCATGTAGCGTTGGTATTTCCAGCGTACGACGTCCTTGTGGTTCATGGTAGGAACTTTCTTGATGAAGGCTTTGTTCTCAGGGCCGAAGTGAGCGTCCCATCTTTCTTTTTGAGGATCGGTCATGCGGCGGTATTCCACTGTAGGGTAGCGATCCAATCCGGGGAGTTTTATCCCGTTGCGCTCATCTTTTCGGACCTTCGCATCGTAAGCCCAGTCGAAGTGGCGATCGATTTCCATTTCGTTTTTTGCGAGTGTTCCACTTCGGTTTTCGTAGTTGTCAAAGAGGGATGGGGGCTCGGGAATAGTAACGCCATCGAAGGATTTAAGATGGCGCGGGGCGGGGGCAAAGGTGCGGTGAGGTGCTTTGTGCTGGCACATGAGGAAGAAGGGCTTTTTTTTGTCTCGGCTGTCGAGCCACTTGATGGCCTTGTCGGTGGTGATGTCGGTGCAATACCCGTTGAACTTTTTGGTGCTTCCGTCCATTTGCTTGAAGACGGGATTGTAGTAGTTGCCCTGGCCGGGAAGGATTTCCCAGTAGTCAAAACCAACTGGGTTTGAAACGAGGTGCCACTTGCCAATGACGGCAGTGCTATAGCCGCCTCCGTGGAGGGCTTTTGAGAGCGTCCACTGTGATTGATCAAGGCCCTTTCCGCTGTTGCGAAGAAAGCCATTTTTATGGCTGTGTTTTCCGGTCATGATGGTGGCCCGGGATGGACCGCAGATGGAATTTCCACAAAATGAGTTCTCAAAAATTGCTCCGGAAGCAGCGAGACGATCGATGTTTGGAGTGGGAGCGATTTTGGCGAGATCGCCGCCGTAGGCCGAGATCGAGCGCAGGGCATGATCATCCGAAAAGAGGAAGAGGATATTGGGCTGTTTGGCCTGAACTAGCGAGGCGCAGGCAAGGAGAGTAAGTAGTTTCATAACGGGATCGTGATTTCTTCAAGGAGCTTCACATGGGGAGACTAAAACGCCAAGTCGCTTTGGAGCCTATAGGTCACAGCCTCTTCTGAGGGGTGAAAAGGAACCGGATCAAGTTTAGGAGGCGAGATAGAAGCTCAAGATCACGAAAAAGCCAGCTGGCCGGTGAGGCGCAGCTGGCTTTGAAAGAACTTATCCCGCGGGCCCTTTATCGTCTGCGACCGAGAAGCGCCAAAGCGGCGAGCCCAGAGAAAAGCAAGCTGGTGGGCTCGGGAACACTCCAGGCATTGGAGTGGGACAAAATATCGGAATCTGAGAGCGCGCTGTTGAAAGTCGTAACACGAGAAATCGTGCCGATCATTCCCTCATTTCCACCATCACTAACGTTCCCCAGATGTCCGGGGCCGGTGGGCATATCAAAGGTAGCTCCTGCGATGGAATCCGTGGAAGCGCCATTGATGAAAAGGTCCATGGTGCCAGTTGCTTGAGTCCAACGGTAAGTGACATGGGTGTCATCCGTAGGAGACGCAGCATTGGGAGCAGAAAAGGTATTATCAGCAACGCCTGCCCTGGTGAATCCAAGAGCACCCGTGTCATCCCATTGCTCATAGCGAAGGCTGTTGCCCGCATTAGCATCAGCTCTTCCGATGTATCCGTTCCGTCCACCGGCAGCTGGATCGCCACTCATAATAAACTCGAAAGTGGCGTCACCAGAAATTGCTCCGAAATCAAAGGCTTCGATGTTTGCCCCGTCAAAGGTAGCTGCTGTTGTGCTTCGTGCGGTGAAGCCAGAACCTGCGATGGCAGCATCGTAGGCGGCTAAGCTTGCCCCTTGGAGGGAGCTAATGCCCAGAAGTAGAACACCGGCTGGAATGGTAATTTTAATCATGGTTTGGTGAGGTATAAAATGGAATTGGTTCGGATGAAAATACCGAGATACTAGGGCAAACAAGGCAGTTCTCAGACGTTCGGACTACGTAAAACCATAAAACGGACGATTTAGCAATGAAAAAGCTCCATCATTAGAGGTGTTCGGGAGGATTTTATTTCTGCGGGATGATTTGGTTTTATGCTAAACCTATTTGATGAAGCTTTGCAGAGCTCAAATACCCTCTGAGGGAAGGTTTAGCTGGTTTACCTTGCTCCTCCTTGGGATTCAGCTTTCTTTTGCTGACTCGATTCCCCCGAATATCGATTTGCCCGAAGTAGAGAAATCTTTGGCGGGAAAGCGATTCCACGAGGTTTCTTCCGGTGATTCCGGTGTCAATTTCATAAATAGCTGGAAGGCTCCACGGGACTATGAGCGAGCTCTCACGCTATCATTTGGAGCCGGAGGAGTTGCGGTGGGGGACTATGATGGTGATGGACGTCCTGATCTTTATTTAACGAGGCCTTTTGGTGGTGGGAAACTTTACCGAAATTTGGGTGATTTTAAGTTCGAAGACGTTACGGAGAGGTGTGGGCTTGCGGCGGCGGAATTTTGGCAGGCCTCACCGAGTTTTGCGGACATCGATGGCGATGGGGATTTGGATTTATATGTCTGCGCCTTTGATGCGGCTAACCGACTTTACTTGAACGAAAAGGGAGTTTTCAAAGAGTGTGCGGAAGAGGCAGGTCTCAACTTCAAGGGGTTTAGCGTGAATATGGCCTTCGCGGACTACGATCTGGATGGCGACCTGGATGGCTATCTTCTGACGAATCGCCCGTTCTCGCCCGAGGAAAACTACAGTGTGAGCGATCGTGCGACTGCAAATCGGGTTTACCGCCAGTTACAAAAAGACGCCAAGGGGAATTTTATAATGCCGGAACATCTGCGCGAGATTTTTGAAGTGGTTTGGAATCCAACGGGTCAGATGCAGATGTTTATTAGAGCCGGCCAGTATGATTATCTTTATCGTAATGATGGTCCGGCGAAAGAGGGCGGAGTGCCCCGTTTTACCGATGTCACCGAGGCCGCAGGATTAAAAGATAACGGGATGGGTTTATCAGCCACTTGGTTTGACTACGACGCCGATGGTTATCCTGACCTTTTCGTGGCAAACGATTACTATGGGGCGGATCATTTATTCCGCAATGATGGCGATGGAACTTTTTCCGAAGTCACTTTGGAAACCTTACCTCACACTCCTTGGTATTCGATGGGATCAAACGTTGCGGATCTAAATAATGACGGTCTTCTAGATTTCATGGGCTCGGATATGATGGGTACCAATCATTTTCGCCAAAAGGTGGGGATGGGAAATATGAGCAAGAACGCTTGGTTCTTGGATCACGCACAGCCAAGGCAATATATGCGGAACTCGGTCTACGTGAACACTGGGCTAGGGCGCTTTATGGAAGCGGCTCACATGACCGGGCTCGCTAAATCGGACTGGACTTGGGCGTTAAAGTTCGGGGATCTCGACAACGATGGGCATGTCGATCTCTTCATTGGAAACGGAATGACTGGGGATTTTTTCAATAGTGACACCACTGCGGCAATTCGAAACGGAACTTATCTTCCAAATAATGTGGACGAAGAAAGGCCGCCTCCCAAGAAAGATACTAACCTAGCATTTCGAAATCTTGGGAACCTTAGGTTCGAGAATGTTGGCGAAAGCTGGGGGTTGGCCAAGGCGGCTGCGAGTTTTGGAGTAGCGATGGGCGATTTGGATGGGGATGGCGACCTTGACCTTATCGTGAATAATTTTGAAGACCCAGTGAGTTTGTACCGTAATAATTCGCCAGGCGGAAATCATCGCGTGAAAATTCGGTTGAAGGGGAAAAAGAATTGCTACGGGATCGGAGCAACCTTGAAAGCGATCATGGAGGATGGGGAAATTTTGACGCGATACCTCACGTTGTCGCGAGGTTTCTATGCCTCGGACGATCCCATTGTTCACTTTGGATTAGGCGAGAATCAGAAGATCGATGAGCTGCAAATCGCTTGGCCAGGTGGTACGACCCAGAGCATTAAAGAACTGCCTGCTGATCGTTTTTACACCATTACGGAACCGGATAAATCTGATGTTGTGGACCCAATAAGAGAAGCCCCACTTTTCACCCGGATGAAAAAGCCTCCTGGCGGGAAACACTTCGAAATGACTTTTGATGATTTCGACCGCCAACCTCTCCTTCCACAAAAGTATTCGCAGCTTGGTCCGGGAGCCGCGTGGGGTGATGTTGATGGTGATGGCGATGATGATGTTTTCATCGGGCAGGGTCGTGGTTTTGCGGGGCGGCTGTATTTTAACGAAAACGGTGAATTTGAGGGTCGTTCTTTCGATTG
>Ga0208973_1001157_pt1 | contig 12037 bp, 27 predicted proteins | sample AOAMet_66_BLW_10_2_FD_188233 | JGI IMG/M metagenome (GOLD analysis project Ga0208973, IMG submission 188233) | Ammonia-oxidizing marine microbial communities from Monterey Bay, California, USA - CAN11_66_BLW_10 (SPAdes) | ecosystem: Environmental > Aquatic > Marine > Intertidal zone | place...
TAATTTCTTGAATCACCATGCTAAAACTTGGTTGGATAATAAATTCTCTTCATTTAATGTAGATATTGATGAAATGATTTTAACTTTAGATAAATTTTCTTCAGATTATCCTGCTCTTGGAATGTTGTGCAGTCATCTCGGTTATTACAACAATAGAGATCATTATTCTCATGGGGATATGATCGAGAAAGTAACTGACTACATAAAACTTTGCGATAGTAATAGGGGAGAGGGAGAGTGATTGCTCTCTCTTCCCAAACTTTTTAAAAAAAAGATTTGACAATCACTAGAAAAGATTCTATACTACACATATAATAATTAACAACAGGAGACTAAAAACATGAACAAAGTACCATACATTCTTAACGAAAATTCACTCACAATTTTTCTTGATGGCAACCCACATACTTTAAGAAGTGACCATCTTAATTTTCAAGTTGCTAAAAAAGCTATTCTAAATGGAGATACTCATCTTCTATCAGATTTAGTTGACATTGAAAAGGCAATCGAAAATTTTATTGAAGGGGATATTGAAGTCAAGGATGAAGTTGTTTACTACAAAGGTCATCGTTTGCATGGCGTCGTTGTTGACAAATTGTTAGAAATGCTTCGTGCAGGTTTAAAAGACTCTGCTCCGATTACTAATTTTATTGCTCGATTGCAAGCCAATCCAAGCGCTAATAGTGTTGCAGAATTGTATTCTTTTATGAGTTACAAGTCTCTTCCGAACACTCCCGAAGGTAAAATTTTGGGTTACAAAGGTGTTCAATCCGATTATTGGAGTAGCACAGGTAATGCTGATACTATCGTATTGCAAGGAAAAACCAACGAGCGTCATCAGATTCTTAATGAAGTTGATTCAACCATTGAGGTTGCTCGCAGATGTGTTGATGACAATAAAGATAATCATTGCTCTTTTGGTCTTCATGTCGGTTCATACGACTATGCAGATGGTTGGGCAGGAGAAGATGGCAGATTACTTGTTGTCGAATTTGATCCTGCTGATGCAGTTAGTGTTCCAACTGATTGTAATTTCCAAAAATTGAGGGTTTCTAAGTATAAGGTAGTGTCAGACATTACTGACAATAGAAAAGAGTTAAATAAGCCTATCTACGAAGCTAATAAGCCTATCTATGGATCAGACGATGATGTTGATTTCGGTGATGACGAAGATTATGATGATGAATCTGATTTTGTCGATGTTGAAATGAACAATGATGATGACGATTACGACATGGATAAAACCGATAAAGATGATGGTTGGGTAAAAGTTGACGAACAGGTTTTAGTTGAAGACGAAGATGAAGAAGATTTAACTGACGAAGAACTTGTTACTCTTTCTGTTCAAAAGTACATTACCAAGAAACACGAAAAGAACATTTATCCAACGATCAAGCAAGTTGCTGACTTGAGAATTTGCAAAGCTAATGGAGTTGGTTATCGTGGAGTTGCTGATATTGTCAAACAAATGGATGATGCCAATGTTGATAATAGTTATAAAGCATCCTTGCTTCCTCTTGGTGCGCGTCAAATTTTTGAAGGCTTGCCTTTCTAATATGAATAAAAATTTAAATATTATTAATAAAGACTCTAGTAAAAATAAAGATAATAATACAAACAATCATTATAAATAAATTTTTGCTAATTCTATGAGAACATATTCAAAAGAAGAAAGAAATCGAATTAATAAACATTTAAATAAACTAAATAAAGAAAAGAATAAATAATTTATCATGGGTATTGTAGCGAAGGTTCTTGTTTCCTTTGGTCATCTTCATCGCCCGATTCGTAACTACATAAAAGCGAGTCAATCTTTTTTTTCAAATAATCTTCAGAATTATGGATTCACACAGGAAAACGATAATTTCAAATGATTTTTCTTTTTTCTTGCTTTTCCCTTTGATATTAAATATACTAAGTAGTAAATATATAACTTATATGTAGAGAGAATATAAAGCAAAATATAATGATTCACACAAGAAATAAGAATTATAATCAAATTTGTAATGTTTTAAATATAATAAGTTGAAGAGTACGCGAATTAATTATATCCAAATAAAATGCAAATTAAAATTATAGAAAAAATAAAAAACTTAATTAAAGAAAAAAAAGGGGAAAATAAAAAAAATAATAACATACAAAATTTTGTTGAATACAAACGAAATAAGTATGGATTTTTTTCACCAAAAAATAACAAAAAATAAGTTAAATAATAAAAAAATAGTTGAAAACAAAAAAAAGTAAAATAATAAGTAAATAAATAAACTAATAAAATATTGCTTTTATTTTGCATATTTTGCTAGATAAGCATTTTAATTTAAAATAATAAAATTTACAATAAAATAAAATAATCTAAAATAATAAAATATCGAATTAAATTCGCGCGAAATAATTGAAACAAAATTTAAATCAAATAAATAATAGTTAATTTTCGTTTTTATTTTCTATTTCTATTTTTTTCAAATAGCGCTCGAATTGCTCGACAGGCATATTAGTTACTTGATACCAAGCATATTCTTTGATCCGCATGAGTCTCTTTTCGGGAGTCCCATTCACCCAATAAAAGGCATTTGACTTTAGTAAATCCCTTACAATATAATTATGTACTTCCTTATTCATCCCGATATATATTACACTATGCAAGAATCAAAGATAAAAAGAGCAAATAATCACATATAAAATAAAGTAAAATAAAATATTTAATTGTATAAAATATTAATTTAAATAAAATCGCGCTTACATATTGAATTTTTAAGCTTGACAAATACTATGTTCCTCAGTAGTATAGGGGAAATTCAAACAACAGGAGGCAAAATATATGTGGAAGAAATATAGTTATAAACCCAAACAACAATTGGAAGAAGAAGAGGAGCGAGTGGTAGAAGAATCTCTAGCAAAGCAAATAAATAGAAAGCTAGACGAAATATTAGTAATAAAGTCAGAAATAAATAGAATGCGCGCCGACTTAGCTGAAGACAAAAAATTGTTTAATAATAAGACAGGCGAGGAGACTTCAGTAAAGAAGATTGTCGAGCTTGCTGACAATGAAATAACTGCAATAAAAAATGATTTGAATCAAATAACTAATAATGGTAAAAGGGTAAGGGGTCTATTTGATAATGTCTATTATGCAAATGATCCAATACAAGACAAATTAATTGTAGAAAATAATTTATAATATTAAATTTTGTTTTAAAATGTATTTGACATACTATTCTACCTATTATATAGTAAGGGCATAATTTAACACAGGAGGAAAATAAACATGATAAAGATAATGAGACATCCCAACTTCGCAGATTGGATACAAGTATTCAGTCTCGATAGTTTAGTAAATGAATTTCGATCAGAAGCAAAAGCAATACGCGAGGTTAAGAAATTGGCTCACAAAGCTAAAGCCAACCAAGTAATGGTTGGAGATAAATTAGTTGAATTAAAAAACCTTGACAAGTCTTAGGGTGAGGTATATAGTAAGGTATATTAACAACCAATAGGAGGAAAAAAAACATGAATATCGCAAAATCAGCAAGGGCAACAGAAATTATGAACAAAGTAAAAGGCAAGGATCATCTTGCTTTTAGTCGCAGGTTCGTAGGTTACAACGAAGCTAAAGAAGGTATTTTCGCCCAACAAAGAGAGGCAGATCGACGCCTTCTAGAAATTCAAGCTCAAAGAGCAGTTAGAATGGCGAAAGGAGTAGCATGATTAACAAAATCAACGAGAAAGTTGGCTTATTCGACTCGGAAGACGAGTTGATGGCGAAATTAACTTCAAAAGAATTATCTTTAATTAAATTAGTTAAAGCTGAAGAGTTTCTTGAGGATTTATATGGAGCAGTTTTATACCCACAAACTGCCGATATGTTTCCACCTAAAAATAGTTACAATAGAATAAAAACATTACTATCTGAACTTAGAACATTACAAAAATAACTTATTATGAAATACATTACAATTATTATCACATTACTATTAACTGCTAATTTATTTGCTTTAGACAAGGCAATGAAAGATCAATTAATACAAGATTTAAGAGAAGGTTCGAAAGACCCAACCAAACGAAACAACCCCGACTATTGGTTTGATCGCGCACGAGAAGTTGCTGAACTTACAGACCCCTTTCATCCCGACAAATCAAGTCTATTTAATGCTTATTACACTAGGGGTATAGGTACATTTCAAAGACCTAAAAATAGGCTTGAACATTATACTAATTTAGTTTCAGCTTTAAAAAAGATAGATAATTCTGATAAGACAAAAAGAATTATTGCAACTCACCAAAGGAAAATAACTGCAATTAATAATATTAATACTGATGTTAGTCATCTCAGCATTCCAACTCTATCGGGTGCATTTAATGTGTCCGAGCATAAGGGCAAAGTTATTGTATTAGATTTTTTCGCCACTTGGTGTAGTCCATGTGTTAATTTTACCCCAAAAATAGAAGCAATTAAAACCAAATACGGAAATAAAGTTGAGGTTGTAGTTGTTTCGCTCGACACTAATAAAGATGCAGTAGTAAATTATTTTAGGCAAAAACTTCCAACTCTTCATGTTAACTTTTCGGGGAAGGTATGGGATAACGAACTTTATGGTCAATATGCGATATCGGGCATACCAAGTATTGCTTTAATTAATCAAGATAATATACTTGTTGATGTAGTTGGTAGAAAATGGTTTGACGAGAAAGTAGAAGACCTTGTTCTTAATAATAAAATCCAAGTAAATTATTGGAAATACGAATAATACCTTATAATATATAATATACTTAACATAAACAACAATACAATATATAATAAATGAAATATATTTTAATTACATTAGTTTTTGCATTAACAGGTTGCAATCATTGCAACTATAGTAATCCTCATGCGCCAACTTCTCATAGTTGTCCGAAAGCAGGTCACGGACCTTGCTATCTGTGTGATCACCCCAATAATATTGTAAAAAAGTAAAAAAGAAGTTGACAAATAACAAATAACATAGTATAATATACTTATACAATTGAGAAACAAACTCAAATAAATAAAATAAATCGATCTTTAACATTTTAATTTTCCAAGAGGAGGACAAGCAATGGAGTTGAAAAACCTTAAATGGTTAGTAAGAAAATTGCTGGAGAGCCTTTAGAAGGACTGGGGTTTCCTATAGAGCTTAAGTAGTTACTGAAGAAAATTTTTTCATTTTGGTTTTCTTAGCTACTACTTCGTATGAAGTAAGTTTCGCACAAGGAGTACTGATGAAATTCACTCTTGGAAAAGACTTTGGAAGGGCTTATAATCCTTCCTGTGGGTGACTGAATAAACCTGTGATGAGCGGGTTAAAGTATGCAAATTCCCTGTGGTGGGGCGGTAGAGTTCAATCGAATGAGCCGATGACAAATACCACGTCTAATTTGTAGTGCAAAGTAGGTACACCATGAACTGATGTTCATCCCGAAAAGTTGAGGGTATACAGTAATCCCTCCCCACACTAATTTCCTCCCATCCCTGCCTTCCCTCGATTCTTGTCCTTTAGATCGAGGGAAGGCTTTTTTTTGTTTTGACATAAAGAACTAATTGAACTAGTATACTATCATGAACACATTACTTAAAATACTATCTAGAGACCAATTCGGTTTCGTATTCAAACAAGACTTAGAAGATTTAGAAGCTAATATGCCTAATCTTCCCGTATTACTCCGTTTCGGATGCGGGAGGACCGTAGTGCAAGCTTATCTAGTCAAGAACACTATAGAGGCTACAGAAGCCAAAGGGGACTATCTTCGCGATGTATCAATTGCTAGCCAAACTCTCACTGAAATGGGATCCTCGCCGTTCGTGCCTCTTGTTGTTAAGCAGGCAATTGAAGCCTTAAGGGCTTAATTTTCTCCTAATCATCTTCGTTTCCTACTTCGAAGTAAATAAAAAGTAGGCCCCCTTTCTGCAGCTGCAAGAGCTCGCTTAAATAATAACAAATAATATATATGGAAATAACAGTAATAGTAATAATGTCTATAGTACTCGGAATAAAACTTTTATTAGATTATGAACAGTAAGAAGTATAAATAATCAAATAGAATAAATATAAATAATAATAAATAAAAACATTTTTTAGAAGAATTAAAAATTTAGTTGTTAGTATGTTGTCGTGTTAGTAAAAGCCCCGTTGTAAGTCCTTGATAATCAGCGACTTGCAGCGGCGGCTGCCGATCACCCTAAGTGCCTAGTAGTCAAGTATTTAAAATCTTAAAATTATTAAACTTTTTTCTTGTGTTAATTAAGAAGGTGCCTTAGTATGTATATATGATTAAGAGAAACCAACAAGACCCGCGATACATTCTCAAGTCCAATCGACCTGTTTATGTATACAAGAATCTTCACAAGGACTGCTGGTCAGTCAAGCAACACGGATTAGTTAAGGCTCACATACCGAAAAATCATTCCATCGGTTTGTGGGATTGCTACTTCCATGTTGATGTTAAGGGTAGAGAAAAAGTTCTTCGAGAAAAGAAGAAGAATGTTCATGCTTTCGTCAAGGGTTATCTCCAGGATGCAGACAACGTTAACACCGACAGACCCGCCACCCAGGTAACATATAATCCATACAAGTATGAGACTTTTGTTGACAAGAACACCGAAAAGTTTGTATACTATGCAGATGAAGTTTTATTATCACACAACCAAGTAACCGCCTATATACAATGAGCCACGAACAAAGAATGATAGATTATGCCCAAAAGTGGTATGAAGCAAACGACCTAGAGACAGAGAAAAAGAACGGAAACGATCTTTACCTAAGAGTCAATGACAATGTATTTACTGAAGTCTCACACTGCGACATCAGACAAAAAGCCATGCTATGGTTGGAGTCAGAACTAGAAGGGGTAATGTATAGTTAAATGAAACAATTATTAGTTAAAGTTCCCGTATCACAATGTATTCAAGAAGTCCTCGACTATATTCAGTATAGCGAAATGGAGGGCGAGGTGGATCCTACAGATTCGTGGTACACCACATATCAATCACTACAAGAGTTGCAAGAAAAAGTATTAAACGAGGAGGATGTAAGTTAAATGAAAGAAGAATTAAAAGCAATAAAATATGCCGTTGACGGACTCAGCGATGAATTATTGGAGCATAGACGCTATGCTAATATGGATGACCTCGTTAAGGTCATGAAAAGTATCAATGAGAATCTTTGCTCAGTCACATTTGCCCTTGAAGACTTAGTTAAAGAAAAGAGGATGCAGAATGAATTGACAGTTCAGTTGAAGTAAGTCTTTGAACATCAACCACTTATGTGGTTGGCTGCCGCTCAGCCTAACTGCTTGATATTCAACCACTTAAAGAGTTAAAATTATTAAACTTTTTTCTTGCTATAACTAAAGGATTGTGGCATTGTATTAGTATGACACAATCAAAGATAAGAGAAACCATTCTAGACATAGTCAGAGGAGAAATGGCATATGCCGATCCAATGTCGAAAGTATGTCTAGAGCAACATGAACGCCACCCTGAAAAGTTTCCGCTTGGAAGTACATTTCAGTCCGCAGAAGAAGTTTTAGAAGATATCGTTTTAAGCTTGACCTCGTTGCAAAATGAGATTAGGGTAGAATCATCTTTTCAATCAGCACAACTATAAACACAAGGAACAACATGACAAAATCACAGATAGAATCAAGAGTAGAAGGATGGAACTGGAACATGAACATCTTCGAGATATATGACGAACTCAGAGATGGGCATACAGGTCGAGAGCAAGAGGAGCTTTTAACTCATGCATTTAATTATTTCAATAAAGATTCAGCTATTGCAGATTTAGCATCTCATTTCGGAGTAACTATTGAAACAGACGAAGACTCACCAATACCCTGCTAAAATGAAGATGACAGAGATAAACATAAGAAACGAAAACATAATCCCTCAAAATCAACATCTTGCCGTTATCGAGAGAAGCGACTTCTACAAAGACGACTACGATCAAGCGCTTATTCTTTACGGATGGGATGAGGTTGGAACATTTGAATCAGAGTTTAAAGATCCGATTTATGTTTTTATCTCTTGACATAACACCGCAACACTACATAATTAAAATCATGAACAATTACATAGAAGCAACCTGCATCGGCAGACCACTAGACTTACCCGAATGGGATGAAAAAGCAGAACTTTGGGAGCTTTTCTTTGAGGAGTCCGAAACACCTTGGCATCCCTACGATGAACGAGATATTATTTCTGTAAGTTTTGAATCAGCGCAAGAAGTGACTGATGCTTACAATTACTACAATCAAAACCCATCAAAAGGAGTTACACATGAAGAAAATACTTCAGAAAATCTACAATTGGTTTAAGCCTCAATACAGAGTGCTTTACAAAACATTAGATGGCAGGACACGAATGTACATCATCAATCCACCCCAACACATAAATGAATTCGGAAATGCGAAAGAAGGAAGGTCGGTAGTGGGCTTCCGATCTTTCTGTCTTAATCGAGAAGGTATTCGCTCTTTTCGCTATGACCGCATAATATCATTAAACAAAATCTAATCATGAAAAAAAATAACTCAAATGAAAAACTTTCACTAACGGAAATCGTTCGCAAGCTCGGACACATGCTTGCGGTTAGAGAGGAGCGAGGTGATAATTCAGAAGACTACAACAAGAGGAAAGATACGCACAATTACCTTCTAAAAAAATTGTACCGCAACTCATAAACCCTTTACAGTGAGGCACTTAGGTGCTTCGCCGCCGCGCGACTTAAGTCACTGGTATCCAGCAACTTAGGTAAGATCAATTTATTTAACTTTTTTCTTGCTATAATTAGCTTTAGGGTCTAGTATGTATATATGAAAGCAAGAGAGATGAAGATAAGAAAACAAATCCTTTTTACTAAGGCTCGCCCTTTCAAAATGAAGAACAAAACACTCGACAGAAAACTCAAACACAAAAAAAATTATGTATATTCCTGAATCAAACAATCCTTCTGACTTTGAGGAAGAAGACTTCAATGCAAAGAGCGCTATGGAAAAAAGCATGAATTGGCTATGGGAAAATTTTATCGAGCCTAATGTTGATGCAACTAACGAAGATCAAGAGGCAATGCTTGCAATCATAGGAGTTACTTTAAAAGCTATTGCTGATCAAGCTAACGCTTACGAAAAACTACAAGACTTAGATCAAGAAGAAAAAGATCACTTTTCAAGAAATTAATCATTGACAAAAACAATCACATCTATATTATTATCATTATGAATAACAACGAAAACAACAATATCGCTCCTCGCAAATCTGTTAACCTTAGCATTTGTGGAGGTAATCATTCTCTTGCTTCTCTCGAAGAAGTCGGCAACGTTCCTACTCCGCCTGTAGAGTATCGCGCAAAAGTCAATGCTAATGGCGAGCGCACCATATCATATCAACCCATCGCTCATAACGAATTAGTTAATCGCACAAAAACCTTTCTTGATCAAAATGGTTTCACCATTCAAGACGAGATTCATTCTCTCGCTCGTGGTAATCAGCACTATTTTGGGCTTTTCTCTGTTGAGCATCCGAATCGTGTAAATTCTGATCGTGGTTGTGTTGTTGGTGTTCGCAACTCTCACGACAAAACTTTTCCTGCGGGATTGTGTGCAGGTGATGCTCCATTCGTTTGTGACAATCTCATTTTCACCAACACTATTAAATTAGCGCGTCGCCACACTCGCAACATTTTAAATGATCTCGATTTTACTATCAATCGCGCGCTTGGTAAATTATTTGGCTTTTGGCATAGTCAAGATGCTCGCATTGAGGCTTATCAAAATCATTCAATCGGTAGTGTACTTGCTAATGATTTAGTGATCAAAGCGGTAAGGGCAGGGGCTTTGCCTAAATCAAAAGTTCTTGATGTTGCGAATCAATGGGAATCTTCCGATCATCCCGAATTCCATGCTCGCAATGTAAATTCTCTTTATAATGCATTTACCGAAGTTTACAAGGGAAATCTCACTCAACTCCCTAATCGCTCGGATGCATTGCATTCATTACTTGATGGTTATGTCGATTTCGATATCGAATCTCATGTCGATAATACTTCAGATATTGAGATAGTCGAAGGCGAATTGGTTGAGGTGTAAATAACATCTCGTTTGCTTGTTGTAACCCCACCCAAATTGGGTGGGGTTTTTCTTTGGTCTGAAATGAGGCTCCGTAAGTCATTGATAGCCAAGCACTTGCGGGCGCGGCTGCCGTGCAGCTTAAAAGGTTGATAATCAACAGCTTATGAAATTATTTTAATTTCACTTTTTTCTTGCTATAGTTAGTCGGATGCCTTAGTGTATTGGTATGACAACAAAAGAACTAATCGAACTTATCAATTCAACGCAGGACGGAGAGATTTGGCTCTACAGTAGCAAAATTAAGGATCATCTTGGCACAGTCGAGCAAGCATTGGAGGAGGATTTAATTCATTTTATCCGCGCTGATGTGGGTAACAGCACTACAGAATTCATTCGTGTTTCTGTTTGACACAGAGCAAAAATTAAACTACTTTATACTTATGACATTAAAAGACAAAACAAACGGAAAAGAACTAACATTTGAACTCTTGCCAAACGGAATTCTAAAAGCATACGATTATGTCTGTGGTTGGGATGTTTCATTCAAGAAAGTGGGCGACACTTGGCAGGGTCACATGAATGGTGGCTATGTTGGTTATAAGGGCATACTTGTGCAACTTAACTTACTTCAACAAAGTTTAGACGAAGTAAAAGGATTAATGAAAATGGTAAAAGAAATCGTTTAACACATAAGGATATGAAGATACAAATTGAAGACTACCGAGGAAATGATTTATGCTCTTTCACTATTGATGATATTAGTGGAGGCGACATTAAAGATTTTAAAGATTGCAATTATGCCGACATGGACGAAGACGAGAATGGCGACCTATACATCAGAGTACAATTAGAAAAAGAAGACTTGACACTATACTCAAACTAAACTACATTAAAGATATGATATTAACAGAACCAACACAAATTGAAGCATTTAGACAACGTACTCTACTCAAGGGGTTAGAGGCAGAACTTAGGGGGATGAGACTCTGTCGAGGCAGATCATGTTATTCTCTCATTAAGGAACAGTTCGGACTTAAAGGTGGTAAGCAAAAAGTTTACGACCAATTCAAACAACTATTAACACAAGGATAAGATTATGGAAGGTTACAACGGATGGAAGAATTGGGCGACTTGGAATGTAGCTTTATGGCTAGGCAATGACGAAGGGCTTTATAAGATAGCTCGTCGATTCGTTCATTATAAAGATCTAGCTAATGAGCTAGAAAATTGTGGTGCAACAGAAACACCCGACGGCGCGAGTTACAAAGATGAGGACTTAGACACCTATGCCCTTGACGAGTGGATGATGGAAGAATAATCTCTTAAGTCGCTGTAAGTCAATGACTTACAGGGACGGCAGCCGAGATCGTAAGTGACTGAGCTTCAACGATTTAGGTATCGTAACTTAATTAAACTTTTTTCTTGCTTTAATTGAAAAAGTGCCTTACTATGTACTTATGATCAAAACAACACTTCTAACATCAGGTAACCAAAAGATTCTCAAAGGCGAGAAATTAGGTTATATCACAAAAGGAATACATTTAGCTCCCGCAAATTTGTCGGGCTACGAAACTTGCCAATGGCGCTCGAAAGGTTGCACGGCATCTTGCCTCAATACGGCAGGTCGTGGTCAAATGGGATCTGTTCAAGATTCGCGCATTAACAAAACAAAGTTATTCTTTGAGAAAAAAATGGAGTTTTTTGAGAAACTATCTAAAGAGATTACTTCTTCAATTAAGTCAGCGCAAAAGAAAAGTATGCAAGCTGTATTTCGTCCTAATCTTACAAGTGACATCATGTGGGAAAATGAGATCAATGAAGATGGTGCAACTATTCTCGAAAAGCATTCATCAACTCAATTTTATGATTATACAAAATCATTCAAGAGAATGTGCTCTTTTCTCGGTAAACCTTTTATTAAGGGCGAGGCAAAATTTCCCTCTAATTATCATTTGAC
>Ga0208973_1001161_pt1 | contig 12016 bp, 9 predicted proteins | sample AOAMet_66_BLW_10_2_FD_188233 | JGI IMG/M metagenome (GOLD analysis project Ga0208973, IMG submission 188233) | Ammonia-oxidizing marine microbial communities from Monterey Bay, California, USA - CAN11_66_BLW_10 (SPAdes) | ecosystem: Environmental > Aquatic > Marine > Intertidal zone | place...
TGAAGGGGCGCTGCTCATTGGCGACCGTGCTCTTGAAGGTGCTAAACTAGCACCTGACACAGTTCAGCTCGATTTAGGTAAAGACTGGTTGAAGTTCACTCAGAAACCGATGGTGTTTGGCGTTTTTGCTGCTCGGAAAGATACGCCAATTGAATCTCTACGTCACGCACACGCAGTTCTCAACGACAATTTACATCATTTTGAGCAAAGTGCTGAACAGCGTCAGAGTGTAATTGAATGGGCAATGACTCACTCTCACCTCGACTATGAGCGATTGGACCGGTACTTTGGAGAGGTGTTCAATCGCATCGACAGTGAAAATCTTTCTGGGCTTAATGAATTCCTCACGAAGGCCTGTGGGCTAGAGTCTGGTGCGGAATTCGCTTGGTGATTAATCTTCATCATCGTGAACGTCATTCTTTCCTGAATAGGTGACAACTCTTCTGGTCTTGACCTTCTTAGCGGTTGGTGTTTCTTTAACCACCTTTTTCTTTGAAGCAGTTTTCCTTTGTGGAGGATCATCAGAAGTTATCACGCTGCTGTCCAGACGTCTACGCTTAACCTTCGTAATCGGGCCATCCTTTGTTACCTTTTTTTGTACAGCCTTTCTACGTGCTTTTACAGGTTTGGGTTCAGACTTTTCGCGAGGTTCAACAGCGGTCACATGTGACCCCTCATTGTCGTTCTCTTCGCTGTTATCGTCCTCGATATGGCGGGTCTCATCAACCCCTTCGTCGTAATCCGATTCATCCTCACTGCGTACATCGAACTCTACTTCATCCTCGTCGTCCATGTCGAGTTCTAAATCCATAGCATTCTTGGTTCGCATGAGTACCACAAAGGCTCCTGCAACCAAGAGAATTACTGGGGCAAACAAAATCGGATTGTCGACAAACCCTTCAATCACTTTGGTACCAATACCAGGTTCTTCTTTGACCACTTCTTCCAATGTGACGCTCAATTCACCTTCACTTACCCACCAAGGGGAATAATAGAATTCCTTCGAAGCAGAAGAATATGCGGTCACATCGATTGGGTGGAGTTCAGCGTGTTGAGCCAAAGAGGCATCTGTTGACTTAGGTTGAGATTTAATGTTAAACTCAAGCGGGTATGTTACCGTATCACTGAGGTTAAAGAAAATCGTGTAGGTAATGGCAATGTGAGTTTTTTGGTCACTCACTGCAGTGAATGCCATTCCTCGTTCAACGCTGCATTCAACACGTGCATCAGTAAGTTGACCCGATGACATTTGTATGGCGTCCTTCCACGAACTTGTGTAGTGGTTTTGATTCATGTTTTTACATGTTGCATCAGCAAAGAGTTCAGCTTCTTCTTCGCTCAACTGCGTATCTGTGACAATTGAACGTCGAGACAGGTTACGCAATGCTGAGGAGAGTTGAATGTCGAGGGTAAATGTGTCATCAAGGACCAAACCTGTAGAATTAAACTGAAGCGAAACCTTCCGTATGGTCTCCACATCTGGATTTTTGCTGCATGCTTGGGTGAATGTTTCACAATTGTTATCTCGGATGTCGGGGATTGCATCACCGTCATCATCATCATCGAACTCATCTGGAAGTTCATCCCCGTCCAAATCAGCGCCGCTTTCACCCTGGCCCACCGCTACATTCGGGGCGCCATAAACTGCAATATGCCCCGTGTCAGTCGCTACATAAGCCATCTGGCGTGTGCCAAATTGGTTCTCAACGATGTCAAAATTCATGGCTTGGTGGGCGAGATAAATCGAAACTACATCGTTGAGTGACGTGGAATCAACAGTGAGAATTCGCTGTGAACTACCCGTTTCGAGGAGGTGGATTTGGTTGTTGTTCGCCGACCAAAGTAACTGCGAACCTCCATCGAAATTTCTTTCTGCAATTGCTCCACCAGAAAATGACCAGAGTGCCATTTGCCCTTGTTCGGTGAATACAGCAAGTTGTTCGTCGACTGAATCAAAGTCACAGCTTAGAACTTTTGAGTCGTGATCCCATTGCTTGCCAGTTGGATTTCCATCAAGCGTCCACATGACGACACGACCACTTTCATCGCCTGTCAAAATGTAACTCCCGAGAGATGAAAAGTCCACGCATGTCACCTTCGTATTGTGCTCTCCATTGAGCGTTCGTTCGATTTGCATATCTGATGTGCGGAGTAAATTGATTCCATTGTTGGTATTCGGGACAGCGATTAGGTTTCCATCAGGCGACCAATCGATACTCTCTGAGCGCGAATTGGAACCACTCTTTTTCGACGTCAGCGTCATCGATTCTACATCAATAATTTGGATTGTATCGGTATCTGTTACGGAGCCGGACTTTGCAAATGCAATCTTAGAGCCATCAGGGGAGAACTTGATATCCAACACATCACCGTCAATGACAAAGGATTCAATCAGTTCTAAGTTGGTCCTGTTATGAATTGCTACCAATCCATCATATCCACTGGCAATGTAGGTTTCATCAGGGTTGATGTCGACCGTGCGCGATTCTTCAGCATTGTCTGTAACAGTAACATCGACATAGGCAATATCAGAATATTGACCTGCTACCACTGAAACTGAGCTCGCTAGGAACACCGCTAAGCAAAGTAGCGTCTGTATTCTCAATCGTCGAGAGTCCATGGCCGTCGTTATCCTCCAGTTCCCTCTAAGGTTTGAATACTTCGTATTCGGTGTTCCATTTTTGTATTCAGATCATGCGGTTGGTTCATCAAGGTCGCGACGGTGGGAGCATCATGGTGGCAGAGTTACCTCTCGATGAAAACGGAAACAAGATAGTGCGAATTGGCCATTCACCAGACCCTGATGATGCCTTCATGTTTCACGCCATGACGACTGGTGCTTTTCCAACACCTGGTTACAACTTTGTTCATGAATTACAGGACATCGAAACACTCAACCACAGAGCAATGAACTGTGAACTGGAAGTATCTGCGGTCTCAATTCACGCTTTCCCTGAGATTTCCAACGACTATGCACTCATGAACTGTGGTGCATCTATGGGCGAAGGATACGGCCCCATGGTCGTCTCTCTAGCGGGTGCCTCTACTGAAGAAGTTCGATCCTCGACCATTGCAGTACCTGGATTGAAAACCAGTGCATACCTTGGCCTTCGACTTGCATGGGGCGATTGCGATATTGCAGTTGTACCTTTTGACGAGATTATTCCTCGAGTTCTCGATGGTACATACAAGAGCGGACTTATTATTCACGAAGGTCAACTCACCTATGTCGACCACAACCTAAAGGTCCATGTTGATCTTGGCGTATGGTGGAATGAACGTACCGATGGATGGCCTATGCCATTGGGTGGAAATGTCGTTCGACGTGACCTCGGGCAGCAAGTAATGGAAGACATTACCAAATACACCAAGATGAGCATTGAATTTGCTCTTCAATCTCCAGATGAGGCGCTTGAGTTTGCTAAAAAATGGGGACGTGGTATTGATGATGATACCAACCGCGAATTCGTCGGCATGTATGTGAACGAGCGCACCATTGACTACGAGAACGAAGGCAGAGCCTCCGTACGCCAATTCATCCGTGAAGGACAAGAAATCGGAATGATTCAGATGGATTTTGATACTTCCACTATGGCCTTTATTGGCGCAAACGAGTGATCGTAATGGCCGTCGAAAAGCGGATGCCGGGCGTTAGCCAATACGGCTCAGTTGACCCCGCACCTGCAGAATTCAAAGGTGATGTCACCTCTTGGGCCGAAACACTGTGCGATGAATCCCTTCCGATGTTTCAAAGAATGCGGAGCGTTTTTTCTTTGAGAAACCTCGGTTCGGACAATGCTTGTTTGGCCCTTTGCGCCGGTTTTTCAGCATCAAGTGCCCTACTACGCCACGAATTGGCATATGTTCTAGGGCAAATGCAGAACGATACAGCACTCCCTGCTCTTATTGAACGCCTGAGTGACGCAGAAGAACATATCATGGTTCGTCACGAAGCTGCAGAAGCTCTTGGCGCAATCGGCAATTTAGAAGCAAAACCTGTTCTCGAAGAATTTCTACACGATGAAAATCCAGAAGTTGCAGAATCTTGTGAAGTTGCTCTCGACCTATTGAATTGGTGTGCCACCAGTGAATGGGAAAAAGCAGAATGGTGACCAATATGAACCTCAAGTTCAAAGACTCAATGCTCTTAGGCTAAACAAGAGGGATTCTATGCCACACGACCATATCACACTCGCACAAGCCCCTAACGGTGAAATTGGACCGCGCTGTGACTCTTGCGGTGTCCGTCTTACCTTCGGCAACGCAATGGTTGTCGATAAGTACTATTTGTGCTGGGATCACTATGTGGAAGCAACAGGCGCAGACACATCGACGACTGTTGGAGAAGCAGAAGAGCGATTCTGGATGACAGAATGATTAGTCTTGTTCAATAACCCTCACCTCCTCGGCATTGATGGGGTATTCTATGGCGGCAGGTTGGGCAAGATTTGCACACCGCTTCGGCACATATTATCGTAGTTCTGAATTCTGGACTCCCCCTCGATTAAAGACAAGGGAATGGATGTTCATTCCATTTGGTGGTGCACCGCCAATTCGCCACAAAGGATTTACCGACATGAATGCTGTGCGGCAATTCATTACAGAACGTTCAATGCATTCCTGCTTCTATTCGACTGCTTACTGGGAGCGTCCTTTTGAACTGAAAATGTCTGACAAGAACTGGCTTGGTGCTGACCTCATTTTTGATTTGGATGGGGACCACCTGCCAGGTGTTACCGACCGTGATTTCCCAGGCATGATACAGGTCATTCAAGAACAGGCATGGTCGCTCTGGAATGATTTCTTAGAGCCCGAATTTGGCTTTGATGAAAAGTACCTACAGGTTACATTTTCCGGGCATAGAGGATTCCACCTGCATTACCGTGACCCCTCATTGTTCCATCTCGATTCGGAGGCTCGTAGAGAAATGGTGTCCTATATCCGAGGTGAAGGAGTGGATGTCAAGGGAGGATTAGCGCGTTATCACGACTTGACATCCGACGGTTGGACTCGACGCATACGCGACGGAATGGGCGACATGATCGATAAACTTCGCATGATAGCTCGTAAAGATCAGGGGTTCAGCGGCGAACTCGAATCCTTACATCAAGGACTTCTCTCGCAATCACAACGTGAAGGTAGAACATCCACGAAAGGCAAGGGGTCGATTCAGAGTTTAGCTCAAGTCGTCAACCATGATGCACGTGCTGAACGGTTACGAAACGGCAGTTTCGGTGTACTTGAAAAATATGAAGGCTTGTTCTTGGATTTGTTAAAGACTGATTCATCTGTAGTTCTAGGTTCAGCTGGTGAGACTGACGAAGTCGTAACTATCGATGTTCGTCGACAAATACGCTGGCCAACTTCTCTTCATGGAAAATCGGGAATGCGAGTGAGTGAATTCCCTCTTGAGCGACTTGACCCAGACGGTTCAAACAGATATTCGGCTTTGCATGAAGCATTGGCACTCAGCACACAAGACATGCTCGAAGTCGAAATGGTCGTTGATGATTCAATATGCCAATTCGGCGACCAAGTATTCGATAAACAGACTGGCGAGCGGTTTGAGATTCATGAAGCAGGGGCTACTTTCTTGATTTTGAAAGGATGGGCCAAGATTGTTTCGTGAATATGATGTTGAGGTATGAACTCAGGTCGTCTTGTGCAGATTAAGAGGTAAGGTTCAAGACTCCACCCGCATCCAACGGGTTAGAGGTGAACCGGATGGGTCTACGCAAAGGCAAGAAAAAAAATGCTCAAAACCCACCATCGCCGGCTCTACCATTGCCTCCACTCCCCGGTATGCCATTACCTCCAGGTGGAATGCCTCTCCCAGATGCACCCGTTCCCCAGCCACTTCCCGAAGCGCCAATTCCTGCTCCACTCCCTGTAGCACCTATGCCAGAGCCCGCATCTGTTCAACCCACTCAATCTTCATCAAGCGAGTATGGGGATATGTGGGCAAAGCGCTCAGATAAACCGCTCCAGCAGATTTACGGTCATATTGACCGACTCAGTAAGAAAGATACTGGATCTCTTTTAGATCGCTATGCCGATCGTTTCGGCCACTCGCTCGACCGTGAGATTGTTGTATTGCGCAAGAAAGACCGTGAAGCGAAGTTGTCTGAAATCCGCGACGCACCTGTGGTGGAATTGATTGAAGAAGATGAAGGTGACCTTCTCACTCAACTTTCGGCAATAGAAAATGAGTTGCGCACACTCCGCCCAGAATATCAAGCTGCAAAGGCTTCGGGTGATTCTGCCATTCTCTCACAACTACGTCCGATTCTTGAATCTCTCATGGCCGAGCGTAAAACCCTCAAAAGCATGATTGAAGGTACTGACTCTGCTCCAATTGTCGCTCAAGAAGCCGTTGTGGACGAAGAATCTGGTGAAGATGTTTTCATCAATTTCGTAGCCATTGTCGATGACTTGCTCGGCTCTGCTCTTCCAGAGGAAATTGTATCAGAATTCATTGCGAGCGCTGATTTTGCCATTTACCAACAAGTTGGCGAAGACCCAGCCGCTGCTGACGACAACCTTCGTTCACAATTTGTTTCAATTGTCGATGCTCAACTTGGCAACATGGAGCAGGATTCAATCAATTCGTTTGTTGCATCGCCTGAATTTGAAGTTTACAGTTCAGTTGCAACTCTCTATCAGTCGGGTACCGGCGATGAACAGTAAGGATGTGAAAAAATGGGATTACTCGATAAGGCAGGCGATGTTGGTTCAGCTAAGAAGCCAGCCGCAAAAGCAGTAGCAAAAGCAAAGCCAGTTGCAAAGGCAGTACCGAAAGCGAAGGCAGTTGCAAAGGCAGTACCGAAAGCGAAGGCAGTTGCAAAGGCAGTCCCTAAAGCGAATGCGGTTGCAAAGGCCAAGGCCGTAACCCCAGCCCCTGTTGCTGTTCAAGTGGCAAGTCCTGCTGCAGTGGTAGTCAAAAAACCCCGCCCTCAAGGTTTGCCTGAAAACTTTGAGATTGCTTCCGCAAACGCTCGACGAATCGCTTGGTTTACGAATTTCGTGGTGAATCTCGGACCAATCTTCGCATTCTTGTTTTCTGTTACTATTCTCGATGCATTCACGACCATTTTCGCTCTTGTTGCACTTATTGCTTTGGTGCTCAACTTGATTGTCGTGCCAGTCATGTCAGGTCGCACACTCGGGAACTTCGTATCGCGTACGAAAAACGTCAACTCCTCCGGAAATAAGCCAATCTTCTTGCATGCCCTGCTCGTGTATTCAACAGGAATCTTTGCATTGATGGGCCTCATATTCCTCATGGTCAATGTTCAGTCGGTTATGAATACCAAAGGTTCAGAACAGATCTGGGCATCGATTTGGTCCATTCTTGGAGTTGTATTCATTGTACTCTTTTTCGTAAATGTGACGTTCAAAAACAGCAGTGCACTCAAACAAGGATTGTACGATACACTGTTTGGTGCTTACCTGGTAAAGCACGTTCCTGTCGCTGGTGAGGAATCAACTGGAATTATTGCAAAACTCGAAAGCATGGGTACATACGGTGACCGATATTCAAAGCGTCAAGCAGAGAAGAAAGTCAAGCGAGATGTGAAGGCAAAGGCCGCAGAGGAAGAACAAGCCATTCTCGCAGAATCACCGAGTACAGGAAATGAAGAATCCGATGTCAAATCAGAAGGTTCTGCTTCCAAGTCTGATTCAGAACCTGAAGACAAGTCTGAGTGAATTGTCGGTGTTTGAATGACTTTTCGCGAATGGAAGTGGTTAAGGACTCTGCTTTGGCTAAGTCTATTCATTGCTACAACAGTTCTCCTAATTTCGGCGGATTTGCGCCTTTTTTGGTTTTGCACTCTTCTCATTGCTAGTGTAGTATGCTTGTATAATTCTTATCTTGAATGTATGGTTAGTGCGATTTTCATCAGCCCATTGAAACCTAAAAAATCGGCAATTGGGGAACAATGGAGTTCACATTATGGTATTCATAAAGACATAAAAACTCACATCCAGGTGCACTCAACGAACCCAAATCAACCACTGGTGATCTTTGTACATGGTTGGCGCAGTACATCCGCCTCTGTTGCCGACCGTGCAATGTGGTTTGTAGAGAAGAACTGGAATGCCCTGCTCCTCGAATTGCCAGGTCACGGGCAATCCTCACCAATTCATCGATGGAATGCAATTACCTCAGCAGAGCATGTTGAGTACCATCTTCGTAATCTCTCTGAATACATTTCAGTTTCCAAAGACACCCCTATATTCCTATACGGCCACAGTATGGGTGGTTACTTGTGCTCACGCATTTCAAGTCAACAATCCAAGCCACTCGGCTTCAACATCACAGGTGTTGTCTTAGAATCCCCCCTGATGCTGTACTCGTACATCTTAGAAGAGATATGCCGCCAATTCCGCATTCCACAATTTTTGCGCCCTATGCACCTCAAAAGGTTGTACAGGGATGTGAAAATGATGCATCCTGAGATTGAACCTTCGGATTCGCTAAAGCAGTTTGATGTCCCTCAGTGGGGCTTTCCTAATGCACCAACATTGTGCCTCCAATCAATGAACGACAATCGCCTCGGGAGGGCACATTACGATGCACTTGTGTTGCACTGGGGCAAGGAGCACCCTCTTACCCACCATCTCATCGAAAGTTTACCGCATTCTGGTGCTCGAACAAATGAAGACCGAGAACAACTGTTAAGCGACTGGCTGCACAGTTTTGATTCACTCAGGTTCTGAGTGATCTGCCTTCTCACGTGCCAATTCCCGCATGTCATCAACAACATCCAGTTCGTCCACAATTTCTTCACCAAGGAGTGTTTCAAGAACATCTTCCATGGTAACAATTCCTGCAGTCCCACCAAATTCATCACGGACGAGAGCGAACTGTTGACGTTCCTCAAGGAACATCTCGAGTGCTTCATCGACGTTAGCAGTCGTTTTCAGAGAGATAACAGGCTTCTTGAATTCACTCATTGGCAAGTCCCACTCATCACGGCTTGCTGCCATCAATATCTCAGAGCGAATGACGATACCTGACGAGTCATCAATTGTATCGTCGAAAACCGGAATCCTCGAAACTCGGATTATTTTATGCTCATCAAGGATTTCTTTTACGGTGCTGGTTGATTGGAAGGAAGTCATAACAACTCGTGGTGTCATGATGTCAACGACTTTGATGTCTCGAAGTTTCAAGAGGTTGTGAATCACCTTTTCCTCATCTTCCTCAATAATTCCTTCCTCACCGCCCAAATCAGCAAGGGCGGCTACATCATCACGTGTGACGAGGGTGTGGTCGCCTTTCGGTAAAATAGCCTTGAGCATCTGAATTGGAATGATGAGCACAGCAAGCAAACGAACCAGTACTGCTAGCAGTTTGCCGGTGAACGGTGCAAGCTGCTTCCAATATGCCGTCCCGAGAGTCTTTGGAATAATTTCGGAAAGAAACAAAACTGCAATCGTAAGGATGATTGAAGCGATGGTCAATGCACCTTCACCCCAAATCGATTGGACTTCTGAACCGACACCAGCAGCACCCATCGTGTGTGCAATTGTGTTGAGCGTTAATATCGCTGTGAGGGGTTTAACTGCATCGTCTTCTTTGAGGTTCGTCCATACAACTCCATTTTTATCGCCATCTTTTTCGAGGACAGCTATGTAAGTATGTGGGATTGAGAGGACCACTGCTTCAAGGATTGAACACAGGAAGGAGACTCCGAGAGCTATTGATGCGTAAACGATGAGGGTGGTCATTGCCATTTGGGGTCTGTGCTCCTAGCGGGTGCCTATCTCAAGCACAGGCATGGGGTTATTGAAATGTACCATGTGCGTACCTGTTGAGAGTGTAAACGCATTTCTGCGAACATAGACAGGGGTGAAAGTCAAGAGCAATGTGTTGTTCCGAAGGGTTGAGGGGCATTATGTCTGGTGAACATGTACTGATTTGTGTGGCTTGGCCGTATGCAAATGGCCCCCTACATCTTGGGCACGTTGCAGGGTGCTACCTTCCACCCGATATTCAATCTCGATTTGAGCGTGCACGGGGTAATCGCGTGCTCATGGTATCTGGCTCAGATGAGCATGGAACGCCAATTACAGTTTCAGCAGAACAGGACGGAATCACGCCCCAGGATGTTGTCGATAAGTACCATGCCATCAATTCGAAAGCACTGCTTGAACTTGGTTGCACTTGGGAGCCCAATGTTGACCCACGGGGCATTGAATACGGCGGGGCTTTGTTCAACAGAACATCTGATCCCCGGCATAAAAAAATGGTTCAAGATAATTTCATCCAATTGATGGATGCCGGACTGTTTGAAACCAAAACCATGAAACAATTCTATGAAAAAAATCCGGATGACTCCACAGATGGACGATTTCTACCCGACCGTTACATCGAAGGCACCTGCCCCTCATGCAACGAAGAGGGTGCCCGTGGCGACCAATGCGATGCTTGCGGTGCTACATATGAAGCAATTGAATTGAAGAATCCTGTATCAAAAATGAATCCAGAAGCGGAGATCGAAATTCGCGATACTGATCACATGTTTTACCGTCTCGATGCCTTTCAAGAGGTGCTCGAACAACACGCAAATGAGCAACACTCAGTATGGAAGTCAAACGTGCGGGCAATGACCAAACAATGGCTCGACATGGGGCTACGCCCTCGAGCAGTAACCCGCGATTTGTCGTGGGGAATCCCACTCCCGCTTGAAGACGCAGAATGGGAAGGAAAGTGCGTGTATGTTTGGTTTGAAGCAGTTCAAGGTTACTCGACATGCGCTCGTATTTGGGCTCAAGATTTTGCTACAGAACATGAACTAGGTGTGGATGCTTGGAGAAAATGGTGGTGTGTAAATGAACATGGTGAATCACCTCGTCACCTCTATTTCCTCGGAAAAGACAACATTCCTTTCCATACCGTCATATGGCCTGCACTGATCATGGGTCTCAACCATGCTAAGAATGGGAAAACGTTGAACGATGCCGTTCAACTTCCTGGCCCTGGTGATTTGGCACTGGAATCTAATGTCCCTGCAATGGAATATCTGATGCTTGCCGGCGGTCAGTTTTCAAAATCTCGCAAGCATGCAGTTTGGCTTCCATCGTTCTTGGACAGGTTTGACCCAGACACACTTCGATACTATCTCGGAATTAATATGCCGGAGAATCATGATACCGATTTTAACTGGCCCGACTTTGTCGAAAAAATCAACAGTGAACTTATTGCAGCCTACGGTAATTTTGTACACCGCGTTCTTACTCTGGGTGCAAGGCTTGAGATGACTGTACAAGGCCCATTTTCACCATTCGATGACCTCTCAACGACCTTCGATGTGCAGGAGAAATTAGTATCGTTGCACGAACAAATCACAGAATCTCTTCACAGACATAGGTACAAAGAAGCATTGCGATTTGCAATGAACGCAGCTCAGACCGGTAACCAAATGCTTCAATCTGCCACTCCATGGAAATTTTTGAAAACGGAAGGTGATGAAGAATACATTGCTTTGCGAAATATTTCCCTCTCCAGACTTGCCTTTGGATGGCGAATTTCGCGTTACTTGGCAATCGTCATGCAACCTTTCTTGCCGTTCAGTTCTGCTAAACTCTGGAAGGCACTAGGACAAGAAGGAGAAGTTACTGACGTTCATTGGGACTCAGCGATTGACTGGACAGTTCCAATGTCATGGAATAATTCAACCCCTGAGCCGTTGTTTAAGCGGCTAGATTTGGAAGAAATACTGGCTTCCGAACAATCTCTCGTTGATTCAAAAGAATCGGCAGAACAGCCCGGCCACAGCGTTAAAGGTGGTAAAAAATCGAAGAAGAAACCCAAAGGGGAGAACGATATGACAGATGCACCAGAAGGAACTACATACCTCAATTTTGAAACATTCATGGAAGTCGACCTACGCGTAGGGAAGATTTCGGCAGTTGAAGACCACCCAAACGCTGACAGACTTTTTGTCGTGACTCTTGATGATGGTACTGAAGAAGGCCGAACGATTTGCGCTGGCCTCAAAGAGTACTA
>Ga0208973_1001169_pt1 | contig 11975 bp, 20 predicted proteins | sample AOAMet_66_BLW_10_2_FD_188233 | JGI IMG/M metagenome (GOLD analysis project Ga0208973, IMG submission 188233) | Ammonia-oxidizing marine microbial communities from Monterey Bay, California, USA - CAN11_66_BLW_10 (SPAdes) | ecosystem: Environmental > Aquatic > Marine > Intertidal zone | place...
ATTTTCTACCAGTCATTCTCAAAATAGCCAACTAAAAATATTTGACCATATTAGGTATGTAAATCCTAGTACTAGGATCCAAGAAATGATTTTTGTATAGTCTTTTTTAGGCTGTTTCATCAGGAGGGAGATTAGATGCTACTTCCTGTAACTTATTCATAATAGTATCGTAACACTTCTCACATAATTGCCCTGCGCCCTCAACATAATGCGTTCTATATTCAATAGACGTATCGTGTTTATATTTGGTTTCTACTTCGCAACTAATACAAAGGTCTTTGCCGTTATCGCTAATACCTAAAAATTCGTTTTGCTCTTTTGACATAATTAATTAATAATTTATATACTTTATATATGATACTTTTATTTTGTTTACTTCTTTTATTGAGACGCTTTACCCAGTCAGCCATTGATTCCCCTTTCTGTTGCCTCAATCTATTCACTATTCCTTTGCTTTGATTTCAGTTAGTTTGTGGTATGCTATCCATAATTTATCCGTACCATCTACTACAAGATCCTTTACCTCTGTTTCTAATTTTAAAACAGGATGTTGTATTAGGTGTTGGTCAATTTGTAAAATTGTAACCATAAGTCTATCTAGTGCTTCATGATAATGAAAGTCGTCTAGTTCTATCCCAATCTTATTGCTCTTTGGCATCTTTAATCCACATTCTATTATTAATTACTAATACATCAACGTCTGATCTTTTAAATAGATCTAACGCATCGTCTGGTGATTCTACTATAGGTTCACCTTTCACATTTAAAGATGTGTTAATTAAGACAGGAACTCCTGATATGGATTCAAATCTTTCTATTAATTTGTATAACTTTTCGTTATGGTCTTTTGTAAGTGTTTGCACTCTAGCTGAGTTATCAATATGTACTGCAGCTGGAATATCAAATGGCTTCTTACATGGAACTGTGTGTAGCATAAATGGTGTCTCAAAATCCATGACAAACCAATCTTGTGCTTTTTCTGCTAAAACTATTGGTGCAAATGGTCGATACCATTCTCTGAATTTTACTCTAGCATTCATTTTATCTTTCATGCTATTATTCTTAGGAGATGCTAAAAATGATCTATGTCCTAATGCTCTAGGTCCATTTTCTGAAGCGGCATTATACCAACATACAATTTTATCATCATTTAAATGTTTTGCTACTACATCTAAATCTAATTCACTACCACCTTCTATATGTCGATCATACCATGAGACTCCAGTATATGCTAATTCTGCAGTTGTATATTTTTGTCTAGGAGCACCTAGGTGGTGGTGCAAATAATATAAAGCAGATCCTGCAGCTGTTCCATCGTCTCCACATGCTGGAAACATGTGCATTCTTTTAAAGTCAGTTTCTGTTTGTATTTTATAGTTTGCATTACAGTTTAAGAAAGTTCCACCAGAAACACAAAGATTACCATCGTTAAATTCTTTAGTTTCTTCAAATAATTTCTGTGTTGCTTCTACTAAAGATCTTTCTGTTAAAAACTGTATGTCTGCTGCAATATCCATTGCTTCTTGTGTAGTGGATTCTTCATTTGTAAAAGGTTCTTGCCAAGCTCTAGTATATTGATCGGCATCTTTATCACCTCTTTTCACTGCACTTCTGGGACCTCCTGATGTTACCATTGGAAATCTACCACTTAATTGTGTAAATAACCAATCAATATATCTATGTTCTTCTCTCTCAAATTCACGTATGTATTTTGGTGAAGTCCATGCTTTCCAATTATCGTAGGCTTTTTTACTAATTCTACCATAGGCAGCAAGTCCCATTAGAGAACCAGCTTTAATAACACCAGGTCCAATGCCTAAATGTTCAGTTGCTATATCATAAAAATTACCAAACATATAGCCTGGATTTTTAAATTGCATTAACTGCGTGCCCGTTCCAATGTACATTCCAGAAGAGGCTTCTTCATGGTGCATTGATGCATCGGCAGTAAATATTGCAGATTTATCAAAATCAGAAGTATAAAATACACTGGCAGCGTGTGATATATGATGGTCACAAAAATACCCTTTAAATGTTTTATTAATTCCATCTATTCTAACATTTATCATAAAACCATTATCCATATTAATATCTCCGGAGCTATATGGCATACATGTTCTATGAATCATCCCTGGTAGGCTATAACCATAAGGGGTTTCAATTACTTTTTCTTGATCTGGTAAATGGTTTAATATTTTAGATTCAGCAGACCATGTTCCAAATTGAGCTAGTGGATATGTCTTTTCTTTTGGTGAGTATATCTGCATAAATGGAGCGAGCTTTGCTGTCCACGTGCTAAATGTAATTAGATCTACATCTTCTAATTTAACTTCCCAATTCTTTAGAAACAGTTCTAAATAAGACTTATCGATTATAGAGTCTTTCTTTATTCTGGTAAATCTTTCTACAGAACTAGTCCCTAACAATTTGCCGTCTTTAATTAATGCCATACTAGCATCATGTCCCATGTGGAGACCTAATATAATCATAAATATTCTCTAATTTTAAGTTATCAATCTTTATATGTAATTTTAAAAGATTGTTTATGATTCTTTACCTGTCCAAACTTTCTTTACAGTTTCTAATTCTTTAATTGAAAAGGCATATAATGATTTGCTATTTACAGGCACGCCTTTAGATTCAAATATCTTTTCTAATTCAAGTATTAAACTTGCTTTGTAGTTTAACTCGTCTAGTAGGTTCTGTTCTGTTTTTGTTAGTTCTTTATTCATGGTTTTTATATTAAAATGGTAAATCTTCGTTTAGTAATTTTTCGGTTTTAATTGCAGCAATATCTACTTCTTTTGTATTTAAAGAAGCGAATGGTGTGATGTGTAATTTATGTACATCCCATTGTTGACTTGGGTGCAATGCGTTCTGGTTTTTGGCTATTAGTTCTGCTTTTGAAAAAGCATGTTTGTCATTGTCGCCTTCAATGTAAACTTCATAGGTTACTGTATATCTCATTATATAAGTTTTATTAGATTAGAAATTAGAAGAGTCACATAGAGTCCAAATGCTGTGATCAGCACAACGTCTACGCTGTCTATCTTTTTGATTATGGTTTTGATTTTATTCATATTTGTTTTATTAAAATGTTCTTACTCCGTCATAAACGGCTTTGATTACTGGGAACCTCAACGAGTATTCTCCTGACTTGCTTTGAGATTCTTCAAAGTATTGTACTGTAATCTGCTTCCCTAGAATCTCGTTAGGGTTAGCGAAGTAATGACGTCTTTGTTCGTGACTGAAGCCACTACCGACGTGTACTCGGTTGCCTTTATGTTCAATGATAACATTCTTTAGCATCTCTTCCTCAACCTCAGAACCATCTACAATGACTCTATGAACGTCGTTCTCAAGATCGACTACAATATATTCTTCATCAAACATTTGCTTAACTTTTAAGATTTCGTTAGACCTCTTACCTTTATATGTAGAATTCTTTCTAAGCATTAGACCTTCCCATCCACCGGCTTTAGATTCTGCCATCATTTCTGAGAAGACTTTATCACTTCCAATCCACTGATCTAGTACTCCGATGAATTTAGATTCTTTAGAGATACGTTGTAGGTTTGCAATTCTTTCAGCGAAAACTGATTTTGACTTTTTAGAGCTAAACTCTTCCATTGTCAACATATCGAACATCCAGTAGAATGGAGTTTCAATAGTATGATCTTTACGTTTGATTTCTTTAATGATACCCGCAAAGTCTTCATCACCATTATGGTCTACAATACAAACTTCGCCATCAAGAACTGTGTTCTTTAAGCCAAGTGCTTTAATATCTGTTTTAAGATTGTCAAGTGTCAAGAATTCTTTACCTTGACGTGAGAAGAACTTAGGCTCTCCGTTTTCATCAATAACTGTAAGACATCTTACACCATCAAGTTTTCTTGAGACAAACCAACAGTCATTCCAATCTACTTTCTTCTGAGTCTTCTCATCAAAAGCTTTGGCAAGTGCCACATCAAATGTAGGGATAAGTCCTGGTTTTACTTTATTAATCATTGAGGCAGTTGACCTAGTCTTTAGGTTCCTGTCAATCATATTCCAAATAAGATCTGCATAGATGTAGTTCTCTTGTACAAATCGATTAACGTTGGCGATTGCTGTATGTCCGGTTGCTACTCTATTATTCAGATCATCTAGTAGAGTAAAAATACTTCCGTAAGTATTAGGATGGCCCATGAGATCTGAATTCTTCTTACAATTAGCAGAAGTAACTCCGTACTGTTTGTAAGTGTCATAAGTATAATTAAGTGCTTTACATACTGACTCGTATTGAGTATATGTCTTTAGCACTTCTAATTTGTCCGAGTTAGAGTTCGTAGCATTTGATGCTTCGACGAAATCTGATATAAGTTGAAAGTCTGTCATATTATCCGAATATTGTTCTTAAAATTTTAGTAGCTTGATTGTCGCTCTTTGCATTCTCATATACAAAGTCTACAACTCTTGATTGTGAATAACCTGCGAAGTAATGATATTTAGCTTCTTCTAATAGTGATTTTGTTGTCATAAATTGTTTGGTTTTAATTACAGTACTAATATACGAAAAATAATTGACATAAAAAAATCTAGAGGCAATTATTTAGTAAAATAATGACATTGCTGACTTAAGACCTTCTTCAGTAGCTACGTGGAATGAATCAATTCTAGGATTAAGAGTCTCAGAATCTTTATATTCCTTAAGTGCAGCTCTAATTGCACCCTTACGGGTCTTTGCATGGACTGTGTTCCATCCTCCCTCTTCAAATGTAAACATATATTGTTTTAATCTGAATACCTTAGGTTGTCTCTCAAGTTGTACTAGACCTGCTTGATTGATCTTATTAATTAGATCAGTTGTAGTATTCCACACTTTAGCAATATGTGGATTTTGAGATTTATGTGTTTCCAATAATTGTTTAATAAGTAGCTCTTCTTCAAGATTAAGTTTAATGTTCATGTATTGTTTGTTTTTAATTACAGTACTAATATACGAATTTTATTTGACATAAAAAAATCTAGAGGCAACTATTTTGCAAAAAGATGCCAATTTTTTTCTGCAGCGATAGCTTCTAATTCAAATGGATGTGTATTATATTCATAACCATCCTCATCATACATTCTTTTCATTTCTTCACCATCTTGTAAATAGTGAGTATATTCATGTAGTAGGGATTCAATAACCCATTGCTCGCTTTTAGCCTCTGGCCAATAAACCCAAATAGTATTACTATCTCTTTCGAATTCAGCATGAGGGCTACATTCACCTTCAGCTTCTTCTTCGCCAGTTAACCTAGCATAAATATTGTGGTGTAATTTAACTTCTGGAAATTCACTGTGGTATTTAGATATACCATAATACGATTTTACCTTAGGGTAAACGTAATCTATAATGATTTTAACTTGTTCTTTTTCCATAATTACAGTACTAATATACGAAAAATAATTGACACAAAAAAATCTAGAGGCAATTATTTTGCAAAAAGTTTATTAGAGTTCATCAACCTCAGAAAGAAGCCAGATAATTAAATATGCATAAAGGGAACATGGTATAAATACCGCTAAAATTCTAATCAATAAAACATCTATATTAAAATAATCTGCAAGTCCTGCGCAAACGCCTCCTAATATTCCAGGTCTTCTGTAAAACTTTTTCATATTAGTTATATGGACAATATACGAAAAGTTTAGGCATAAAAAAAGCCCAGCGTTAACTGGGCTTTAAAATTGTGGTTAGTCTAGTATTATTTCTTATCGAATACTTTCCATAGAATAAGTAAAGCTACTAAGCCAACGAATCCTCCATCACCAAGAGATTTTACAATCTCCATAACATTTCCTACAACATTAGTTCCGAATACACCTACACCGAAAATTACTTCAGCTAAAATGCTTAATGAAACGAATGATACTAGAATTGTAGATAGGCCACCTAAAAAGTCACCTATTTTTCCAAATATGTCTTTCATGATTTATGATTTTTTTAAAGCCCCGACCCCCGGGTCCTTAAAATTATTCTGACTTTTCTTCTTTCTTCTTACCGAAGATTTTATCAGCAGATGCTAATCCTAGTCCACCAATACAAATTGCTGCTACCGCATTTACAATTGTAGGTTCCACTGGATATTCTGTATATAGATTAATGAATAGAGCAGCACATAAAGTGATACCTGCTAATATTCCAATAAATCTTTTTGATGAAGGTGTTCCCTTCTCGTCTCTCAGAAGTCCTGAGATCCAACCGATTATCTTTTTCATATTTAGGCTATATTTTTAAAGATGTATTACCATCTTACTTATATATCTCTAAGAAACGTCGTTTGAGTTAATTAGAGTATATGTGAACGAATTGCCCCATCTATCTCTAGACTTATACATCACATTCATAAAGTCATAGAAATCATCTTCTTTTGAGAAAACTTGGCAACCTGCTGACCATTTATCTACTTGTGTAGAACCTGCTGATCTTGAACCTGCTTTATGGATATTAATACCATAAATACCTTCATGTACATTTTCTTCTAATAAATCATACTCATCATTCATGTCTTTATCTCTATAAACTTTAAGTAGACCTTTTTGACATAATGCCTCATATTTACCTTGATGTTTTCTAATTTTATGAGAACCTTTATATTGACCCTCTTTTAAAATAGCAACTCCATCTTTGTTTAATAAGTTTTCTACCCAGTGTTTCCCAGGATCGGTAGTACATTTCCAGCAGTTGAATTTCCATTCACCATCTACCTTGTAAGAGATTGTCATGCAATCATCAAACTTATTTGTAACCTCATCTCCTGTTGCGGCATTTCTAACCCCAATAATATTGACATTATATTCTCCACTGTGAAAATATTTATGTCCTAAGCCTTCCATAGCTTTTTCAATTTGTTCTCTTGTGTAACAACTTTCCATAATTTATTTGTTTTTTTACTTATGTAGTATATATCTCTATTTTAGAGATTTCTCTATAGCCTTCTTAACTGCGGATGCAAATGCTGTTTTATTAAATGGCAAGTTCTCATCTTGTAAATCGATAAATGTAGCCTTAACTGTAGATTTAGCCTTGCCTTCTACCTCAATTATCTTACCATCTATATAGACTAATAGAGTAACGATAGTCTTTTTACTGACTTTAGTCCATGGACCTATTGATATTCCAGTTGTTGGTGCTTCTATTGAAGTTACTTTAACTTCAACTGGCTTACCATCTAAACATAAATCATACTTGTCTGAAATAACATCTTCCATCATTTGCTTAATACCAAATGTAATTCTTCTTTGGCTAATCTCTTCCATTTCAACAGTAGTTGTTACGGCTTTAACAGTATAACAATCTTGTGCGAATAACATAGTTGGGATTAAGAATAGGAGTATTAATAGCTTTTTCATATTAGAATCTAATTTTACCACCAGTTAGTATTTGATAGTTGAGGGCATTTCCACCTGATTGCCAAACTCCAGTAAAACTGATATTGTATTTGAATGTTTTTGTAATTTGAATATCCCAAGAACTAAATGGTACAATTAGTAGACCTGGATCCCACCATTTGCCTTCATAGTATTGTGTAAACGGAGAGTAGACTCCTAGAATTAGAGCCGATGTTGTAATCTTTGGACTAACTCTAAAGTTTCTATGAACTCCAGTAACTGCTGATAGATTTTGTAATTCTCTTTTACCTAATTTACCTACCGTGAAATTTAAACCAGCCATTCCAGTGAATTTCTTCTTACCAAACTTAAATGATTCTAAAACAGTAGTTGTGTTTAAATGATTTTGATTAAAATTAGTCATTGTAGTATTTGCACCTACTAGATTAAATGTTCTATTCGGATTGATCCATGATTTATAGAAAGTTAAACTAAAATCATTAGTTACAGTTGTATATGTAAATAGTGCTCCTTGAACTCTGCTCTTTTTTGTATTAGCACTAGTAATAGAACCTACTACTTTTACTTGACGTCCATTTGAGTTATCTTGGTTGTCAATAACTACAATATCACCTGATGCAATTAAAGAACCTCTGTTTTTATTATCTGATTCTCCACCATCAACTGCATTTGAAATAGAATTAGCTAAAGACATACCTAATCCGCCTTCTTTTGATTCATCCTCTGTTTTTGTTTCAGCGCCGCCTGTTGAGGTGCCACTTCCACCTGTATTACCTTGTCCACCACTAGTTTCACTAGAACCAGAGCCATTGGATTGCCCTGAACTAGTCCCTGAGCTACTATTCTCGTTATTTTTGTTATCAGAGCTACCGGATTCACTGCTAGAACTACCGGATTCACTACTAGAGCTGCCAGATTCGTTATTAGAACTAGAATTCTGTTCGTCTGATTTATTCTTTTTCTTCTTTTTCTTCTTTTTCTTTTTGTTTGCATTATCAATAGCCTCTGCTACTGGAACACCTGATGCTGAAAGTGCTTGTGGTAACATATCTCCACCCAACACATTCATTATATTTGTAATTACTGTAATAGTATTTTGAACTATTATAGCATTTGTATTATTTGTAATAGCTTGAGTAACGCCTTGACATGGATTTGCAGAATTAGCCTGAGTAACTAAATTCATCCATGCATCAAAAGTACCATCTGTAAAATCTGGTTGTGTAAATGTTTGAACATTGCCAAAATAGTTTAAGGCAATCTCATCACTTGAACCCATTTGAATTGTTTGTTGATTTAAAGTACATGGATCTGTAAACGTATAAGACCACTGGCCATAACTGACTAGTGGTGCTAAGAATAACAGAACTGTTATTATTTTATTCTTCAAATATCCCACGCTTTATCATTCTTTTTACGATACGAGCAGTTCCAGATTCTAGGGCTTTCTTAGTTGCAATACCAATTGTTGATTGATTGAATTTGACAACATTGTCTTCACCAATCTTTGATCTTTTAATCGTGACTGCTTCACCACTTCCACTGCCTGTGAAAATAGTTCCAGTTTCAGCATTAACAAATCTTACTTGCATACCAATAATAGTTTTTAGTACAGTCTTTACTCCATCAATTGTCACTTCCTCTTCCTCAGATACTGAATAGTCATATATTTCTACATATACAAAATACTCTGCTAAGACAACATTGCCTACAACTTTAATATCATTTGCCGATATGCCTTTTGCAGCTGCTTTATGTTGTTTAACCATTCTCTGTTTGATTTCTTCTTTATCTTCTGTAAATAGAAATCTATCTGTCCATTCTAAATAAGACAGAGTAATATTACTAACACCTAAACCAACTCTATTCTCTCTCAACTCTGGATAGAATTCATATAGTTCTGGTGTAAAGCCTATATTTAATACTTGAATAGGCAATTGATAATCTAACATATAGTCAGATACCTCATCGATGTCTGCCTTTTGTTCAAAACTAGCTTTATAGTCTTCAGTCTCAGTTTTACCTATTTGAGCATTAACTGTAAATGTAGCTAACAAAAAGATCAGTGTAAATAATCTTACCATGTTATTTCGTCTTCTTTCTTTTCTACCTCTTTAATAATCACTTTTGGTTTTTCTTTCTCCACTATATTATTAATAATAATTTGTGGTTGAGTCGGAATGCTATCTTGTATTACAATTGGAGCAGGTTCAGGTTTTGGTTTAAACCACCCTTGCATGTTAGTAATAAAGATACCAAACCCAGCGGCGATGACTAAGCCAACGCCGGCAATGATTTGATTTTTAATTTCAGAAAAGAATTTGTTTTCTTTTTTATCTGACATTCTTCTTAATTTATTTTTAAAGTACTAAGTATTATATAAGTTACTAATGTAAATAGTAGACCATTCATGATCTTCTCATCAGCTTCTTTTTGTGTTAGTACTTTTTTCTCGCAACATCCATCTGAAGTAGGCTTTGTAGCTCCACATCCAAATATCAGTATTGAACTTAACGACAGTGCAATCATCTTCTTTCTCATTATTAAGTTATTTTTTTATGGTTTTAAATGTTTTAACAAATTGGCCATTAGTAACTTGTAAGAGATAAACACCTTGTGGTAATGAAGACAGATCCATTTGAAATTGTACCCATCCTGCAAAGAATCTTTTACTTTCTTTTAAAAATTCTGAACCATTATAGTTTAATACTCTGACAATATAATCGCCATTGTCTGGTACTGTCAGGTCAAATGTAATTGGACCTTTTGTTGGAACTGGATAAACAATTCCATAAATACCATCAGTTGGCCTAGTATCAAATGGCATTGATCGTTTATTCACGTAACCATCTGTGTTTTCAACATCAATGTCCCATCCTAATTCTGTGCCAGCTGTTTTTCTACCAATCGTAATTGGAATTGTGTCCCAATCTTGATTAGTAACCCTAAATCTTACCGTAAATAATTCTGTTGTATTAATTATAGTAAAATTACCGAAGGAAGCGTCATAACCGCCCCATCTAACAGTTTCACCTTCCCAGTCCATAGTATATGTTAACCACTCTTGAGCTTTAGGTGTCACAGTAATCGATACAAACTCTAAATAGTCTGGATCATAGTTCAATGCAAATTCTAAACTACCAACATCTTCGCCTGAAGTTTCAATTTCTACAGGCAGATTAATAAACTCACTTGCAGGCACATCAATCTCAGGTACGTTAAATACGACCTGAGATTGTGCACATGTGGTGAACAATACTAATATTGTTAGTAGTATATTCCTCATATTAGTTTAAACCTGTACCGTTGGCATCACCTAAGATTAATAGGTAGAAGTTACCGGTAGTAGTTCCATTAATTTGTGGAGATAAAAATACTGATAGTCCTGGAATTGAACTTGACTGATCTGAACTTGAAGCATTAATAGTATTATATTGTGCTTCAGTAAAGAATAATACATCTGGATTAGAAGCGTAACTTGAGTTACCTTGTGCTAATCTAGAGAATACTAAGTAAGAATCTGATGCTGTAATTCCAGTAGCTTGATTTGGATTTGCAGTATAGAACTGAATACCAGATGCTGATTGTACTCCCGCAACAATTTGTGCGATCATATTAGCATCTGCAGTTGATAGTGCTGTACTTGCATCTAGTCCACTTGCAATCTTAAGTCTAATTTGCCAGTAAGATTGGTCTAAGCTTTCTGAGAATGTTGCCGTTCCGTCTGCTGCCGTTGTTACTGTAGTTACATCTGTCCAAGTACTTCCATCTGATGATTTCTGTAAAATCACAGGAATAGATTCAGCTGGATTTGTTCCACTATTTAAGATAGTTGCTACATAATCAAATGCTGGTTCTATAAAGTTACCGCCATTATCTTGTGTACCTAGAGCTCCATCTGTTCCATCAGCCTTTACATAATAAGCAGTAAGATCTGTAGTAAAATCTACGTCAGCGACTGCTCCGTTTGTGTAACCTGATAGAAAAGGTGCATTTACTGTAAACATATTACCAGCAACCACATCGAAAGTGGTAGATGCTCCAGTATAAACCCATACTACTTTTACTACTCCGTTCGTTGAATCAACATCATACGACAAATATCCAACAGGGCCGGATGTATTGTTATACGTTAATGTTGGTTCATCAAATACTGCGTTATCATAATTAAACGAAAACTGAATACCTTTAACTGCATTACCAGATGTGTTATCATAGTAAATATCAAACTCAGTATTTGAGCTAGAACCAGTAGATTCCAAATTGTACGTTGAATCAAAAATAACATAGGGCTTTGTTGCATCAGGCGCAGTCGTCTGCCCGAAGACAGTCATTGTACTGATAGCTAAAGCCAGTGTTAGAAGAATGTTTTTTAATTTCATTTGTTTTTAATTTTTTTTAGTTTTTATGACCCGCTCTTATTACATAGAAAGTTGTTTGATTTCCATTGGCTAAATCAAAGAGGGACCATGCTCCGTAACCGGAGAGTTGTGATTTGTCATCTGAATCCGCAGCAACTGCCGGCCAAATGGTCGGGTTTTGCCAGGAATTTGTGTTCCATATTTCTTGTCCTCCACCAGGGTAACTGGAAA
>Ga0208973_1001177_pt1 | contig 11877 bp, 16 predicted proteins | sample AOAMet_66_BLW_10_2_FD_188233 | JGI IMG/M metagenome (GOLD analysis project Ga0208973, IMG submission 188233) | Ammonia-oxidizing marine microbial communities from Monterey Bay, California, USA - CAN11_66_BLW_10 (SPAdes) | ecosystem: Environmental > Aquatic > Marine > Intertidal zone | place...
TGCCCCAGAGCGATACTGGTAAACATCACTGCCGGTGAATATTCCTCCAGATACAGCGATACTGCCATTAACATCTAGTGCTTGACTTGGATTATCAGTCCCTATACCAACCGCGCCGCTGGAGGTGATACGCATCTTCTCGTCTGGAACAGACCCGCTTGCACTGGTTGAGAACAGCAAATCATGGGCATTACTAGTACCGCTAGTGTTGATTGATGTTATTAGTGAGCCTCTACTGCCATTCCCTGACCCCGCAGCGAGGTAAATAGATGCACCCTGTCCGGTGGTAGAGCTAGTGCCTCCTGTAACACCCAGCACAATAGGGATACCCGTCTCGTCCGTCCTTGCTGTCAAGCGCCAGTCAGGGTTTGTGTCCCCTATACCAACATTGCCGCCTACAAGAGCCATTTCGGTGGTATTCCAAAAATGATTCCCAGCAGAGGTTATAGCATAATTATCATCCCACGCTGTTGAATCGTCGCCATTCTGAAGTCTGTAAGTAGAGCCTTCGTTGGTCATTCTCCAGTTACTAGCACTTGCGACACGCCTCAACTGCAACTGAGGATTGTTGTTATTGGTTGCGTCTACCCGTATTTTTGGTGTTGACCCAGAGATGTGCAGCTTAGCGTCTGGGGCTGACTCGCCTACCCCCACATTGCCAGCATCATCCACCACAAGGTTGCTGGTCGCCTGCCACTCAGAGGTACTATCTTCCCACCTGAGGGTATTACCGTCCGCTAGGCCATCTACCAAGCCACCGCCGCCCGTAAGAAGTTTCTTTGAGGCACCGTCCCCGACCCACAGCTTACCGTCAACCGTATTTACACCTAACTCACCTTTTTCCAAGTCAGTTGATAGGGGCTCATCACCAGTGCCCCCTGTTTCGTGCTTAGTGATAATCTTGACTGACATTATAAAATTCCTTTATGTAGCATCGAAAGGCTCGTAGCTCTCCTAGAAGGGAATACATGTGAAAAAGGCCCCATGAGGAGGCCTAGTGTACTACTGGAGCGTGTGTTTTGTATTTTGTACATACGAAGCTCCTAGTAAAAAAGAGGAAGGGGTACTGGCTGCTTTTGGCAGTGTTCCCCCTAGTAAAAGATTAGCCAACTATTACGTTGACACCGCTCTCTGGACGGTAGCACTGAGTGCCAAACAAACGGTCAGCAGTGTACAGTGTAGACAGGAATTCCTGCTTATACTGTGTCTGTGAACGTACGCCAAGCTGCTCTGCGAGGACATAGACGTCCTTATGGCCCAGAAGGGCTGCACGAGCACCGGATACACCGTCGGGTACAGGTACGTTGGTGCTGACGTATACATCTACGCCGTAAATCTCACCAATCTTACCGTTCACAGTACCTTTGTTGTTTACAAAGTCTGTGCTGTTGTACCGCTCAATACCACGGATGGCATTACACAGTGAAGGAGGAATGACAAAGAAGCGACCAGACATGGGCACATCAGCGTCGTCCAGCACCTGTAGTGCGTCACGCATAGTAGCGTCAGTGAACTCAGAAGTAACAGCAGCACCGTCCCACGCAACAGCTGCGCCATCAGTGGCGTCAGGCATGATGGAGTTACTGTGCTGGAAGTTAGTACCAGTACCGTCACCCAACTTAGTTCCGTTAGCGAACAGGATGGTGTCAGTTTGACGTGCCAAGGCATAACCAGCATCTGAAGTGTAGAACCGACGCAGTGAGGCCAAAGCCTGTGTCTCGGTAATATCTTCAATCATGCGGGAGTATTCCCAGTGCTGGTCGATGTTGATGACAAGCTCTCCCTCAGTCTCAGCAATCAGGGACACAGAGGTCTCTGCTACTTTCTGAGAGGAATCACCACGAATGGGAGAAGGTACGTGAATAGTATCACCCTTCTTGCCCTTCATAGACATCTTCTTTACGAGGTTAGCAAGTACAAGGTTCTTCTCGTACTCAGCAATTACTTCGTCAGACCAGATTTGTGGTACGAATGTGGCAGCTGTACCAGTGTTACCAGCGGGACCAGGAATACTGGTGACCTGTGGTGCTGCATTATAAGGATTTGAACCAGCCATGATAGGCTCCTTCTACGTTAGCGAACTCGCCCTTCTTGATACGCCTGCATAATTTCGTTTGACAGGGCTTCGTATCTATCAGGGTCTGTTTTCATTAGTTTAATTATGTCAGCTCTACGATAGACCCGTTTACTACCTGCGTTACCGCTGCCAGTAGTAGAACCCGTTGACGCCTGCTTAACAGCCTGCTGTCGTGCTACAGTCTCGTTCTGAACCGCCTGTCGGGCGACTGAGGCACGTTCCTTGAAGGTACTGATAAGCTCATCAGCGGCTCCTAGCTCGTAACCTTGGTCTGCTCTCTGGAACAGTTCCTTCCGAATGTCGGACTCTTGAACCCATGTCTTAAAGTTAGGGTCTTGGAGTACCTGTGTCATGTCAGGGTGCTTAGCTTGCAGCTGCTGCACTGAGGCAGTTCGTTGCATGTTCTGTGCGGCCTGACGTGCCTGTACCACTTCGGGGTGGGTTTCAATAGCTCTGTTTACTGCCTTCTGGGGGTCCTCAAAGAAATCTACTTCCTCTACGGGCTCCGGTTCAGGCTGTGATTGAGATTGGATTTGGTTAATGACATAGTTGTCTACAACCTTTCGCAGTTCCCCTACTTCAGAACCTTGTGAACCAATGAGCTTCTCAGCACTCTGGTGCATCGCTACTACTTCTCGGATGGACTTCCCTTGGTACTTCTCAGGGAGGTCGTCTTCCTGCGGGGCCGCTGTAGTGTCTGCTGCCTCAAATGAGGTGGCGACATCACTAGCCGACATTGCTGCTTCGTCCGTTGGTAGGCTGTCAAGATTTTCGTCTAGGGCTACGTCTTCCAGTATCTCTGCTGCCATAATGTTTACTCCTGTGCTTACGCATTATCAAGATTGTTGGGTGTTCTCTTGTGCTATCTTCTGTTCCCGCTTCTTTACCCACTTGTCCGCAGCAGTAGGAAAACCAGCTGGGTCATTTCCGGGTAAGCTGAAGTTAGGGACAGTTCGCACTTTAGTAGCACTGTTCGGACAATTTAGGCAATCAATCGTCAGTTCGGTGTTCTCTACCAGCTTGTCTACGTATAAAGTGCCGCAAGCGTTGCACTGAAAATCATTCAAAACCTTCACTGTTCTCTTCCTCCGCTCGTTGTATCGTGGAGGGGAAGTTAATGATAAGGGCTATAGCAGCCAACTTACCTTGCTTCGTGTAAAGGTCCTTCTCGTCTTTAATGTCCTGAATATCCTCTAGTAGATGGATATTGTCCGCGAGTTCTTGGGTCAGTAGCTCCCACCCACGGGTCTTAAACATTGTCTTCATCTCCGCGAAGTACTCCTCGTCGTCCATGAAGTCGTCATCTGATTCGTTACTAGCCATATTTACCCCTTGCCAAGGTTGACTTGTGTAGTAAAATGTGTTACTCTTTTATTCTTATTATACCCATATAGTAACACATTTTTACTTAAAAGTCAAGCATTATTTGTCTTTTATGTCCTTTTTGGTACTAGGGGGCTTCTTTTGGTCCTTAATCGCCTCTTCTAGGGCCTTAAGCCGCTTATCGTACCCCTCAAGGATAGGGTTAATTTGCTCGACCAACTTGTTTAAATCACCACGCATCATCATAAGTATTGCCTCTCGTTTAGTTTATTGTGTTTGATGTAGTGCCCGTTTTGGTGCTTCCCCTGCGAAGCTCCATGTCCTTCTCTTTTATATTGAGTTCCTTCTCCTTCAGCTTAGTCTCCGCAATCTTAAGGCGTCTGCTAAACTGCTCAGCTGTCACACCGTCACGCACATCAGCCACAGCGTCAATACGCTCAACTTCCAGCTTCTGGGGCTCCAGCTCTGCCTCAACCGTGTACTTTTGAGCACGCGCATTGGACTCAGCAGCCTGCGCCTCAAAGACAGCAATCTGAGCCTGCTGCATCTGCATCTGCATCTGGTGCATCTGCTCCTCCATCTGCTTCTGCTTAGCCTCCGCTTCAGGATTAGGCTGTGCTGCTTCCTTAAGGATTTGCTGGAGTTCCTCCGAATTAGCCAAGTCCATAGTGTCCACAATTGACTGCACAATAGCAGGGTACATGGGGGACTCAGGAGAGGCTGTCTGGAGGAGTTGTACTAACTGCGAGGTCTGGTACTCACGGCCCATAGTGCCCAAAGTGGACTCCACAATGAACTTATAGTCGTTCACTGGGTAGTTCTCAGGGTCAAACTGCATATAACGCCACGCAGCCTTCTCTACGAAAGGCATCCAGAACCCCTCTTGGAAGTTTAACACGGTACGCTTCTGACGCTTGATGATACCACCCATCGCCATTGAGACAGCGCCCGTCTTATTGTTGGAACCCATCCCTTGGGCAAACTCACCCCCATCGACTGCACCTGTGGACTGTTGTACCATCTTCTGCAACTCAGCTGCCTGTGCGAAGGTGATTTGGTTGACGTTGCCAAAGTTGAACTCGTTGAGCACCTCTCTAGGGTTACCGTTGGTCAGAATCATCTTTCCTGGTCTGATTTGAGGCTTGTGTCCCCTTGGGATTCGTGTAGCGTCCATAGCCAACATAGGGTGGATAGTAAGAGCGAGAGCATCAATACGCGCACGAATTTCGGCATCGAGGGCCTTTTGGGAGTTATATCCTTTCTCACACACACCTCTTCCCCAGAACAGACCGGGCACGTTGTCCCACTGAAAGGCAACGATAGGCCTGTCCTGCATCATGTAGGGGTTCTCTTCTGCCTTCAGCAGTACCCCTTCGTTGGCGACTACCACAATGGCCTCTACCCAGTAGGACTCCTCTGAGGCGTCCTCTGGGAACAACTCCTCTACGTTCTCTGAGATGTCGTCCTGAGGGTTAGCCTCAGCACCTTGAGCCTTCTTGAGGAGGTGACGAGGCACCAGCCCATAATACTTTAGGAGGCGTACTTTGTCGTCGTAGGGGACAGTGGACATTTCAGGATTAGGCTCAATGTCTTGGTCCTGTGCTGCTGAGCCCACGTAGACGTCCTTGTAGACCCCTGATTCCTGCATCTCGGTAATATGGTGTGCAGGGACAAACTCATCCGTAGCCACACCCAAAGCACTGTTGACACATGTCGCTACAGGGTCAATCCTAAAGTTTTTCATCTGGATGGGCTTCATCTTCACCACATTGCGCTTCTTGGTGCGTGTGCCTATCATCTCCACTTGGCCGCCCATAGCACCCTCTGTAGCAGGCACCATCTCGCTGACTTCCTCAATAACTACTTCTGCGACTCCTGTGCCGTATACTGCGGCATTGATGAGCACTTCTGAGCACTTCTGTCTAATGCGCTGCGTGCGGAAATCTTCTGTAAGTTTGGTCTCCAGTAGAGCCACATCCATCGGGTCTTGGTCCGCTGAATCATCACGTATAGTAAACAAGCGCCCAAGGCCAAAAGTAGACTCCTCAATCTCTGCCACTGAACTTTCCACGGCTTGCTGTAGTGCTGGTGTAACAATTCTGCTCCTCTCCGTCTCTCTTGTTTGGTCTTCTTTAGCCCAAAGACCTCGCCATAGTCGGTAAAATTCGTCCCACTGAGAATAGTAATTCGCCTCAGCAAAATCACCCCACTCTTGGGTCTTCCATAGGACAAAGGCCTCAAGGGAGTCTTGGGACTCCAACATGGGGTCGTTGAAGGTGTCCTCCGGGGAGTTTACAATCTTACCTTCTGTTACGTATTGAGTGGCCATAGGGTTTAGTCCTTGAATTGACGAGGCATGTTGCTGAGTTTAGTGGCGGCCTGCTTACGTACCTTGCGAGAGCCTTTAGCCACCTTGGTACGTAGCTGGGCACGTTTGACCCTATCCTCTTCTTTAGACTGCTTATCTAATTTAGCGAGGTGAGCCTTAAGGCGTGCTTTGGAGGCTTTCTTCTCTGCTTCGGTCTTAGTCGGCATTATGTATTCTCCACTGAGTGACTATTGTTGTATCCTTTAGGGTGTTGTTATCAGAGTATCTCAAACCACCAGAAGTCTTTGCAGACGTACACATCAGTACCCACAGTGACCTGTATGGTGCCTGAAATGGTGTCTATCCCTGTGAGGACACCTGTGAGGTCTGATGAGTTTTGGTTGCGGAACTTAACCCGTACCTGTGTCGAAGGCGGTATACCAGCATACTGCGCCACTACAGGGGCGGGAACAGGGGAGACCATCGACACATAATCTTGAATATAGTGTATGGTCTGTAAATCAGGGTCGTTCTCATTAAGAGGGGTGGTTACAATAAGGGTCTCATCAGCCACTAAACGGCGAATGTTGCCGTTAAGGATGCTTGAGTCCTGTAGAGTAACCTGTACAGGGTCACCGCTCTGTAATGTCCTAAACTGCTCTGTAAAAGGCATCTTTAATATCCCGTAAGGTCATCAATAGGTGACCAATCATCATCCATGCCATCTAAGGCACTAGCGTACGCCACATCCACTATCTGGTCTTGATATGCAAGCGAATCTACCAAATCGTCATGTGTTAATTTGGAGGGGAACTGGAAAATCTCATCTAGCAGTCTAGAGTTCCAGTCACCTACCTTCAGGGTGATTCTCTTGTGCTCAAAGCGCCCCTGTAGGGCCCATACCACCCTGTCTGTCTTTTTCTTGTTCCCGTGGGACAGCATCTCAACCCGAAAGTAGCGGTTCCTCTTCCTCATAAGGTCGCTCAGAGGGGACATAATGGCCTGCTGAGCGATTCCTTTCTCAATCCCTACCTTAGTAGGTCTGTAGTGTGCAACGGCCTCAAAGATGCGCCTAGCGGTCTCTGCGAGGTCCCAGCGCCCATAGATGATGTCTTCGATGAACCAATCACCCGCCTGATTCACTCCGTTGACACATATGGCCGTGTTATCTAGGCGACTCTTAGACTTCGTGTTACCTACCTGCTCAAAACCAGCAGGGTCTACTGTGATGTAGTACTCTAGGCCACTGGGGGTCTCTTCTGCGAACTTGAGCCACTCTTCTTTGAACAACTGGGACTCTCGGGCCTCAAAACTGGCCATAAACTCCTGCCTAAAGGCAAAAGACGACTGAGAGCGTTTAGCTGCTTCAATCTCACTCGGGTCCAACAACGGATTGTCGTATGAGGTGAGGTGCCACGATTTCCACTCTGGGTCATCTCCAACTTCTCCATATTGGTATAACTCCCAGAAGTGATTGCGCCCCTGAGGGGTGCCTATGAACACAGCTGAGCCCTTCTGGTCAGTCAGGGCAGGTCTAAGTACCTCTTCCCATACCTCGGGCTTCATGCCACCGAACTCATCCAACACTACGAACTTAAGGCTAACACCACGCATGGTATCCGGGCGGTCTGAGCCCTTTAGGCTTATCTTAGCACCGTTTATGAGGGTCAACTGTAGGTTGTTAATGTGGGCCTTACTTATAAGGTCTCCCCCAATGTCCAGCAGGGTGCTCCATAGTACATCTCTGGCCTGCCCCTGAGTCTCAGCAACATAAAAGACGTGACTATCTGCCTTGGTGCATTGTAAGGCCTCAATAAGCAGTCTGTAAGCAGCATAGCGCGTCTTGCCACAACGACGACCCGCCGCAATGACTTTGAATCTAGTTCCATCGTTCCACACCTCTTGCTGCCAAGGGAGCAACTCTATTTTAAAGTCACTCATCTAGAGACTCATAATCGCCCTCTAGGTCACTTTCGCCACCTATAGGCAACACATCAACCCCAGGAACACCTGTGATGTTGATTTGGATGGCATTACGACCCTTATCAGCCCCAGCTTCCTTCTCAAAACCCGCCACTGGTAGGATTCTATCAGCAATTAGCTTCATTGCAGCAGGCCAATGCTTATGCTCAGTGTCTGTGGCAACCTCAAAGATGGAATCTAACACCTTCCGGCTCTTAGGGGAGTTAAGCATTCGCTGCCTATACTCCTTCATCACCGTACCTTCACCCTTAGGCCGCCCTACAGGGTTCTTCTTTGCCTTAGGACGCCCCGTAGGGTTACCACTTGGTTTAGTTGGCATTTTACTTTTCCTTTTCCCATTAAACGGAGGAACATGAGCCTTAGCGGCCTCTAAGTGAGGCAAAATACCTACATAAGTGGTGATATGTACTACTTAGTAGGCACTTCATATGTGGGTTTATTTGGTAGTGTTGTTAAGTAAAGGTGGGTAGTATCCAATATGTGTGGATAGTTGATGCCTTTACTTAAGGTAGTTCGTATGACCGAGCAACCGTTTAGGTTGAGAGGGAATGTAAGAACCTCTCTAAGGCTAAACAACTGTGTATACATTATATACCTATATAGTATCATATTTTAGACCAAATGTCAAGTTATTTCTTTATTATCTTTAAATTCCCCCTAAAGACCCCCTCCGGTGCCCCACCCGCCGGTCCAGGAGTCAAGCATTATCTACTGATGACTGCATATGACCCCCCTTCAGTGTTCCTTAAGCCCCCTCCGGGCCCCTCCAGGACTCCCAGGGTGGCACATAAGAATCCTCAATTAAATCAGGAGTCTACATAGAGATATAACCCCAGGGAATACCTCTTTTTAATTTGGCCTTTTAAGTGGAGAAGTGGCTACCACTAAGAATCAAATATAAAGAAAACCCCTCGGGGCCCTAAACCCGGCTCTGTCGCCTCAGGCTACATGTCGCCCCAAGCTACACACATGGACAACCAGTGTTGACACAAGGCCACTTATGTGCTGCCCCTATGCAACTATTTGCACACCCCTAGCACACATCGTACCCAAGTGTCAAGTGAATAATTATGTTGACAAAGGTAGACAAGTGTGGGCCAGTGTGGGTACCACATTAGGCCAGCTACCACAGTACACAATAGAATACAAGGGTTGACAGTAGTAGCACACCTGTGCTTATGGGGGTGGCACACGCGAGTAGCACAGTAGTCCCCCTCAAGTCAACACATGTGCCATTCATATGGTGGATATGCACTATAAGTACAAATGATGTGACAGATGTGGCCATACTCCTATAATGGGCGGCATACACAGAGGGGACAGCCCCTACCACTAGCACCACTATATAGGCTTAATATTATGACCACTAAAAACAACATCTTCACCAGCGTCACCACCTTTAACAAAGACACCAGTGACTGCACCCTTAACCTGTTAGGTGGCTACAGTGACGCAACAGAGCGCCTCCACAGCGTGGACGTGCATGATGTGGACAACATCACCCGCACTACACGGACACGTAATGGCCATAAGTACACTGTCATTACACTGTCCACACCTAACGGTGACATTGAAATCACAGCCCACCGTGGCGAGGCATAGCACTATGACACTGACACAACAGGAATACAGCATACTGATAGCAGCTGCGCGAGAGGCGGGAGACTGCGAACGGGTGGATACCCTCGAGCTACAGGCTACGATAGCGCGCGAGCAGGCCGTACAAGACGTATGGTTCGACCGTTACGATAATGACACACTAGACCTTTACTAGGAGTAATAAACAGATGAAAACTAGCACAGTAATAGCGCAGACTAAAAAAGGCCACCGTATATTCCTAGAGTCCACGAGTAGCGTAGGCTTCATGCCTCGTGCTCGTTACTCGGTGGAATTCATCGGTAACTTCATCACCCTGACCCTGACCACCGAGGGTAAGACTAGGGGCGTCACACCATCGAAGGGTGGCGTCATAGACCTCGAGTCTAAAAAGGTCACACAGTGGGCACAGGATAGCACCGAGGTGCTCGTTAGGGCGCATACAGATGATGGCATCATAGTAATTGAGAGGGTAGTAGCATGAACATACAACTGGTGAAAAAGAGTAGTAACGCTAAGACTGGCCCGATACCGACCACCACTAGCCCACGTAGCACGTGCCCCACCGAGTGCCCACTGTCGGGTAAGGGAGGGTGCTACGCGGAGGCAGGGTACTACACCCGTATGAACTGGGACAAAGTGGACAGTGGAGAACGTGGAGTGGAGTGGGCTACATTCTTAGGTGGCATTAGGAAGCTCCCAGAGGGCCAGCTGTGGCGTCATAACGTGGCGGGAGACCTGCCGCAGGACGCCCACGGGATGATAGACGAGCGTAAACTGTGGGACCTAGCAGCCGCCAATACAGGCAAGCGAGGATTCACCTATACGCACTATACGATGGATAAGCCACAGAACCGCGAGGCAGTAGCTAGTGCTAACCGAGTAGGGTTTACCATTAACGTGTCCCACAACAGCCCACAAGAGGCACTACAGGCCTCCCACGGCCAGCCACGGGTTACCATTGTGCCGGAGGATTTCTGGCGCACTGACGGGCGCAGAGAGGGCACTATAGTGCGCTGTCCGGCAGAGTACACGGAGGCCGTATCATGTGCCACCTGTCAGCTGTGCCAGCGTAGTGAGCGAAAGGATATAGTAGGGTTCACTGTACATGGTACCCGCAAGGGTGCTGCTAACGACGTAATAGCGAGTGTAGGATAGCGTGCGCCTAGTGGCTACTATCATCACCCTATCGGCACTGTGGCAGATGCACCCGCTGCTAGTGTTACCCATGGGCGTTATCATTATATTCCTACTGTCCTAATGGAGGGGCACACAATGCGAGTATTCGTGTATTACAACTTACATAAGCAGGTCTGGAGTATTAAGGCGCTGGAAGGGGCACAGAAGGGCTTAGTGATAGGCCACAGCCCCACAGTGCTGCTACAGGACGCCACTGGCAAGGTGTCACAGGCTGGACGCCAGCGGGTACTACGGGACAAGCGCAAGAATGTACATGCTGGCCTTGTGGGCACACTGGTACACACTGGCAGAGAGGGGTATTTTCCTGGGATTGAGGTCACATATAATCCGTATAAGTACGAAACATTTGTTGACAAGGACACATTAGAGCCTTATGGTGGCTCCCAGTTCGCATACATGGATAACAGAAGGGTATTTACACTATGAAACCTACAGTACTATTCCTATTCAATAGTAGCAGCTATGCTGTAGCCCCGTGGCTAGACGATGGCGGGTTTAACGTGGTGTCAGTAGACTATGATGATACTGACCACAGTGAGGCGCACAGAGAGCCCGTAGAGGGCCATACAGTGCTAAACTATGACCTATCCCAGTATGGTGCTGTAGCGGACGTGCGCGCCATGCTATACGCTAATGGTATGCCAGAACCCTCACTAGTGGTATCGTTTGCCCCATGCACTTCGCTGGCGGTCTCAGGGGCTGCTCATTATGCCGCTAAAGCCGCAGTCAATCCTAACTTTCAGCACGAGGCCGTCGCGATGGCACGCCTAGCGGAGCAATTCGACTGCCCGTATATGGTGGAAAACCCAGTGTCGGTTCTCGCTACCATGTGGCGGAAACCGGAAATGTACTGGCATCCCTACGACTTCGGTTACCTGTGTCCAGAAGGGCCTCACCCTGAATTTCCAGAGGTGATACCACCTAGAGACCTGTACCCTAAAAAGACAGGGCTGTGGGCTGGCAATGGCTTTAGGCTGCCCCTGAAAGCACCTGTCCCTAGTAGTATGGTAGTACCTAAGGATTTTCCTGGGCATACGAAGCTGGGCGGTAAGTCTGCACGTACCAAGTACATTCGTAGCCTTACCCCGCGAGGATTCGCACAGGCCGTATACGAGGCGAATAGGGACGAAATAATGTCGCAATGGGGGTTGACAGCGAAGGTAGAAGCCCCTATAATCCAAACTCAAATTGAAATGGAGGTTTAAACATGATTATACTGGCTGGAATGGTGCTACTATTGGCACTGGGAGCAGCACTGACACACCATGAGGACCATAATGATGAACCGTAAACGCCTAGAGACTTACGAGTGGATTAATACAGCAGCCTGTCTAGACACACTAGAGGCACGCAAAGACCTCACAGAGGATGAAGTTCAGTGGCTGTTAA
>Ga0208973_1001187_pt1 | contig 11771 bp, 10 predicted proteins | sample AOAMet_66_BLW_10_2_FD_188233 | JGI IMG/M metagenome (GOLD analysis project Ga0208973, IMG submission 188233) | Ammonia-oxidizing marine microbial communities from Monterey Bay, California, USA - CAN11_66_BLW_10 (SPAdes) | ecosystem: Environmental > Aquatic > Marine > Intertidal zone | place...
TAACTGTTGTGAATTAGTACTAAGATAATTATTCCAAATCATATTTTCATATATAGAATCAACTTCTAATGACACACTACCTCCATCACAGAATGTGGTTGGTCCATTTGCAAATATAACTGGAGTTGGCAAGTCATGGATTTTGACAAAAACACTATCATAACCAATACAACCATAAATATTAATTTCTTCTACAAATAGCTGAAAAACACCAAAACTGTTAAGGTCAATTTTGATGTCATTTGTTCCATTGCCAGATGTAATTATAGCAATATTATTATCTCCTTTAATCTGCCAATTATATGCAGATCCATTTGTGAAAGGAACACCAAATTCTTTATCATAACCAACACAAAGGTGTATGTAATCTTGTGCTGAAACGTTAGAAATAATAAAAATTAATAATATGGTCAATATAAATCTCCTCATCTAAGATTAATAATGCTAGTTATGAAAAATTGGACCTGTTGAAGGTGTAGAGTAAATTAGCACATTTTGTATTAAACTACTAACACAAACTCCAGTGGTTGTATATTCAACGCTATATGTTGTACCACCTATTCCACCTGAAATCTCACCAGTCACTACATCAATTGTCTCAGATCCAGAAGGCAAAGGATTAAATGAAAAACTACCTCCAGATGTTACAACAGCACTTGCAGCATTTGAAGAACCAGCACAATAATCAGTCAAAACAAATGATGCGTCATCTACACTGTTAACTAATACAGTTTCTACGCTTTGTGAAGGACAAATTCCATTAGTTGTATATTCAACGCTATAAGTTGTACCACCTATCCCACCAGTAATTTCTCCAGTAAGCACATCTATCGTCTCAGATCCAGAAGGTAAAGGATTAAAGACATAAGTTCCACCAGAAGTTACAGCTGAACTTGCTGAATTTGAAGCACCAGCACAATAATCAGTCAAAACAAATGATGCGTCATCTAGATTAATTATGGTAACTTCTAAGGTTTGCTGAGAGCCAATACAACCATTTACATCGGTTTCAAGAACAGATAAGGTGTGAGGACCTCCTGAAATAGTACCCCAATCAATTGATATAGCACTAGTTCCTTGACCATTCGAAATAATCCCTCCACTATTTAAAACCCATTGAAATGTTGATGTACTATTAACATTATTTAAGACATATGGTTCAGTTGAAGAAATACATACAGATTGAGTTGGAGCTGAACTAGATTGAGAATATACATTTATATTTGTGCAAAATATTATTAAGCAAAATAATTTTAGCTTCTCTTTTGTTTTAGTTTTCATAATTTTAACATTTTAATTAATAATTTTTATTTATATTTTTTAATATTTACTAGTTATGATTAATCGGTGGTGTATTTATTACATTTAATTGCACAACACCATTATATATACTATATGCTGGATCAGAACAACATGCTCCATTACTCCATCCACCTGTAAGGCAGTCTCCATATACATTAATACTTACTGATAAATCATCTGCAGTACATGTTGATGCAACTGTTGCTCTAAATCGAATTATAAAGGGACCAGATGAATTACTACCCCAATTTGAATTACTTCCAAGATTAACAAACCTCCAACCAGGACCAAAATTTAATCCACTCGGAAATAAATTTTGAAGATCCCACAACCAGTAACCAGACTGAGATCCACTTCCATTTGGAGCAATTAATGGTTGTAAATTTGTCCATCCTGGCCCTAAGTTAATTTGAAACGCAATTATCCAATTCAGATTAATCTGACTAAAACTACCTAAAGTATAATCAATAGTTACAACTTGACCAGGTGAATAAGAACCTAAAGGGGTTAATGCGAATGTCTGGTTTGAGACACATTGCGAGCTCACTGAAGATATACTAAAAAAGAATATAAATAAAAAGCTAATTATGTAACTCTTAAATAATATACGATTATCACTATACAATAACATATTTATTATACGAGAAAAGTAAAATTAAGGTTATATCTCACCAATCTTAAAAAAAATTATTTTAATTTAAGGATTTTATAATCATTGTAGCGATAAATAAAGGCATTTGTATTTTCGTAATAACCATTTAACAATCTTTTAAACTCAAACACATCTTTGGCACCACAAAAATGCATAATGATATCATATCCTATTTTTGAATACTTTCTAGAGTTAGTTTCATATACTCTTTCAAACAAAGACATAAAAGCAATATTATAATTATTTGAATAATCTATAATTTTTGAGCTTACTAAATGTACATTAAGTTCCATTAAATTAGTAATATCTAAATTATCATAAGAAAGAATAGATTCTGAAGCAAAAACTGTTGATATTGAATCAATGCCTCCTATTGAAGCTAACATTCTACTTGTAAATGATCTATCTCTGGAAAGTAAAATAACAATTTGTTCTGGCTCAAAATACCTTCTAATTGAGTCAACATGTGTATCAACTGTTGTAATAATATCAATTTCTTTATCTAAACTATTGAATTTATATTTTAAATAAGTAGCTAGATTCAATTGATTTTCATGATAAATCACAACAATTCTATCTTTCATTTTCTGCTTAACAAGATAATCAAATATAATATCAATTTGTACTTTATTAGTAAGAGAAATTTGATATACTGAAGTATAATTTTTAATATCAGTATTCACTCTAGATAGGGGGGAAATTAAGATTTTTGTATCATCAAATCCATATCTTCTACATAAAATTTCAAAAAGATATGAATACATAGGGCCTATAATAATATCCATATCATTTAATTGATTTGAATAAACAAGATTTTCAACTATGTTACTATCTTTATTTGAGTCGAAAGAATGTAAAACAATTTTTTTACCTAATTTTCTTAGAGAGTCTAGAGCCAACTTAACACCAACATGAAAAGAAAGTGCAGCTTCAGATTTACTATAATATGAATTATAAATCTCTAATGAATCCTTAGAATTATTAAACATTGTATCATTTTTCAATAAGTAATATGGCATAATAAGTGCAATATTTGTAGTTGCAGTATCTGTAGTACTTTTCTTAGAAATGAGATTATTTACAGAAAATACAATATCATCGGTTTCATTAAGATAAATTGGAATATATAATAACTGATTATAATAAAGTCTTTTAGAGAGTTCATTAGCATCTCTAATATCTATAGCTGTAACATTATGAAGTTGCGCAATTGAGTTAAGTGATTCTCCTCCTTTTACTACATGCTTAACATGAGTTTTTCCTGTAAAATAAATTGTATCATGTGTGACCTGAGAAAATGAATAAAAAGGAAGTAGAATAATAAATACAAATAAATATCTAAATATCATTCCCATTCAATAGTTGCTGGAGGTTTAGAAGAAATATCATAAACTACTCTATTAATACCTTTAACTTTGTTAATTATCTCATTTGAAACTCTAGCTAAAAATTCATGTGGCAAATGAACCCAGTCTGCAGTCATACCATCAGTAGACTCAACAGCTCTCAGCGCAATAGCATTCTCATATGTCCTTTCATCTCCCATAACACCAACAGATTGCACAGGAAGAAAAATTGCACCAGCTTGCCATACTTTATGATACAAATTTGATGATTGCAATGCAGTTATAAAAATGTAATCTACTTCTTGTAGGATACTAACTTTTTCCTTTGTAACTTCTCCTAGAATTCTAATAGCTAAACCAGGCCCTGGAAATGGATGCCTAGCAAGTAAATGCTTATCAATATTCATAGACTTACCGATTCTTCTTACTTCGTCTTTAAACAATGTATTTAAAGGTTCAATGACTTGAAGTTTCATGAAATCTGGAAGGCCACCTACATTGTGGTGTGATTTAATTGTTTGAGAGGGCCCTCCATTTACAGAGACTGATTCAATAACATCAGGATAAATTGTACCTTGTGCAAGCCACTTCACATCATTAATTAATTGAGATTCATCATCAAAAACATCAATAAACATAGATCCAATAGCTTTTCTTTTCTTCTCCGGATCTGAAAGTCCAGACAAAACTTTATAGAAACGATCTTTTGCATCAACTCCCTTTACATTTAATCCCATACCTTGATACTGCTTTAAAACACTATCAAATTCACCTTTTCTTAAGAGTCCGTTATCAACAAATATACAATGTAACTGATCTCCTATTGCCTTATGTAATAAAACAGCCGCAACTGTAGAGTCAACACCTCCAGATAACCCAAGAACAACTTTATCTTTACCCACTTGTTCTCTTAAATAAGAAATTGTTTCTTCTACAAAGGCTGAAGGAGTCCAATCCTGACTAAAACCACAAATATCAACTAAAAAATTTTTAAGAATTATATGCCCATCTTTAGAATGATAAACCTCAGGATGAAATTGTAGTCCAAAAGTCAACTCATTATCAACGCTGTAAGCAGCAACCTCAACGTCTTTGGTAGAAGCAATAATATTATAATCTTTTGGAATCATTGAAATAGTATCTCCATGACTCATCCAAACTTGAGATCCAACAGAGACACCTTTCATTAACGATGAACTAGTTTCAATAAAAGATAAATTTGCTCTACCATACTCACGAGTATTTGAAGGTAAAACTTCACCTCCAAATTCATGTACTAAATGTTGAGCCCCAAAACATATTCCAAGTAAAGGCAGTTTACCTTTGATTTCTTTCAGGTCAGGCATAGGGGCATTTTTATCTCTTACAGAATGAGGAGAACCTGAAAGTATAACTGCTTTCCAACGACCATCTATTTCAGGAATATTATTGTACGGATGAATTTCAGAATAAATATTTAATTCTCTTACTCTTCTAGCAATTAACTGTGTATATTGAGAGCCGAAATCTAAGATTAATATTTTCTCATGTTCCATTTAATATGTTTAATTTAAAAGGTTAAAATTACAAAATTGGGATTTAATGGGTCAAATTTCTCTTTTAATGTTTCAATAAAGTTATCCCCATATTTAAAATAATATTCAATAAAATTATTATGCCGTTCTTGTAACATTTTATTTGGGAAGAGCGATTTCTTCAAATTTGTAATTTGCCCAAGAGAACTTTCATTTTGTTTTTTTTCAAGTCTAACCAACTTTTTATGTAAATCTTCAATTGACATAATGTGCTTATGTAGTAACGCATTTATACTACTTTTCATACTTTCATTATCAGTCTTATCTTTAAGGTTCTTATAAATCAAACTAAGACTTTTAATTTCATTATCAACACTCAACTTCTTTTTAGAATTATAAATAATAAAAGTTTTTTTAATGGCTTCTTCAGATTGAAAGAAATCACGTATCTCAAAACCTAACCTATTAATCTTTTGAGATTGTTTTTTTGTAACTATTAATGCTGAATTTCTTAAAACAAGAATAGGAAATGGTATTTTTTCTTTAATAAATGCCAATTTAAGTTGCATCCAATATGTCAATTCAGCACCCCCTCCAACATAAGCAATATTTGGCAAAATTAATTCTTGATAAAGTGGTCTTAAAAATACATTTGGGCTAAATGCATGAGGAGCAATATCTATCTCTCTCTCAGAAATGTCTTCAGTTATTCGTTCTCTTTTGTTTTGAGATAACTTAAAGAAATTAATATCTCTAACAAATGCTTGTTGTTTATATTTCTCAGTAAAATCTGAAGTTGATTTTGTTATAGCATCAAAAAAACCTTTTTGCAAGACATCTTTTTTTATTAAAGGAATCAATCTTTTCTTAAGACCTAAGGAGTCTCCATCAATGACAACTAATCCATACTTACCAAAAAGCTCTAGTACAAAAGATCTAGTTGAATCAGCAAGATTTTTTGAATTTATATAAGATGACTTGATAAGGTTAATTAATTTCTGAGATCTATCATCATCTCCTAAAACAGATTTAACTTCTGAAACAAGTTTTTCCAATCCATCTAGCTTCATCTTACCTACAGCTCCATTTTGCTTACTATCCCAAATTATTTTTTTACCAAATAAATTAATGTGATTAATTTCATTGAAATCGTGATCCTCACTTGCCATCCAATAAACAGGAACAAAATTTTTCGAATTGTACTTTGAATTTAATTGATCACATAAGTTAATTGTAGAAATAATTTTATAAATAAAATAAAGTGGTCCTGTAAACAAACAAAGCTGATGACCAGTTGTGACTGTGAAAGAAGATTCTTGATTTAAAGATTGAATATTATCGCTTGATTTTTTAGAAAGATTAAAATTTTTATTTTGAGAATACAAGACATCTACTAATAATTTTCTATCAATAAAATGATTACTTTTTTCAAATATTTGTTTCTCAAATCCTTCAATTTTTTGTGATTTACTATATAGACTGTCTTTAAAATCACCATTAAGATAATCAAGAATAAATTCAGAAAAGCTATTAGTATCAGAGTAATGAATATTTTGGAAATCTATCATTTTTTCATAATAAATCCTCCAGCTATTAAATCATCACCCTCATAAATAGCTGCAGATTGACCAGGTGCAATACCTTCTACTTTTTTATGGAAGAGTACCTTTAAATTATCACCATCATTTGTAATAGTTGCTAATTCTCCTTTATGCTTATATCTAACTTTGACTAAACATATCATTCCATCTTTTATATCTGAATATTTAGAGTAATTAACACTTTTAATAAACATTTCTTGTTTCTGCAAATCTTCTTTTTTTCCAACAACAATTATATTTTTTGATGGATTTATCTCAATAACATAAGTTGGATCATCACCCAGTGATACTCCAATTCTCCTTTGTCCAATAGTATAAAACGGGTAACCTTCATGTGTTCCTATTACTTCACCCTTAGTATTAACAAAATTCCCACCCTTTACTCTTTCTTCTAAACCATCAACTCTTCTTTTAAGAAAACTTCTATAGTCATTATCTGGTATAAAACAAATCTCATAACTTTCATTTTTTTCAGCTAGTGCTTTATAACCTCTGTCGTATGCCATTTTTTTTATATCGCTTTTATGATACTTACCCATTGGAAATAAAGTTCTTTTTAAGCATTCTTGCTTAACACCCCACAAGACATAAGATTGGTCCTTATTATCATCTATTCCTTTTGAGACAATATATCTTCCATTCTCTTGTCTAATCTGAGCATAATGACCAGTAGCGATATAATCACATTTTAGCATATCTGCACGTTTTAAAAGAGCTTCCCATTTAATATGTGTATTGCATAAAACACAAGGATTAGGAGTTCGACCTGCAATGTATTCATCTACAAAATTATCAATAATAAAATCTCCAAACTCTTCTCGAATATCAAGAACAGTATGAGGAAAACCACAATCCACAGCTAGTTGTCTGGCATCATTTATTGAATCCAGACTACAACAACCGGTCTCTTTTTTGTTACCACCAGAACTTTCATAGTCCCAGGTTTTCATTGTCAAACCAATAACTTCGTAGCCTTGTTCATGTAAAATTAATGATGCCATTGTACTATCAATACCACCGCTCATAGCCATTAAAACTTTCCCTTTACTCATTATAATTAATTAAAGTATCAATGACTCCATCACTGTTAAAATATTCCCATACACCAGACTTTATATCTTCCTTATACAATCCTTGAAAATATATCTTACCATTAGGATGATATGATATATGATTCCCATTTCTTTCATTATTCTTAAATGAACTTTCCATTTGAATAGACCCATCAATAAAAAATTGTTTCCAAGGGCCATCAAGATTATTATCAAGCCAAGATTTTATTTCAAATATTGATCCATCATAATAATAGGTTTTAGTAAAGCCATTTAAAAGACCTTTATTATACTGTTCAGACATAATAATTATACTATCCGAGTTGTAATAATTCCACGTACTATCCTTTAACTCATTTACATAAATTCCTGAAGATTTTAAATTCCCTGATTTATCATAGAAATGGGTAGATGCAGCTTGTCCATTATGAAAGAATTTCTTTTCAGCTTTTAACTTTCCATTCTCATAAAAATAATAAAATAATCCAAATGGTTTGTCATCAGTAAATTGACCCTTGTATTTAATATTACCATTATTATGTTTTTTAAGCCATTTACCTTGCTTATATCCATTAATATCAACATTATTGATATCCTGAGATAAAGTAAGGAAAGGAAACAACAGTAAAAGCAATGTCAGATGTTTCATATTTTTTTTACAAATATAAGCTAAAAATTAGAGTTTACTTCCTCACTTTTTCTATCAGTGTATCGACACCTTCAACAAAAGATTCCCAACTAAAATTTTGCTTAGCTTTTCTCGTATTTTTTATAAAAAATGATTCACGATTATTATTGTAGAAATCAAGTATTGAATCTGCGATTTCAGAAGGATCTTTGCTAGTGACATAACCAACTTTATTATGTTCTACTATTTCTGACAAACCTCCTACATTAGTAACTAACATAGGTTTATCAAAACTATAAGCAATTTGAGTGACACCGCTTTGTGTAGCAGACAAGTATGTTTGAGCAACCATATCTACAGCGCAGAAATAATTTTTTACTTTATTCACATTAATAAATTGGTCATGCAAAATTATATTATCACGAATTCCTAAGGATTTAATCATTTTCAAGTAGTATTCTTTATTATCATAAAATTCTCCAGCAATGATTAACTTAATTCCTAAATTTCTAACTCTCTTATCTGAAATTGCTTTAAGTATTAAATCTAAACCTTTATACTTTCGAATAAAACCGAAAAACAATAAATGTTTATCGTTAGATGACAACTCTAATTTTTTTAGAGCATCTAGTTTAGATATCATAGAGCCATAGATGTCATATATTGGGTGAGGTAGAAACTTTTTATTAGTATTATTAGTAAATAAAGAAAGTTCATTCAAAACAGATTTAGATAATGTAATAAACCCATCACAACTAGATATAAAAAAATTAGTAAGATCTTTATCTAAGAAACGCTTCTCGTGTGGTATTACATTATCTGTAATTGATAATATTTTAATTTTTTTATTTAATAGCCTTGAAATAATCCCAAGGCATGGAGCCATAAATGGTAACCAATATCTGATGATTACAACATCAGGTTGTAATTTATTGATTTTTTTAGAAACAGAAAACCAATTAAAGGGATTTATCGAGTTAATTTCAGATCTTATCTTAATATTTCTTGGTGGATCACCTTCTTCATATTGTGTGGTGCCTGGAAACAAAAATGCTGGATATTGTAAGGAAAACGAAAAAATAGTGACATCATCTCCTCTTTGATGATATGTTTTTGCTAATGCATTATTGAAATTTGCAATACCCCCTCTTAAAGGGAAAGCAGGCCCAATAATAATGATCTTTTTATTAGTCAAAATTTAAGTTTCTTTTTCTACCTGATAATTATTTCTGTCATGTGAATTTCTTGAAATTAATTCAGCAATAAATCCAGCTAGAAACAATTGAACACCGATAATCATTGACGATAATGCTATATAGAAACCAGAAATATCTGCAATATTTGTAGCAGGCAAATTATTAATAATAAAATATAATTTAGCACCACCTATATATGCAAACAATAAAAACCCTAGAGTAAACATAATTAAACCTAATACACCAAAGAAGTGCATAGGCTTCTTTCTAAATCTACTAACAAAAGTTATTGTTAAAAGGTCTAAAAATCCATTCATAAACCTTTCTAAACCAAATTTTGTTACACCATACTTTCTACTTTGATGACTAACTACTTTTTCAGAAATCTTTGTAAAACCTGCCCACTTTGCTAGAAACGGTATATATCGATGCATCTCACCATGCACTTCAATTGATTTAACAACAGAATTTTTGTAAGATTTGAGTCCACAATTAAAATCATGTAAATATATTCCAGATGCTTTTCTAGCAGCCCAATTAAATAACTTTGTTGGTACAGTCTTCGATAATGGATCAAAGCGTTTTTGTTTCCAACCAGAAACTAAATCATAATCATCAACTATAATTTTATTATATAGTTCAGGAATTTCATCAGGACTATCTTGCAAATCAGCATCCATTGTAATAACAACGCTTCCTTTTGCTTTTAAGAAACCAATATTTAATGCAGCAGATTTTCCATAATTTCTTCTAAACTTAACACCTTTTATATTTTGATTTTTTTTAGATAAATCTTCTATTACATTCCAAGAATTATCTTTACTTCCATCATCAATCAATAATAATTCATATGAATATTTATTAGAATCCATAACCTTTGAAATCCAAGAGCATAACTCAGGTAAAGACTCTTCCTCATTTAATAAAGGTACTATAACTGATATATCTATCATTATGGTAAATTATTAATATCTGTTTTTTTTACAAAAAAAGAAATTACTGCAGAAAAAAGAAAACCCATGAACGTACCACCTAATACACCCATAATCATTAAAAAATGAGGTTGCATAAGCTGACTTGAAATCTCTAAAGCCATCTCTAATTCTTCTTCAGAGACTTCTGGATTAGTTTGCAGAATAGTTTGCTCAGTCATATCAGATATATTGGCTAACATTTCAGGATTTAAATATGTAATATACATAAACGTATAAAAAGCCATAATCACTGATGAAAAGAAAGCAATTGAAGTACCTAATTTAAGAGAAGAAGAATAAGCAATAAATCCATTTCCTATACTATCTCGATAATTTGTAATCGAATAAAATAAAAAACCTATAATTAATAAATTATTTGTTAAAGATGGAATAATTGATTCTCGCTCCTCGATATCAATCATCCAAAAAACTGAAGCAATTAGAGCTAAAATTAAGCCTAATACAGTTCCATAGTTCATAGCAAACTTTCTTATCTCCATATTTTAAAATTATTATTTAATAGCAAAGATAACTAAAAATAGAAGATAATAATTTGTTTGTATTTTTGAAAATGTATTACTTTTGCAAAGAGGGTAAGTCTTATGCGACCAGCTCCTTACAAACCCCCCCAGGGCAGGAATGCAGCAAGGGTAGTAGGTTGTAGCGGTGCGACATAAGTAGCTTACCCTTATTTTTTTAAGATATTCTACTCCATCCATTTCTTTCTCTTGCATAAGGCCTGTAATATCTAGCTATATTAATATTATCTGCATTTTCTAAATTTTCATCTTCATCTAACAAGATCTTAGCCTCATTACGCGCAAAGTGTAATATTTTATTGTCTGTTACAATATTAGCAATCTTAAAATCTAAAATTCCACTTTGTTTAGTTCCCATCATATCACCAGGACCTCTTATTTCTAAATCAACTTCAGAAATTCTAAAACCATCATTTGTATCAACCATTGTTTGCAAACGTTTCTTTGCCTCAACACTAACTTTATCACCACTAACAAGCATGCAATAAGACTGTTCACTACCACGCCCGACTCTTCCTCTAAGTTGGTGAAGTTGTGATAAACCAAATCGCTCAGCACTTTCAATAATCATAACTGATGCATTTGGAACATTAACACCAACTTCAATTACTGTTGTAGCGACCATAATATCAGTAACACCTTTTACAAATCTGTTCATCTCATATTCTTTATCCTCAGCTTTCATTTGTCCATGAACAACACTAACTTGATATTTAGGTAGTGGAAATTCTCTTACAATTTGATTGTAACCTTCCATTAAATCCTTATAGTCCAATTTTTCACTCTCTTCTATTAATGGAAATACCACATAAATCTGTCTACCTTTTGTTATCTGATCTCTCATGAATTTTATTATACTTAATCTTGATGCATCAGACTTCCACATGGTTTTTACTTCCTTCCTGCCAGGCGGAAGTTCATCAATAACAGAAACATCTAAATCTCCATATAGTGTCATTGATAAAGT
>Ga0208973_1001193_pt1 | contig 11757 bp, 10 predicted proteins | sample AOAMet_66_BLW_10_2_FD_188233 | JGI IMG/M metagenome (GOLD analysis project Ga0208973, IMG submission 188233) | Ammonia-oxidizing marine microbial communities from Monterey Bay, California, USA - CAN11_66_BLW_10 (SPAdes) | ecosystem: Environmental > Aquatic > Marine > Intertidal zone | place...
TCGGGCCAAGTAGCGCTGATAGTGATGGCAGGTGCTGTGAGGCAAGTTCCCTTACTACATCCTCCATCTTTTCGAGACGGTTTTTGATTTCCCAAACGCTAGTTGCCCAGTCATGAAGGCTAGCCCACTCAGAATCAGTCGGCCCTACTGGTGGCATTCCAATTTCGAGTGTACTTGCTAAATCTTCTAAACTTGAAGAATCAATTACCTTTCTAGCCAATCCACTTCTATCTCTTTCGAATCTTGCTTCTGGAAGGAAAAGACCAACCCATTCGACAAGTCTCCCTTCGATTGTAATGAAAGATGCACGTAACTCATCAGAGGCTTTCAGAATATGTTCTAAGCGACGGTCAGGGTCACCGGCGGCGGCATCAACACCGCGCTTAGAAAGTAAAATTGCAGCACGATCTAGACATTCTAATGCCTCCGGAGAGGGCATTGGCCAATCAGCATCTGGAAGTTCGTCGTCACCGTGAAGTAGAATTTTGGCATCAGGAAATCTTTCGGACAATCTTTCCGCTTCGGGCGTTAATGCTTCATGAGCAATCATATCAAGTCGCGAACATACAGTGTCGGTATCTTTCCAACCGTCCCACGTCTCAACATCTAGGAGATTTCCCTCAGAGTCCGAAACTGCTGCAGATCTCCAGTCATACCACAGCCACATATGGTAGTCCAGAAGCCCCCCCTTGATGAATGAATTGCTGGTGGTTCATCACAAATGTTGATATGTCTAATGCTTAACCTGTTCTTATGTTCTGCCCTGAGTGTGGTACTTTGGCATTCCCTACACCATCGGGTGTAATCAATTGCACCAATTACAAATGTGGCTATCAAGGCCCCGCAAATGTGAAGGTAAAGGGAGTCGATGGTAAGGAAGTCGACCTGTCTAAAGCTAGTTCTTCAACCAAAGCCGAGACTCGTACTTACGAAGTTATCAAAGATTCAGACGAAATGAAGGGCGTACTAACTGTTGGAGATTACATGTGTCCAAAATGTGACTGCGTGGAAGTATATTCCTATCTTGAGCAAACTCGTGCGTCTGATGAACCGGAAACACGTATGCTAACATGCAAGGACTGTGGCAACGGTTGGAGAGAATACTGAGTGATTGAATATGCAAGTCCGAGTACTACTCGCTTGTTTGCTATTGCTCATACCAGGTTGCTTTTCAGAAGAAAGCCTTGATTTTAATGGCAAAGATCTTGATGAGATGAATGTCTACAAGTTCACACTAAGCGACCAAAACCAGTCTACATATTCTCTCACTGACGATGACGGGAAGGTAGTAGTGTTAGCCTTCGTATACACCAGATGTGATGATGTATGTTTGCTAATTTCACAGAACTTAAAGGAAATAAAATCTCAACTTAGTGAGGATGAATTGCAGCAAGTATCTTTCATCTCTGTAACAATCGATTGGAGGCATGACTCCCCAGAGGTTCTTCGAAACTGGTCCAGCGAGATGGGGTATGATTGGCCACACCTAACCGATTGGAACTCAGATCAAATCAAAAACACATATTCTGAATATGATATAGTGCCGTATGATGAAGAAGAATACCAAGACATCCATCTGCAACCGGTTTACATCCTGGATTCTAATCTAAAGGGCCGAGTTGTTTGGAGTGAATACGACTGGCCAATTGACCTTTTCATGGAAGATATACGCACCGTAATTGAGGTGAGTTGATATGAGATTCACGGCATTTTTCTTGGCTCTGGTAATCGTACTTCCTGGATGTATGTCTGATGATGAGGAAGAAGAAATCATATCCTACCATGGGCGTGATTTAGATGGAAGCAATACTTACAGATTTACTCTTGAAAGTGCAGACGGAGATTTATGGAGTCTTGATGATCAAAAAGGGAAGGTCGTAATCCTTGTATTCATGTTTACCCGATGTGATGAGACGTGCCCCGTAACTAGTCAGAATATCAAGACAATTCAAGATACTCTTACTGAGGATGAGTTAGAACAAATTAGCATAGTCTCTGTAACGGTAGATTGGAGAACCGATTCACCTTCTAAACTTCAGAATTGGACTGAAGATAGAGGGTATGATTGGCCTCACCTAACCGGTAGTGAAGAAGCTCTAAAGATGGTTTATGATACATATGGCGTTGGTCCATTTGAACAGGAAGACGATTCAGAGGAAGGCTACACTGTGGCTCATACTAGCCCAACTTATATCCTCGACAGAGCGCTAAAGGGAAGAGTGGTATGGAGCGATTATGATTTTCCAACAGATCTCTTTGTAGAGGATGTTAGAACAGTTCTCAAGCATTATTGATTATTTCTGGCATGAAGGACACCAGAATGTAGAGCGTCCGCCTTGGACTAATCTCTCTACTATTCCACCACACTCACATTCAGAACCCTCTTTGTCGTAGACCCTGAATTGGTGAGGGAAATATCCCAGAGTGCCATCAACACCAGCGAAATCTCTCAGTGTAGAGCCTCCGGCTTGTATTGCCTCTGCTAGAATAACTTTGATTTCATTCACAAGCACTTGACATTCTTTCTTTGTCACTTTATTCGACTTACGTGTTGGAGATATGTGGCTTCTATTCAGAGCTTCACAAGCATAGATATTGCCAACTCCAACCACTACCTTTTGGTCAAGTATGCAGATTTTGATTGGACTTTTTCTTCTTTGTAATTTCTCATACAGGTCTTCAGCAGTCCAGTTTTCCAATGGTTCGGGCCCTAAATGGTCTAGTAATTTGTGAGATGTTCCCGTGAATATATCCAGAACTCCGAATCTTCTGGGGTCGTTGTAGACCGACATGCTACCGTCATCGAGATGGATTACAACATGGTCATGTTTACCTTCACATTCACTTGCATCGAGAGTCCATTTGCCACTCATTCCTAAATGCGATAGAAGAATATCATCATTGTCAAGATCGATTAAGAGATACTTGGCCCGCCTTCTGATGTCGGTTATCTTTTGACCAGTCAAGCGTTTCTCTAGACCTTCAGGGAAAGGGAAACGCAAACCTTCACGACGTAACTCGACACCTTCAATTCGCTTGCCAATCCATGAACGAGACAATCCGGTGCGGACAGTTTCGACCTCTGGGAGTTCTGGCATGGTGGGTGGTTTGGCTTGACATCAATAGTATTGATGTGTCAAAGTCCAGATAATTTGTATGCAGTCCATATTGCTAAACCAATCATTAAAACTCCAGTTATTTGATTTAGTAATCGTTGATTATTCTCAATTTTTGTCAGCATAGATGAGTTAGAAAGAATCAGAGCTACCAGTACATACCATACTGTATCAATCGTCATTCCCATGCCTGCAATTATCCATTTGGTGTCACTGGACATTGATGGGTCTAGAACGCTGGACAATACCGCTAGCATGAATACTGCAATCTTAGGGTTGAGGAATGCGATGAAAAAACCTTCAACAAAGCCTTCGCGCTTCCCTTCCGAATGTTCAATTTCTTTTTCTTCACTGCGGATAATTTCAATTCCTAAGTACAATAGAAATAATCCACCAAGGATTTGCATTATTGTGAATAAATTCGGGTTGTTCTCCATTATTGCAACTAATCCAAATACAACAGATACCGCATAGAACCCAAAGCCAATACCATGACCTACTGCACATGCAAGCCCCCTGCTACGTCCACCAATCATGGTGTTACGCAAAACTACTGCCAAAGAGGGACCAGGCGATGTAGCACCGAGAATGAACATCACGGCAGCCGCTGAGATCGCAGTTATGTCCACGACTCTCGTAGAGTGCTAGTGTCCAAGACCTTTTGCTTGATTAGGCTAGGAAAGTGATTATATTTCCACCAAGCCTTCTCGTTGTTTCAATAGATGCTCTGTCAAATTGCGCTCTTACATCCACTTTGTCAAGGACCGTTACGGTTGCCTTGACTAGTGACTCTGCTGCAGTTGGACGTGTTTCCTTACCTTCGCTCGCCATGATTACCCATTATGCTTCTACACCTATGTACCTTTGTCTCGTTGCGTCAAATGCTGTATTGCGTTGCATTAGACTGAATCCTGCGATTGGATTCCGGAAGATGGAATTTCAATTTCCGCTAGCCGGAATCATATCTTCGTTTCACGGTAATTTGGGATACTAATTAGTTAGAATTGGATTTCAGTATTCGTAAATTATACGGTGAGTCCATAAGCGAGCGGCAGCCGCCTCGGAATATGTCCCGTGAACTCATCCGTGTAGAGGGTGTAGACCGTTCATTCGGGCCAGTCACTGTATTACAGGACATCAATATCATGGTCAGCGAAGGTGACCGCATTGGGATTGTAGGTCACAATGGTGCAGGGAAGACTACACTGCTCAACACTATTTCAGAACAGAAGCAGGATGTAGGCGACATCGATTTCGCTTCAGGAATCCGTATCGCTTATCTTACACAGATAAGAGATATAGATGAAGATTCAACAATTGAAGAAGAATTATCTCGTAAAGGTAGACAATTCCAGGAGTTGGAAGAAGAGATTGCTGGGATTGAAGCACAGATGGTTGATCCTTCATTCTATGAAGGCAATTGGCAACCAGTAATGGAACGTTACTCTGAACTCCAAACTATGCTTGGAGCATCAGGTGGTGGAAATGTTGCTAATATCGCTAAAGCGATTTTGGAAATGCTTGGACTAGACCAGCATCCAATGGAGATGAAAGTCAACAAATTGTCTGGCGGAGAGAAAGCAAAACTTGCTTTAGCACGTCAATTGGTTGGGCTGGCTGGTGTCGATGTAATATTCCTCGACGAACCTACAAACCACTTGGATATTGAAACAACAGAGTGGCTTGAAGAATTCATCAATGACTTCGTAGGAGCTCAGTTGATTGTGTCTCACGACAGATATTTCTTAGACCAAGTATGTACTAGAATTGTAGAGGTAGACAATCTTCGTAACTGGAATTACAAAGGTAATTATTCAGAGTTCCTAAAACAGAAAATGAACTTCTTGGCAGCACTTGATGATAGAATCAAGAATGTAGAGAAGAAGATTTCACACACTCAAAACGCACTTCGCTCAATGAAGTCGGCAAACAAGTTCGACAAGTCTATTTCAGCAAAACACAAGATGATAGAGAGGATGCAACAAGAACTGAAAGCACTTACTGCCCGTAAGCCAAAACAACGCAAAGGACTGCGTTTCAATTTGGAAGCGGCAGATAAGTCAAGCAACGATATTATCCAATTCTTGGGGGCTTCAAAGAAGTTCGATGGTCTAAAGCGTCCGATTTTGAATAATCAAGACCTTGAGATTTCTAAGGGTGATAGAATTGGAATTGTCGGCGGTAATGGGCAAGGAAAAACCACTCTTCTGAAAATGATAACAGGCGATGAAAAAATAGATTCAGGCTCGAGAGACTTGGCGCCAGGTGCGATTATTGGGTACTATCACCAAGATCACAGAACTCTGGATTTCAATCTAAACGCTGTGAAGCAAGTAGAACTCTTACGTCCAGACATGTCATATGGTGAAATTCGTGCAGCACTAGGCCGTTTCCAATTCGCTAAAGAGCAAGTTGATACGCCACTTGGCAAACTTTCTGGTGGCGAAAGGGCGCGTATTGCACTACTCAAGATTCTACTTGAAGAGAACAACCTTCTGCTTCTAGACGAGCCTACAAATCACTTGGACATGGATGCAAAAGAGACTCTCGAAGAAGCACTGTCTGACTATGACGGTGCTATCGTAACAGTAAGTCACGACAGATGGTTTTTGGACCAAGTAGTCAATCAAATCTGGGAATTGCAAGATGGAATCGTTACCAAGTATTACGGCAATTATACCGATTATATCAGGAAGAAGAAGGGTCTTCCTGCATTGGTTGACGGAGAAGAACCGGACCTGTGATAAGCGCTCTTGAAAGATAAGGTGGAATATCATCCGCCACCATTCCTGGTCCCATTTCTTTCTCTGCTAATTTTCCAGCAACTCGCATTAAGTGAACTCCTAGTCTAGCGGCACTCCAAGGCGATAATCCAAGCCCCAGTAATCCACCTATACTGCCAGCAAGCAAGTCTCCTGTACCACCCATTGACATGCGCGGATTTCCACCTGTACCTATTCCTCCGCGCCCTGCTGAACCTACGATGATATCTTCAGCGCCGGTTCGAATAACGACCCTTCCTTCACCAGAACCAGCTAGTAAATCTGGTACAGATTCAATGTCCCCGATCCAGTTTTCCAACTCCTTTTGATGGGGAGTAACGACTCCTATCAGTTCTTTTGGCCATCCTTGTAGAGCCTTAATGGCGTCTGCGTCTATTACTTTTGGAATATTTGGAGTCGCTTGGATTAGCATTTTTACCGCTTCTAATGATTCGAAAGCATCGCCCATCCCTGGTCCGATTACTATTGCCTGAACGCCTCTTCCTGTAATACAGCGTTTGACTAAATCGGATATATCAGTGATGATTTCTTGGTCATTCATTGCTTCTTGAATCAGTTCACTTGGCCATTTCGCCCTTGCAGCAGCAACTTTTGGCATGGCAACATGAACAAGGTCTACTCCCATTCTTGCTGCTGCCATTCCTGATAGAATTGGTGCTCCGTGATACGGCCCTCCTCCAACGATTAGCACCCTTCCTCTGTCTCCTTTGATTTGTCCTTCCTGTGGGTGTGGGTATCGCAGTAGGTCTCCAGGTCCAGGGTCGAGTGTTTCTTCGGGCCAACCAACTGGAGCGATGAATAGATCTCCAACTTCTGGAAGCAATTTACCTTGAGAGTCAACCATATTGGATTTTGGAGCTTCAAATGTCACGGTTCTGAAAGCATTGAAAGAAACACCTGAGCCACAACCAGTTGGCATATCACATGCCAACGCCATCGGTCTGCCGGGTATCCTTTCCATTAATTTGAGGATTTGACCTCTTGGTTGGCCGAATGAGCCAGCCCCAAGTAGGCAATCCACAATAACAGCAGGAGGTTCTTCAGGTAGGTTCTCGATAGAGTGCACTTCACCTTTCCAATCATCTCTTGCTCTTTGGGCAAGTGGAGTCTTCTGCTTATCATGAGTTGCAACAACTTTGCAACCTTCGAAAATGGTTGCAAGCCTGAATCCATCTCCTCCATTATTACCTGGTCCGCATAATATCCAGATTGGTTTGGGAGCGCCTTCAAGAGCATTAGCAAGGTGCTCCGCGGCTGTTTTCATCAATTCATCCATATTTGCGCCCAATGCTTCGGCATTGGAATCGAGGACTGCGACCTCTTGTGGAGACATAATCCATCGGGGTCGCATAGGTTCCGCACTGACTTCTAGGCCTTTGATACCAACGGTATCATGATGAACGAATGTATGCTCCGTAGGAGCATGTCGGAGGAGGCGCCAGTGTTTGAAACAACGACCGGACCAGTCCGTGTAATCACCGCTGCCAGTCTTTTCGATGGGCATGATGCTGCGATAAATGTCATGCGTAGACTCATTCAATCCAGCGGTGCAGAAGTAATTCACCTAGGACACGATAGATCGGCGAAAGACGTAGTCGATTGTGCAGTTCAGGAAGACGCTCATGCTGTTGCTTTGACTTCATATCAAGGCGGACACATGGAGTACTTCACCTACATTCGTCAATTACTAGACGAAGCAGGTTGCGAACATATCCGCATCTTTGGCGGTGGTGGCGGAACAATTACGCCTCCTGAAATTAGAGATTTACACAAGAGTGGTATTTCCAAAATCTATTCTCCAGACGATGGTCGAAAGATGGGACTAATGGGAATGATCCATGATTTAATGGGTGCTGCAAGCAAGGTTGACTTGATTGGAGACAGTAGAATCCAAAGTCTAAATGGACCGATTACGGCAGATGATATGGCTAAGGTTGGACTTTTGATGACTTTATCAGAATCTGCTAGTGCTGACGAATTCAAAGCAACATTAGACAAGGTTCGCTCCAGCAGTAATGATGTCCCAGTGATTGGTTTCACAGGTACTGGCGGTGCAGGAAAGAGCAGTCTTCTGGATGAGTTAATGCTGCGAATTCTTCGTGATAATCCTGACAAGAAAATATGCTTACTCTGTGTCGACCCGACTAGAAAGCGAACTGGTGGGGCACTACTCGGTGACCGAATTCGAATGAATTCTCTTTCCAATAACAACCTCTTCATGCGCTCTTTGGCGAGTAGAGGTAGCGGCTCAGAAATCAGTGCTAACCTCGATAGAGCAATCGATGCAGCTAAGGCTGTTGGCTTCGATTTAATTTTCTGTGAGACCAGCGGAATTGGACAAGGTAGCGATGCGATTACTACTGTCTCAGACCGTTCACTGTATGTCATGACTGCAGAGTTCGGTGCTCATACTCAATTAGAGAAAATTGAGATGCTGGATGTAGCGGACTTAGTTGTCCTAAACAAGTACGAAAAGAGAGGCAGTGAAGATGCACTGCGTGCGATTCGCAAACAAGTTAGGCGCAACCGTAACATGTTCGATATTGAGGATTCACAACTTCCAGTAGTTGCTACAATCGCTAGCCAATTCGCAGACCCTGGAGTTGATGTCCTTTGGCAGAAGTTAGCCGCAATGGTTGATTTCAATGCTAGTGAACCAATCGGTGAAATCGGTGAACGCAAAGGAGTAATTCCTCCTGAGCGTGTCCACTATCTTTCAGAAATCTCTTCTGTTGTCAGAGACTATCATGCACAAAATGGCAGCGTTGCAGACAAGTTACGAACTATGCAACATCTAGAGACTGCAAGCAAAGAGTTGCCTTCAATCAAGAGTGAAGTTGAGGCTCACCTTTCTGAATTACGCGAAGAGATCGCAGAAGCGAGTCAAGTCGTTTCAGATTTCAGGGATTTAGCCGAGCAATATTCTAGCGGAGAATTCACTTACTATGTTCGTGGAAAGCCGTTCACAGTTTCAACTGTAACAGAATCACTGTCTCATCAGATGATTCCTCGTGTTGCACTTCCGAAGTATAGCGATAATGGCGACATGTACAGTTGGATTACTAGGGAGAATGCACCGGGGCATTTCCCATTCACCTCAGGAGTATTCCCATTCAAGCGAACTGACGAGTTGAGTGCTCGTATGTTCGCTGGAGAAGGAGAGGGAGAGAGGACTAACCGCCGTTTCCATCTTCTTTCTCAAGGTCAAGATTACGTTCGCCTATCAACCGCTTTCGACAGTGTAACTCTGTATGGGCGAGACCCTGACCGCCGACCTGACATTTGGGGTAAGGTCGGTAATTCCGGAGTTTCTATTGCTAGCATTGATGATGCTAAGCGCCTTTACTCCGGATTTGATTTGTGTGATGCAAATACTTCTGTTTCAATGACAATCAATGGACCAGCTCCTGTCATTCTAGCATTCTACCTTAATGCTGCAATCGATCAACAAGTCGAGAAGCATCTGCAATTAGAAGCAGATGCAAGTGGTTACCGTGGAGATTTACCTGAAGGCCATGATGGATTCGGTCTTGTAACAGTGGGGAAGAGAGGAGACGAAATGGTAGATGCAGCAACATATGCAGAAATCAAAGCAAAGACTCTTCAGACAGTTAGAGGAACAGTTCAGGCAGATATTCTCAAAGAAGACCAAGCACAGAATACCTGTATCTTCTCTACACCATTCGCACTCAAGATGATGGGTGATGTACAGCAGTACTACATCGACAATGGAGTGCGCAACCACTACTCAGTATCAATATCTGGATACCACATCGCAGAGGCTGGAGCAAACCCAATTACACAATTGGCCTTGACTCTAGCAAACGGTTTCACCTACGTTGAGTACTATCGAAGCCGAGGTATGGATGTTGCAGAATTTGCACCAAACCTCTCATTCTTCTTCTCTAACGGCCTAGACCCTGAATACACCGTTATTGGAAGAGTTGCTCGCCGTATTTGGGCAGTAACCATGCGTGACCTGTATGGTGCTGATGCTAGGAGTCAGAAGCTCAAGTATCACATTCAGACTAGCGGGCGAAGTCTTCACGCACAAGAGATTGACTTCAACGATATTCGCACAACCTTGCAGGCTCTGTTGGCGATTCAAGACAATGCAAACTCATTGCATACCAATGCATACGATGAGGCGATTACTACGCCAACCGAAGAGTCGGTTCGCAGGGCGCTCGCAATTCAGTTGATTGTCAACAAGGAAAGCGGTTGGACCAAGACAGAGAACCCAATGCAGGGTTCATTCATTGTTGAAGAGTTGACCGACTTAGTCGAAGAAGCAGTTCTTCAGGAATTCGAAGCACTGTCTCGCAGAGGCGGTGTCCTAGGTGCTATGGAGACTATGTATCAGCGTGGTAAGATCCAAGACGAAAGTATGTACTACGAGCACCTAAAACACGATGGAACACTTCCAATCATCGGTGTAAACACATTCCTGAATCCAAACGCTACTGATTTCGACGAAGATTCCGCAGATGAGTTCGATATGGAATTGGCTAGAGCAACCCCTGATGAGAAACAAGCATGTCTTGAGAGAACACAGGCGATTCCACGTGACGAAGAAGCACTACAACGCCTGCAACAAGTTGCAAGAGAAGGCGGCAACGTATTCGAGGAGTTAATGGAGACAACCAAGGTTGCCTCATTGGGTCAAATTACAGACGCTCTGTTCGCAGTCGGTGGACAGTATCGCCGTAACATGTGATTGCATTTGATAAGCAGTTCCTGCTCAATTGTTATTTATCATGATAGGGTCGAGCCTTCATGGATGCAACAACTGCTTTACTTCAGTTGTTGCTGATTATTGCTATTGCTTTGCTTACACCTGGTCCAAATGCATTGACAGCATTCGCTCACAGCGGCCTGTTTGGAAGGAAAAGCAACATCTCGTTAATCACCGGAATGGCGATTGGATTATTCATAATGGAATTCACAGTTGGATTAGCAATTGATTCACTAAGTGAAAATGAGAAAGCGCTAGTCGCACTTCATTGGATTGGAATGTTATTCTTGGCAGCGATGGCTGTGGCTCTATTCAAATTCGATATAACCTCTCTAAATGTTTCAGAATCTACAGGTAAACTGGGACTAAAAACAGGCATTGTAATGCAATTTGTTAACGGTAAAGAATGGGCATTCGTCATCCTCATAATGAGTCAATACATTCAACCATTAGGTGGAGGTGTTGTTGGCATCTTATCGATTATCTCTGTTACATTGAGTATCTGCGTTGCTGCAATGATCGCTTGGACTTTCTTCGGTGCACGTCTTTCTGGATTATTCAGCGATGAGAAAAACGGTCCAAGAATCTTCAAGCTTTGTGGTATCTTGCTTTCGCTATTATGGGTGGCTTTCCTGATTAGAGGCCCAACGGCTTAATCACTTGGTTCGCTCTTTAGCCTGCTTAACCCACTCGTCACGCTTCACTCTTCCTGGGAAGAATTCGATTGCAATGTTAACTTCATCTTCAATCTTAGATGTCATCTTTGCAATTTGCACGAACTTGAAGATTCCAAGTGCGTTCAGTTTCTCTTCGATGAATGGGCCGATTCCCTTCAATTCCTGAAGGTTGTCTTTGTCAGAAGCAGATGCTACGCCGATTGTACCGAAGTCAATCTTCTCAGCCTTCTTAGCAACTCGCTCTAATTCTTCAGCCTTCTTCAGTGCCTTTTCATCAATCTTGACATCTTCGCCGAGCAAGATCTTAGCTTGTGCAACCCACTGGTCACGCTTGACACGTCCTGGGAAGAACTCGATTGCCAGGTTAACACTGTCTTCGAGTTTGCTATTCATCTTGGAAATCTGTCTGTAGGTGTAGATTCCTAGAGCGTTCAACTTCTCTTCGA
>Ga0208973_1001208_pt1 | contig 11662 bp, 8 predicted proteins | sample AOAMet_66_BLW_10_2_FD_188233 | JGI IMG/M metagenome (GOLD analysis project Ga0208973, IMG submission 188233) | Ammonia-oxidizing marine microbial communities from Monterey Bay, California, USA - CAN11_66_BLW_10 (SPAdes) | ecosystem: Environmental > Aquatic > Marine > Intertidal zone | place...
AAAGGAAGAATTAGAATGTAGTTTTTGTGGTCGGAAAAAGCCAGAAACCAACTTGCTTATTGCAGGATTAGACGCTCATATATGTGATCGTTGTATTACCCAAGCAAATGGTATAGTTATCGAAGAGTCTAAGCAAGTTACAAACACTGAGCTTAATGCAGAATTAATGCTTAAAAAACCGAAGGAAATTAAAGCTTTTTTAGATGAGTATATAATTGGGCAAGAATACACAAAACGTGTCATGTCTGTGGCGGTTTATAATCATTACAAACGGTTATTACAACCACCAAGTGATGATGATATCGAAATCCAGAAGAGTAATATTATCATGGTTGGGCAAACCGGTACAGGAAAAACCTTAATGGCAAAAACTGTTGCCCGTATGCTTAATGTTCCTCTGGCAATTGTTGATGCTACTGTATTAACTGAGGCAGGTTACGTAGGTGAAGATGTTGAAAGTATTTTAACACGTCTATTACAAGCTGCTAACTATAATTTAGAGAAAGCAGAAAAAGGAATCGTCTTCATTGATGAAATTGATAAGATTGCACGTAAAAGCGATAATCCATCAATTACTAGAGATGTTTCTGGTGAAGGTGTACAACAAGCATTATTAAAGTTATTAGAAGGAACTGTTGTAAATGTGCCGCCAAAAGGGGGTCGTAAGCATCCAGATCAAAAATTTATTGAGGTCAATACAGAGCATATATTATTTATAGCTGGTGGCGCTTTTGATGGTATTGAGCGTGTTATTACCAAACGTTTAAACATGCAAGCTATTGGTTATAGTTCTGTAAATTCTGATAATAATGTAGATAACGACAATGTACTTCAGTATATCATTCCAAAAGACTTAAAGGATTTCGGTTTAATACCTGAAATTATTGGTCGTTTACCTGTTTTAACACACATGGATCCATTAGACGCAAAAACTTTAAGAGCCATTTTGACTGAGCCAAAAAATGCCATTGTAAAACAATATAAAAAACTGTTTAATATGGATGAGGTTGAATTAAATATTACTGATAGCGCTCTAGAATTCATAGTAGATAAAGCGATAGAGTATAAACTTGGAGCTCGTGGATTGCGTTCTCTTTGTGAAGAAATCCTAACAGATGCAATGTTTCATTTGCCAAGTTCGGACGAAACTAAATTGAATGTTACCAAATCATATGCTGAGGATAAACTATCTAAGACTACATTGAAAAAACTCAAAGCAGTTTCCTAAAAGTATAATTATATAAAAAGTAAAACCCATGAATAGCTTCATGGGTTTTTTTATTTTTTGGATTAATTAACTTTAAATATAAGCGGTTCGTTAATTTTTATTTAAATGTACATTCAATATTTACTTTTACAAACCATATTAGATAAGAAACCGTATTAATCGTTATAAGAAAATCCTAAGCTAATATCAACGATAAAAGGTCTAATCATTTAAAGAAAGTAACTCGTTAATATAGTCTCTTGTGTTTGATAATCGAGGGACTTTGTGTTGCCCACCTAATTTTTTATTTTTTGAAAGCCATTTGTAAAAAAGTCCTTTTCTAGCAATGTTTATCTTAGGTTTATGAAGAGTCATATTTTTATACCGTTTAGCTTCGTAGTCAGAATTTTCGTCTTGTAAGGCTCGGTCAAGAAGGTCTGTAAATATTGAAATGCTTTCAGGTATTTTATCGAATTCTATAATCCATTCATGGGCTCCTTGTTTTTCTTCTTTCATGAAAATTGGAGCTACAGTATAGTCAGAAACCAGACTTTTAGTTTTTGCACAGATCTTTGCCAATGCCTTTTCAGTATTATCTATAATAAGTTCTTCGCCAAATACATTGATGTGATGTTTTGTCCGACCGGTAACTTGAAATCTATAAGGTGTTAAACAGGTAAATTGAACGGTGTCTCCAATTTGATAGCGCCATAATCCAGCGTTTGTTGTTATTATAACCGCATAATTTACGTTTAATACTACTTTAGAAAGCGGAATGACTTCTGATGATTTATCTGAATTATCAAACGGAATAAACTCATAAAAAATACCATAATCTAACATGAGTAATAATTCGTTTGAATCATTTTTATCTTGAATTCCAAAAAAACCTTCTGAGGCATTATAGATTTCATAAAACTGAAAGTCTTTGTGCGGAAATAAATTTTCATACAGTTCTCGGTAAGGAATAAAACTTACGCCTCCATGAAAATAAACTTCTGCATTTGGCCATACTTCTTTAATGTTTTTTTTACCTGTTGCTTTTAATATATTTTGAAGTAATACTAACATCCATGAAGGAACCCCCGCTAGACTGGTTACATTTTCTGGAATTGTTTCTTCTACTATTGTCTTCATTTTAGTTTCCCATTCAGCAATTAACGAGGTTTTGTTACTAGGTGTACTGCTTAACTCAGCCCATAGTGGAAGGTTTTGAATTATAATGGCAGAAAGATCACCAAAAGAACTATTGTGATCATTATAAAGCTCACTACTTCCTCCTAAGCGCAAAGACTTTCCTGTCAATAGTTGAGAATTTTCATTGTTGATGAAATAGAGTGCAAGCATATCTTTCCCAGCCTTATAATGACAGTCTTCTAGAGCTTCAGTACTAACCGGTATAAATTTACTTTTTGAATTAGTAGTGCCGCTAGATTTTGCAAACCATTTAATGGGTGTTGGCCAAAAAATATTTTGTCTACCTTTTCGACACTTTTCTATTTGATCCTCTATTGATGTATAATCACTTAAAGGGACTTTTGCTTTAAAGGTGTCGTAATTTTTAATAGTATCAAATCCATAAAGTATTCCTGTTTCTGTGGATTGGGCCTTATTTAGTAATTGAAATAATAATTCTTCTTGAACTTCATTTGGATATTTAATAAAGAGTTCTATTTGATGAATTCTCTTTTTTAATATCCAAGAGGCTATTGAATTGAAAAGAGGTATTGGCATAAAAATATCCTTATCTTAGATGTGTAAAAGTAATTAATTCCAAGGGAGTAAATGTTTGAAGGTACTTTAAAAAAAATGAGAACTGAGAAGGAAGATCCAATAAACTATTTTTTGGATATGGAAGAAGGTTTTCTTCATATGAATCAGTGTCTAGGAAAAACCATTCAAATCCAGCAGACAGGATCACAATGTTTAAATTGTAAACAAAGTTTCCCAATATTTAGACAAGGCTTTTGTAAATCTTGTTTTTTTGATAGCCCAGCAACTGGAGATTGGATTATGCGTCCAGAATTAAGCAAAGCACATTTAGGAGAGGTCGATCGAGATTTAGTTTATGAAAAAAAAATGCAGTTGCAACCTCATATTATTTATTTGGCCTTAAGCAGTCATCTAAAAGTGGGAGTTACACGAAAAAGTCAATTACCAACTCGTTGGATTGATCAAGGAGCACATGAAGCTATGGTTTTACTTGAGGTACCAAATCGATATTTAGCAGGAGTTGGAGAGGTAGCATTAAAAGCTCATTTTTCTGATAAAACTAATTGGCGTAAAATGTTACAACACAAAGCAGAACCAATAGAATGGGAAGTCGAGAGAAACAAAGCAATTACGTTACTTCCAAGTGATTTAAAACCTTATTTAGCTTCAGAAGTTACAATAGAATCATTGATATTTCCCGTTTTACAGTATCCTGAAAAAGTAAATAGTTTGAATCTTACTAAAATTCCTTTATTTGAAGGAAAATTAATTGGCGTTAAGGGACAGTATTTACTCTTTGAAGATCAAACTGTTTTTAATGTTCGTTCAAATGAAGGGCAGCGTGTAAAGCTGACAATTTCTTAGTCAATATGCTTATCAGATTCAGCTATTAAATTTTGTAATTCGTCAAACTCTTTTTTTGTAACGTCTCGGTATTTTCCGACACCTACATCAAGTTTAATATTCATTATACGAACTCTTCGAAGCTTAACAACACGGTAGTCTAGATATTCACACATTCGTCTAATTTGACGGTTTAGTCCTTGAGTTAGGGTAATTCTAAATTCTTTTTTATGAATTTGTTCCACTAAACATTTACGTGTTATAGTATCTAAAATGGGAATACCATTTGCCATTTCATTAATAAACTCTTCTGTCACAGGTCTGTTTACAGTTACTAAATATTCTTTTTCATGATTATTTCTGGCCCTTAGAATTTTATTGACAATGTCACCGTCATTGGTAAGTAAAATTAAGCCTTCGCTGGGTTTATCTAATCGGCCAATAGGGAAAATACGTGAAGGGTAATTGATATAATCAATGATATTATCTTTTTCCACCCTAGTATCTGTAGTACAAACAATACCTACAGGTTTATTAAAGGCAATATATATTTTGCGCTCTAGGAGATCTTCTACTAGAATATCATCAACTTCAATACGGTCTTGGGCTGTTACTTTTTGCCCCATTATAACGGTTTGTCCATTAACTTTTATACGATTTTCTTCAATTAATTTATCTGCAGCTCTTCGAGAACAATGTCCAATTTCACTTAGGTATTTATTAATACGTACTCCTTCAGTTTCTTGGTTCATGACTTTTTAAATTTCGATTTCTTGATTAGGTTTCAAATTGAAAGTTTTCCTAAATATTCCTACAAAAAGATACAGAAAGGGAGTATCAAATAAAGCTACTAAGATTTTAAATAAAAATCCTGAAAGAACAAGGCCCCAAAATAATTTCCAATCTAATATCCCAAAGAGAGACAACAGACTAATTACAAGAAACGTATCGATAAATTGGGAACTAAACGTAGAAAAGTTATTCCTTAACCAAAGCATTCTTCCTTCTGTTTTGTTTTTCCAAAAATGATAAACCCTAATATCCACAAATTGAGCAATTAAATAAGCTAACATTGATGCTAGCACTGCAATGGGTGAAAGAGCAAATACTTGGCTAAAAATGGTATCATTTATTGGTGAATTATCTAATGCAGGAACAAAATTAGCAATAAGAACAATTCCCATAGAAAATACCGAAGCAAAAATACCTGCAATTACAACTTGATTAGCTTTCTTTTTACCATAAATCTCCGAAATTAAATCTGTAATTAAAAAGGTGATTGGATAAGGGAGAATACCCACCGAGAGCTCAAATAGTTCATTTCCAAAAATGGATAATTCAAACGGTTTCCAGTAAAAAAACTTCTGAAAAATAATATTTGACACCACCAGCGAGGTGATAAATAAACTTGCTAAATAGAGGTATAATCTTTGAGCAAAAGCTTTTTTTTGTTTGGTCATTTTATACTTAATTCAAAAGGAATAAGTGCTTTTATTGAAAGTAAGGAATTTTCTGTTTTAGTTATTTCAAAGGAATGCTTTAAATTTTTAGGCAACCATTCTATCAAAGAAGGTTTTAGTTTTAAAGAAGGAGTAATACTCGAAAGGATAGACTCTAAATCTTCTTTAAAAATAGGATATTCCATTTTATTATAATCTTCTAAATTTGCTGCTTTTGCTGCCGCTTCAACAGCATCGTCTAAGCCACCTAAGGAGTCAACTAGTCCGTTTTTTACCGCTTGTTTTCCACTCCACACTCTACCTTGTGCGATATTCTCAACGGCTTCAGGGCTTAATCCCCGTCCATCTATCACCCGTTTTTTGAAAATAGTATATATATTTTCAATTCCTAAAAGAGTTTGTTTTTCAAACGCTTTAGAAAGGGGTTGGAAAGGACTGTAGCCTAATGCATTTTTATGCGTTTCAACTGTTTGTGCATTTATACCTAAGTTTTTCATCAAACCATTCGCATTAGGAAGTGTAGCAAATACTCCAATAGAACCTGTAATAGTTAAGGGGTCTGCAAAAATTTGATCAGCACCTGCGGCAATATAATAACCTCCTGATGCGGCAACATTTCCCATAGAAACAATAAATGGTTTTTTTTCTTTTAAATTTTCAATAGCTCTCCAAAGTAATTCAGAGGTCAAAGCACTACCACCAGGTGATTCTATGCGAAGTACTACTGCTTTAATCCAATCATCTTTAGCGAGTGTTTCAAGTGTCTCTACAAAAACACCTTGAGCAATAATATTTTCAGTGCCTTCTCCATAAAGAATGGGTCCTCTTGCATAAACTATTGCAATGCGATCTTTTATTGAAGCTTTGTATGTTGAAACATTATTATTTAATTTTTCGATTGAGATAATTTTAAGATCATCCTCGAATGCAATATTCATTCTTGTTTTTATTTTTTGCTCAAAAATGTCTTTATAAATGAGTCCGTCAATAAGATTTTCTGTTAAGGCATCTTCTGCAATATTTATTTTTTGATCTTCTATAATTTTATCTAATATTTCAGGAGCTAATTCTCTAGCATCAGCAATTTCTATTTTTAAGGTTTCCCAAATATCTTTTAAGAGTGATTTTATCTGATATCGGTTGGCAGGACTCATTTCATTTTCTAAGTATGGTTCAACCGCACTTTTATATTTTCCTTGACGAATTACTTCCATTTTAAGACCATATTCATCCTGAAAATTTTTGTAATAAAGAACTTCTGATGCTAATCCTTTAAATTCCAAAGCACCTAATGGATTTAGATAAATAGAGTCAGACACAGATGATAAATAATATCCCTTTTGAGTGTATACATCTCCATAAGAGTAGATAAATTTACCACTTTCTTTAAAGCGAAGTAGAGCATTCCTGATGCTTCGTGTTTGCGCCCAGCCTGCAGAGATAAAATCCGCACGCAAGCTTATACCTTTAATTTTTTCTTGTTTACTAGCTTTATCAATAGCAGCAATTATATTTGGGAGTCCCAAGGTGCTTTCCTCCAGACCTAAAACACGTTGTAATTCGTCAAATGTCGGTGCACGATCTAAAATGGTACCGTTTAAATCTAGCTTTAAAACACTATTATCTGAAATTAATCCTCCTCCTGAAGGAGCATTCATAAGGCTTGCAAATCCTGAAATAATGAGCAAAACCATAACAAAGAAAATACCTAATGCAGTTAAAGTACCTAAAATTGATGCAAAAAAACTTTTTATAAAATTCATAATAAAATTATTGGTGTTGCAAATATAGGGTTTTGTAGCTTTGTGAAACAGACTAATAAATGGCTGAGAAACATATTTTTATATCATTAGGGAGTAATCTAGGCAATCGTCTAGATAACTTAACAAAAGCATTAATTTCACTAGAAGCTGAGGATATTAGAGTACTAGTAATTTCAGCTATTTATGAAACTCTTCCTTGGGGATTTGAGAGCAATTCTTTTTATAACGCCTGTGCTCAGTTGGAGACGACTATGACTCCTGAACAGTTATTAAAAATACTTCTAAGGGTTGAAGAGAAATTAGGACGAGTTAGAAATTCTGAAGAAGGATATTCCGCAAGAATAATAGATTTAGATATTTTATCTTTTGACGACCTGATAATTAATTCCCCTTTGTTGACACTCCCACATCCTAGACTTCACTTACGTAATTTTGTTTTAGTTCCTCTTTCTCAGATCGCCCCAAGTTGGAGGCATCCTCTATTAAAAAAATCAATATCAACCTTGATTTATGAAAGTCCTGATAAGGCACTATGTAATCCTTTTCCATTATCATTTTGGACTCCTGAAATTTTTGAAGCCTCTACCTTTATTGCAATTGAAGGAAATATAGGCGTAGGGAAGACAACCCTGGCGAAGAAATTAAGTGATCGTTACCAGGTTCCAATTATGTTAGAAGGGTATGACGATAATCCTTATTTAAAACTTTTTTATAATGAGCCTGAAAAATATGCATTGGACGTGGAGACTTTTTTCCTGCATGATAGATTAAAACAAGTTGATAACTTTTGGGCTCAGAATACCGGTCCAGCAGTTGCAGATTATGTGCTATATAAATCATTGGTTTTTGCAGCACAAAATTTAGACTCTGAAACTTTTAAAAAGTATAAGCGATCATTTTTAAAATATGTAAATAAACAAAAGTCTCCAAGTATCTTAGTTTTTTTATCAGCAGAAGTTCCCTATTTGCAAAATCAAATAAAGAAAAGGGGGCGAAGTTATGAGCAGAATATTGAAGATTCATACCTTAAAAAAATTGAAATAGGATATAAACAAATGTTGGAAACAGAATTACCTTTTTTAATTTTAAAGATTGATGCTGCTACTTATGATTTTAAAGAAAGTGAGCAGGGATTTCAGTATTTACTAAGAAAAATTTATAGCGCTAAATTTTTGTAAAATAATCCCAAACGATTATACCAGTAGCTACACTAATATTTAAGGAATGTTTAGTTCCATACTGAGGAATTTCGAGTGCTTGACCACAGGCACTTACTACTTCTTGTGAAACTCCCCGTACTTCGTTTCCTAATACAAAAGCATGTTTTGTTTTGGGTTTTGGTTTGAAAGAATTTAATAAAGTAGCATTTTCAGTTTGTTCAATAGCCCATACTGAAGCATCTTCTTCTTGGAGTTTTTTAACAACCTCTAAAGTATTCTCAACATATTCCCATGAAACATTATCAGTTGCTCCCAGAGCTGTTTTATGAATATCTCTATGGGGAGGTATGGCAGTAATACCACAGAGGTATATTTTTTCAACTAAAAATGCATCTGCGGAACGAAATACGGAGCCAATATTATTAAGACTTCTGATATTATCTAAAATAAGAATCAGTGGCGTTTTTATAGCTTCTTTAAAATCTACTACTGTTTTACGTTTAAGTTCTTCGTTTTTTAATTTGCGCATAACTTTTTAGAAAAAACAAAAATACAATCTCTTATTTTTATAGAGCTATTTGCATCTTTGTTTTTCAAAAACAATCAAATTTTAAATACATTCGTATAAACCTTAAATTTTGAGTAAAACAGTAAAAGAAACACCTTTAATGAAACAGTACAACAAGATAAAGGCAAAATATCCTGATGCTTTGTTGTTGTTTCGTGTTGGTGATTTCTATGAAACCTTTGGTGCTGATGCAATTAAGACTGCAAATTTACTGGGTATTGTTTTAACAAAAAGGGGCGCTGGAAGTAGTAGTGAGATTGAACTTGCAGGTTTTCCTCATCATTCGCTTAATACCTATTTGCCTAAACTTGTTAAAGCAGGATGTAGGGTTGCTATCTGTGATCAACTGGAAGATCCTAAAATGACAAAAACCATTGTAAAAAGGGGGGTAACAGAGTTAATAACTCCAGGGGTTTCTTTACATGATGATGTATTAGATAAAAAAAAACATAATTACCTTGCTGCAGTATTTTTTGATAAAAAATGGGGAGTTTCTTTTTTAGATATATCAACTGGTGATTTTTGGGTTGCTGAAGGTTCTTCAGAGCAAGTTGAGCAGTTGCTTCAAAGTTTTTCTCCCAGTGAAGTGTTGGTTCCAAAACCTAAAAAAAAATTATTTTTACAACAATTTGGAACACAATTTCATTGTTTTTTCATGGAAGATTGGGCATTTGAATTAAGCACTGCTCAAGAAAAACTAACCACGCATTTTAAAACCAACTCATTGGCCGGCTTTGGAATCGAACAATATAAGGTTGGAATTTGTGCAGCGGGAGCGGTATTGCATTATTTATCCGAAGCACAACATAGAAAGTTACAACACATTACCAGAATTTCACCTATTGCTCAGGATGGTTTTGTTTGGCTGGATCGTTTTACTCAAAGAAATCTAGAACTTTTTCACGCCACACATCCAGAGGGTATTCCTTTAATTTCAATTTTAGATCATACGAAAACCCCCATGGGTGGACGTTTAATGCGACGTTGGCTAGCATTTCCATTAAAAGATAAAACACAAATTGAAGCTAGACATAAAGTGGTGCAAGGGTTTTTAGATCAAAAAGAAGTACTTCAAGAAACACAACGTTTGTTAGCTAATGTTATTGATGTTGAGCGTGTCATGGCTAAAATAGCAACTGAAAAAATTAGTCCACGAGCTTTAAATCAATTGCACCTATCTCTAAGTGAGATTGAGGTATTAAAACATCAATTGGGAAAAAGTCCTAATAAAACCATAAAAGCACAATTAAGAATCCTTCCTGGATGCAATACTATTATCTCATTAATCAAAACAAGCTTGCATCCAGAAGCTCCTGTTTTGATATCTAAGGGGAATGTTATCGCAGATGGATTTTCAGAGCCCCTAGACGCCTTAAGAAGTTTGCGTGACACTTCTCAATTCCATCTAGATGCTATGTTAGCTCGTGAGTCTGAAAGAACTAAAATCCCATCTTTAAAAATCGCCTTTAATAATGTATTTGGGTATTATATAGAAGTACGTAATTCTCACAAAGAAAAAGTACCGGAGGATTGGACAAGGAAACAAACTCTAGTAAATGCAGAGCGATACATTACAGAAGAATTGAAAGTTTTTGAAACAGAAATTCTACAAGCAGGAGATCGTATTTTGGAATTAGAACAACAATTGTTTGCTACTTTGATGATTGAGTTACAAAAGGAGTTAGAGGTTTTAAAGCTTAATGCTAATGCGGTGGCTCAATGGGATGCACTTAGTTGCTTTGCTAAAACGGCATTAAAAAACAATTATTGTTGTCCTAAATTAACAGAAGGAACGGAGTTAGAATTGAGGGGAGCACGCCATCCTGTAATAGAACAAAACTTACCTTTAGGAACTCCTTATATTCCCAATGATCTTTCGTTGGATCCTAATTCCAAACAAATTATGATGATTACTGGACCCAATATGTCAGGAAAATCTGCTATTTTAAGACAAACAGCCATAATAACTTTGTTGGCTCAATTAGGAAGTTATGTGCCAGCAACTAATGCAAAAATTGGAATTGTAGATAAAATTTTCACTAGAGTAGGAGCTAGTGATAATATTTCTATGGGCGCCTCAACTTTTATGGTAGAAATGAATGAAACAGCTTCTATATTAAACAATATATCAGAACATAGTTTAGTCCTTTTAGACGAAATTGGAAGAGGTACCAGTACTTATGATGGAATTTCAATAGCATGGGCAATAGCAGAATATCTTCATGAGCACCCTTATCATCCTAAAGTTCTTTTTGCAACTCATTACCATGAATTGAATGAAATGACACTTGGCTATGAGCGCATTAAAAACTTTAATGTTTCTATTAAAGAAACAAAGGACAGTGTGTTATTTTTACGTAAACTTATTCCCGGTGGAAGTGCTCATAGTTTTGGAATTCACGTAGCAAAAATGGCAGGTATGCCTCAGTACGTGTTAAGTTCAGCTCAAAATAAGCTAAAAGCTTTAGAGGCTTCACATGGTTTGAGTAAAAAAACATCTTCTTCCGCTGATAAAGAAACGGAATTACAACTAAGTTTTTTTAATTTAGATGATCCACTTTTAGAGGGATTACGAGATGAGATAGCGGCCATTGATATTGATACTTTAACCCCAGTAGAAGCTCTCATGCAACTCAATAACATTAAAAGACGTTTGTCTCAGAAATAGCCCATTTTTTTAAAACTCTGATAGGTTAATTTTTTTAAAGAAAATTACTTAACTATAATTCAGAAAGAATCAAAATTATTTTACATTTGCAATCCACAATGCGAAAGTAGCTCAGGGGTAGAGCATCACCTTGCCAAGGTGGGGGTCGCGGGTTCAAATCCCGTCTTTCGCTCTGTCGATTGCTCGAGTGGTGGAATTGGTAGACACGTTGGACTTAAAATCCAATGACCATTGCGGTCGTGCGGGTTCAAGTCCCGCCTCGAGTACAAAAGGGAAACAT
>Ga0208973_1001212_pt1 | contig 11643 bp, 6 predicted proteins | sample AOAMet_66_BLW_10_2_FD_188233 | JGI IMG/M metagenome (GOLD analysis project Ga0208973, IMG submission 188233) | Ammonia-oxidizing marine microbial communities from Monterey Bay, California, USA - CAN11_66_BLW_10 (SPAdes) | ecosystem: Environmental > Aquatic > Marine > Intertidal zone | place...
CGAATGCAACCGGACCGGAAGGAAGCGCAAGATATTCTTTGCAAAGACAAACATCGACTCCGTTCAATATCGTCATGGAAGATGTCAGTAACTATGACGACCCATTCCTTGGTCTCAATGGAATGATGCGACTCGATCCACTGCCAGCGAATCTAGAAATTGTTCTTCCGAGTGATGTTGATTCCAGTGGTATTGAATTGCCCGACTTCGGTGAAGGAGAGGGTGTTGAAGCCCTTTCGTTCTTCCTCGGAGACGTGGTTGACTTGGGCAGTTTAGTCAATGACCTTGTGTACGGACTCGTCGTTGATATTGGTGATTCATCAGGCGAACAAGCAGACGTAGCTTACGGATTAGATATGGTGACTGGAGAAAGTTTCGACCTTACAGCAGATATGCGTAAAGGGTCTGTCCCTACTGGAACGCCAGAATGGCAACATGGTCTTGACATTCAAGCCACAGAGCGAACAGTACTCGATTTCAACCTCTCCCGTCTCCCAGAATTCACTCAATCAAGTCGAACAACTGTGTCCGACATTCTTAGCGATTATATCATCGATGAGTCCGAAGCAGAAATTATTCGGCAGGAATTTACTCAGGTAAACCTTAGCTTGGCGAATACGTTAATTCAATTCCTCGATGATGGGCTGCTCACCGAAAGAGAACTCAGAGGCATTGATGTAGAGTTGCTTGAAGACGGTGGCATTACCTTTGAAACTCGACGAAGTTGGCATGTTCGTACATGGCTTCCTCAATTGCCTTCTGGCCGTATTGAAATAGATTACATATTCACGCTAGTTGATGAAGTTCCAACCTATGATTTTGAAATGAATCTCGATGACTGGTTACCGGCACAAGAACGATTCTATCTAACGATGGATGGTATTCAGAAGTCTTCGGTTGACCTTCAGATCTTTGGTTTGGATACATCAACTTCTCGAGATGTATCGGTGACAGCATTATTCTCACGCCAAGAGAATCTCACAGTCCCTCGATTGTCTGTAGACATGAGCTTTGATATTGGGCAACGGTTAGATTACATCTATGCGGTTTTCAACGATAAGGAGAACAAGGTACGCGCTGAAACCTTCCTCGTAGGAGTTCCTCAACAGACTCAATTTTCAGCGACGATTGGAGATGTTTTATTGCTCGATGTTGATGTTCCTCAGGAATTCCGTGTCGGGGATACGAGTGTTCAATCGATGATGATTCAACAGCACAGGTTCGTCGATGGATTCTGGTGGCCTGCTACTACATTCTTCAGAGATGTACCTTCGGAAATGCGCCTTGCAGCCGAGCCAGATCAACGACTTGATATCCGAGCAGAGACCTCTTTCCAAGGAATGATGACCCTCGATTATGCTTCTAATTCTGATAAGATGGATATGTACATCGAAGCGTCTGGTCGAGCCATTGACGCAAAAGGAGATACTCTCATGATGGCTACAAATTTGCCACGAACATTCAAGTTGGAAACGACTGATGATTGGGGTGTTCGAATTGTGAGTTCCGGCGATGGAGTCGAAGAACTCTACATGCGACAAACCAACGTCCCTGGGGCACCAGGTGTGTTCCTCGATCGTCTTGAAATCATAGGAGAGGATCTCAAAGGTGCCACGATTACAATTCACCGCCCACTCGGATATCCCGTAATCATAATCGACGATATTACGACAGGGCGTCTTGTTTCTAGTGCGGAAGTTCACCTTCAACCAGGTGAATATGTCCCAATAATGGGTGGCCTCGAAGTCGATGGACGAGGTGTTCTTCTCGATGCTCAGTTTACTGGTTTCATCCCAACTTCAACATCAATAGGTGTGAATGGCGTCGTTACAGATCTATCAGTTGTAAGTACTCTGACCGGCGGTTCTGTTGAAACACGACACATATTGGTTGTCGAACCAATTACGTCAGGTGTTGCGTCTGTATTAGCAATGATATTTGGGTGATAAAATGGAAGACGAACTTGTTGTGCATGAGGACGACATCATCTCCTCAAAACCTCTCGGTTTGTTGGAATCATCTCAACGGCAAGAAGCCTTTGCAATGGGATTAGATCTCGACGATCCAGAACAAGCAGAGGCGTACATGCAAGCCCAACAAGCAGCCCTTTTCATCAAAGACACAATCAGGAATATCAATCCTGCCCGTGTTGCTATTGCAGGCTTGATCATGCTCCTTCTTGTTGGATTAATTGCCAGTGGATGGTATTGGGTTCTTCCACGCGATGATGTGGAAGTTGAAACCATCTACATGCAACGAGGTGGCCATCTGGTCATGTCTGAGTTATACAATGATGGAAGTCGTGCTATTACGGACGTAACAGTCCAAGTCGAATTCCAAGATGAGTTTGGTAATCTCATTCAGGAGATGAGAATTGATGTTGATAAAGTCGCAGCACATTCTTCTCTTGCAGGTGATGATTTGGAAATGATTGTCCTCGGCTATACTGTTTGGGATGAATATATACTGGAAGTTTCTGTCACTTGGACATCTTTTGATAACAGAGTCCATACGGAATCTTGGTCACATGTTGTCGGCGAATGGGCATCAGAACGCTTTGTTGATGACTGTGAAACGACCACCAAATTGTTTTGATATACGCGGAAACACATTACCCATAGCGATAAAAGCGTCTTGTAACGGAGGATAAGTGTGATGAGACACCAATGGAGGCCAGCACTCGGAATCTTGCTGATTCTTTTGTTGAGCCCTTGGAGTAGTCTTATTCAATCCGAAGAAGATGAACCATCTTCCCTCATGGCTGATGACTTTGAGCAGTTCTCTATTCGAACAGATGCTTATTCTGACTTCGTTGGAGAACTCGATACATCCATCGAATATGAACAACGACCAATAGAAGCAAACTCGAGAATAGGTGTGTTTACCACACACGGCCTCGAGACTTCACGGCCGTTGTCCAGTGATGTTCTTGAACCCCGCAATGATGTACGACTTCTCCTTGTGAATAACGAACGTAACCTCTTCGATGTCCGTTCAGAATTATCTGAAGTACAGGGTCTTGAAGTCAGAGAATATATTTCACCATCTGGATTACTTGTACAAGGGACAGTTCATGGGTTTGATACGGCGATGGGTGTCGACGGAATCGAAGATCAACTCCTCGTTCCATTGGCTATGTTCCTCGATGATGTATTCCTTGATGCTATGCTCTTTGAACAAGAAACCGCAGCAATTTACGGGCAAGAAGTGCGTCTCGAAGGATGGAGAAGTGAACAAACGCTCGATATAATCTCAATACATGATGCAAATGGGTTAGGTATTGAACAAGATCTCAATGATGTTGCAAATCTGGCAATGGATGAAGTTGTCAAACTGGATGACGGACGGTACAGAGGGCTCCTTTCTGTAGACGATGTCCTTGACATTGTTCGCCAACCATCTGTCATGTGGTTGCGTTTTGAGCCTCAAATGACTTTCAGTAATGATCAATCTAAAAATCATATGAAGATTACAACAATGCGTTCTTACTTTACAACAGATCTTGACGGTTCTGGACAAATTGTTGCAGTTGCTGATTCAGGATTGGATGAAGACCATGGCGATTTCGGTACTCGAGTTGTCGGAAATTTCGATGTTATTGGAGACGGCTCCACTGCTGACAAGCACTCTGGACACGGGACACACGTAGCATGTACTGTTCTTGGAGACGGGACAAAGGGCGGCTATGCGGGTGTAGCTCCGGATGCAAACCTTTACTTCCAAGCCATGGAAAATGATAACACAGGAAACTTCCAATCTCCATCACTCAATTATCTTCTCAATACAGCCTACAATTCAGGAGCCCGAATACATACCAATTCATGGGGCTCTTCTGCAGCATCAAATCAAGGCAAGTATACCTCTGAATCAGAAGACGTCGATGATAGAGCTAACAATTACGACCGTGTTTACAATGGCGTTGAGGGTCTAACGATTTTGTTCGCAGCAGGCAATGATGGTCCAAATGCAGGAACTGTATCGTCTCCATCAACTGCTAAAAATTCGGTAACTGTTGGAAACCACCAAGCTCGATACAATGGAGCACCTGATAATTTGATGTCAGGATCATCACGTGGGCCAACCGATGATGGGCGAATCAAACCTGATATTATTGCACCAGGCGGCTATGTCCGTTCATGTCGTGCTCAAGAAGCACAAGACATTGTAGGGTCATCTTGGCAATCCACATGGTATCTTGAGTACACTGGTACTTCAATGGCTACACCAAACGCAGCAGGTGCTTCAGCGCTCATTCGTGAGTATCTTCTTGAAATCGCTCAACGTCCTTCACCGCAAGGTGCCTTGATCAAGGCGCTCTTGGTCCTCGGGGCACAAGACATCAATACTCGGGATATTCCAAACAACGATGAAGGGTGGGGGCGAGTAAATCTCAAAGAAACTCTTGCTCCTTCACAGGGGCGCGGTATTTGGGTTGATGACCGTTCTGTGTTATCGAATACAGGCCAATCGAAATCCTATGTTTTCAACGTCACATTCGCCAATTCACAACTCAAAACAGTCCTTGCATGGTCTGATGCCCGTGGAAGTCGGTTTTCCAACAACCAACTTGTTAACAATTTAGATTTAGAAGTTGAATCACCAGATGGAACAATCTATCTTGGCAACGATTTTGCAAATGGACGTTCAACAACAGGCGGTACCAAAGACGATGTAAATAATCTCGAAGTTGTGCTTATTGATACTGCAATGAAAGGAATTTGGACTGTTCGAGTCAAAGATGGACTGCATGGTGGAAGCAATACCCAACCATTCGCTATTGCAGTTTCTGGACAGGGCGTGAATGATTTACGTCCAGATCCTCAGGTTGTTGCTAATTCGATGATTCTCAATGTTTCAATTCCTCAAGTTGGTGATCAAGTTCGATTGACAACAGAGGTCTTCAATGCAGGGAATATCAAAGCAGAATCGGTTGATCTCGCCTTTGTTATCGATGGTGTCGAAGAAGATCGTAAAACCGTTGATATCAATCCAGGTGCCTCACGTCAGTCGACATGGTACTGGACTCCTTCTCTATCTGGAACTGCAACGCTTGAATTGAAGGTTGATCCCGATGATACCGTTGATGAGATTCAAGAAAATAATAACCTTCTCACCACCATTGTTGACGTGACGGCACCAGGTGTCAAAGTCACATCAAATGTAACTGAACAAGTCGTACAATTTGCGAGTCAAACAACAGCTTCTTGGAATTTAACTCTTGAAAATACAGCTTTGATAGAAACGAACGCCTCGATTGATGTCCTTGGTGTATCACGTGTTTCGGATGGAACAACCGTGCCTTGGTATGTCGGAATGACAGCATCGAATTTCACTCTACAAGGGAAAGGAAAGGCTTCGATATCTGTTACAATTGTTTATCCCCAAGCTCCTGAGCCAGGGATGTATGAAATCAATGTGGTTGGGATAGATGTTGATAATGCAATCACTTATCCGTATCAATTGTATCTCCATGTTTTGGACATTCCTGAATTCAGAATTGAGTATGATTACGAGACTGTCCCTGTCCATCCCGCAAATCCGACAAACCTTTCAGTTCGAGTTTACAATGATGGAAACACAGAGATTGGATACGATTTATTCTTGCAAGCACCGTCAGGATGGAGTGCAGGATTCCAGGATCTTGGAAGCGAACCAGGCGCATCATCAGGTTCAACAGGTCTTATTACAAAACAGGGGCAAAAGGATGTGGAATTACAGTTCATCCCACCACAGGTATCCACTGCCGCAGGTGCTGAACGCATGGTACGTCTCACTGCTATCTCCCAAACCGACCCTTCTCAAACGTGGGAGATCGATATTCCAATCCGAGTTATGGAAGTGCGTGAAGTAGAGATTGTACTCGAATCGAACATAGGGACGCCTCGTCCAGATGCAACATTGAATCTCTTGTTTACGATTGAAAATCGTGGAAATGTAGACATTACATTCAACCCAAGTATGTCTCTACCGACTGGCTGGCAAGTTCAATCAACTCTTCAGCCAATTGAAATGGCATGGACGGATAATTCGAAAAATATACTCATTAGTATCGTTGGAAATGGTGACGCACTTTCTGGCCAACTTACACTCAATCTCGACAATGGCTCAGACCGGTATTCATGGAGTAGCAATCTTGATGTTCTTGCATTACCAGAACCGGAATTAACATTCAAGAGTTTGGATTTTGAAGATGGCCGAACCTTCGATCATCCCTTTGGGCCAGGCTCTCATCCTGCAGATCAAGAACTCATCTTCACGTGGCTGTTGACAAATGAGGCTGAAACAGTGTGGAGACCAGATATTTCCATCTCACTTTCACAAGGACTGTTCGGAGATTGTCTCGATGTTACACAGGTTGCGTCAGGGGATGTTGTACCAGTTATTTGCTCCATCATCATACCATCGACAATAGAGGTTGGTTCACAACCTGATTTCAGTTTCACACTTTCAGGAGATGATGTTTCTCTCGTTGAAGGAACAAGCCTTCTCGTTGCTGAAAGTCGCGGAGTTGACTGGAAGATTACAGGACTTTCAACCATAGATGATTCAGGGTCTGGGACGATTCAGATACGTTTGACCAATACAGGAAATGTCCAACTTTCGCATAGGCTTGAGCTCCAAACGACTGAAGGCCTAACAGCCTCCTTAGTAGAGGAAGATATCGTCAACATGGTCGCTGGTGATTCACAACAATTTACAGTAGTTATCACAGGTTTAGCCAGTGGTTTGCAACAAATCACGTTTCAGTTAACTGGAACCCAAGAGGTATCTACTTCAACGACTACTGTCGACATTGATGTAACCGCTTCATTTAGCGAGACGAAGTCAAATAGTCAGACACTCTTGTATTCAAGCATAGGGATTATTCTTGTTGCAGTTATCCTCCTTGGGATTCTATTCGCCCATTCAAAGAAAGAATCAGGCGTCATTTCTCCCGTTCAGAAAACACTCCCTTCGGTTGTTCAACAACAGCCTGCAGTAATGTGTTGGTCATGTCATGGTCCAATCACTGGTCCAATGCAAGGATGTCCGAGTTGTGGTGCTCGATATCATACAAAGGGTGTTGAAAATTGTGATGCCGATCGTCTCGATGCCTGTGCAAATTGCGGCGCAAGTGTCGAACTGTTCGTACTTGCATAATTCGTAAACAGGAAAGGACATCCTTTTGATAGGTCAACGACTCCCCGTAGATAGGAGAGGGACTTTCTTGAGCAGTACATCAGGCAGCAAACATCTTGCGATTCTGTTTATTTCGCTCATGGTTTTCTCCATGATGCCTCTATCAGTCCCTACTGTTTCTGCCGATGAAGGGAGAGATGCCAGCATTCTCTTAACAGTTAATCCATCCGAACAATCCGTCAATCCGGGCGAGTCCGGGGAATACACAGTTCGCGTTTACAATCAGGGATCTAATCCAGTAACAATCCAACTGAGCACAGCGGAGGAAGGCACTCAAGAATGTGGGGCATACACCTCATCCATTACTCAAATCAGTGGCGCAATTGAATCAGGTTCCTATGAAGAAGCAACCATGACTGTTACATTAACAGTCAACGCAGAATCATCTTGTGATACGACCGTTACAGCAACTGCAACGGAATCTCCAGAGCCCCCGGAAGTGCCTGGTCAACCTGCCACTGAAACTTCAACAGTGACGACAACCGCTGGCGATGGGTCTGGCAATGCTCTTTTCGGTGTTGATTTATCGATGGTTGTCTCCACTAAGACATGGGGTGGAGAAGAGACTACGGAATGGGTTCTGGTCGTCGAAAATACTGGTCAACAACAATCAGATGTTAATCTGGTGGTCGAAGAGGTGACAGATGGCGCATGTTCAGACCCGGGTAGCCTAGCCCCTGATTTATCGGAGACCTCGGTCTCACTCGATGCAAATGAAACAGAAGATGTCATTGTTTCCCTTGACATAGATAACGAAGAAGAAGCCGATAAGTACTGCTGGGAGATTACTGGAACAGTATCTTCAGACCCGACAGGGAACACTTCTGATACGCAAGAATTTGATATTACAGTTCCAGTTTTGAAGGAATGCGATCTAAGCCTCACGAAAACAACAATTAGCATTGAACCCGATGCGGACGCTACACTGAGAGCCATCTTTTCCAATGACGGTAATTCGGATTGGACAATTCGAGCTGCTGCTGCTGGTCCAAAGGCTGGATGGGTGGCATTCGTTGGAGGTACCAGCGGATTACTGCCTTATGATGGAGGGAGTGGAAGCAAGGAATTCAATCTCAAAGTCACTCCGGATGACTCTGTTACAGCAGGGGAAGAACAAACCATCATCATTCAAGGCAAAGATGGTACAACCGTAAAATGTAGTTCTGAATTGACAATTATCGTAGGGCAGTCCTATGGTGCAACGATTTCAATGACTTCTTCTCAACTTAACAACATAGAACCAGGCACGAGTGCGACAACATCAGTCACAGTCGAGAATACTGGGAATGGTGTAGACAACTTCAGAATTACCCCTTCTTCTTTACCAGCGGGATGGAGCGTTGAATTGGATCAGAACGTCATTTCACTCGATTCCAAGCATACACCTCAGAGAAAAGATACGGTTGATGTCACCGTCTCTCTACCAACGGATGCGTTAGCGACTGAGGTCGTGAACATTGTACTTTCAGTCTCACCTTCATCAGGCGGCCAAGCCTATGATGAAGTGACTCTCGCAGTCTCAGTTGCAGCTGTTCATGAATTCGAGGCTATATCGACCGCGATGACGCAAACTGGTAAAAAAAGTAATGAAGTCAAATTCCCATTTGAAATCGATAATATTGGGAACGTGGAAGATAGTTTCAGACTAAGCGTCATCAGCCAAACAGCTTCGCCTGGATGGACCTTTTACTTCGAGGATACTGCGGGGAACCGGTTTACTGAAATCGCAGTTGATGCACGTACGTCCAAGCAAATTTTCTGTGTTGTTACAGTTACAGATTCAGACGAGTATACCACTTTGACGATCAGGGTTACCAACAAAGGTGATTCGAACAGTATTGATGGTGATTCTGATGGTATTCCAGATAATCAACGAGAGTTGAAATTTACAGCGTTTCTCACAACTCGTGATTATGCGATGGATATTCGACTCGAAAATGGTGGGCTTGACGGTCGAACTGGTGAACTAATTCTCGCTCCAGGTGATGATGAAACAATAGGTCTCTGGCTACGGAATATGGGTAACGGTGATGACATTGCAGTGATTGAACTCACAGGCCTTACAGGCATAGCAACACGAACGATCTATTCAACTGGCTTGCCTATCGGCGACGAATTGGCCATTCCGTTTGGTTTTGGCATCTGGGATGAAAACAACAGCCGTTTTGTTACTGATGCATCGGGATCGCCATATCTTGAGAATACAGAAAATGCAGCATTGGAGGAGATGCTGTTTACACTGAACTTGAGCCAAGGGCATAATGTCCGTCCATACGAAATGTATCTGGAACTCAAAATTGATGTCAATCAAGCAACCCTCACTGGTGAAGGTGGTAATTTAAACATCGTTGTAACAAGCAAATCAAATGCTGCAAACCGCAGTGGGGCGGCAATGATTTCCCTTAGCGTCAAGGAGATTTTCAATCTCCAAATACTTCAACCGAATCAAGATTCGTTCGAAATAACATATCCTGAGCCGTTGGAGTTTAATGTTCAGATTCGTAATGATGGAAATGTCAGGACGATGACTGAAATCTTTTCTTCAGACAATCTTCGAGGATGGATGATTAATCTTGACGGTCCTGATAACGATAACGACTGTAAACTCGTTGAAGTTAATCGTCTTGAATGTTGGATCGACCAAGGCGAAACCAAAAACATTACAGTTACTGTGAAATCCCCCTTTAATGCAGAGTTCGAAGATACCTTTGATTTCACCATTTCAGCTCAACCCGAGGAGATTGGGGTAATTGGGCGTACGAACCAACAATTCTCTGTTACCGGTGATGTTGAATCATCGCTCTTTGGGTTCTCAGAGGACACAACCATTGCTGCAATTGGTGGCGGTTTCGTCTTCCTCATCCTTCTCGGATTCCTTATCAGTCGTCGTAGTTGAACTAACGATTTTACCATTTCAGAAACCCCCCAATCAAGCCCTGTTTTACGCGTGGTTGACTGGGAACGCTTATGGTGGGTATTCAAGTCGGATTATTTAGAGAGCGCATGCTTTCTGAGGCGATGTGTAATGGTCGATGCAGGTTCGGTTCCAAGCGCCTATCTTTCAATTGCTTTCCTTACAGTGGTTGGCATCCTTATGCCAATGACGAATTTCATCATGTCATGGGCTCTTCGTCCACGTACTGATCCGTCTCGACCGCACATCACCAGGTCGTATCTTCTTGAAGGATACGAGAGAGATCACAGCCTCTATCCTCGTCGACTTTCAACATTCGAATGTGGAAGCGAACCGATCGGAGACGCGATGATTCAGTTCCACTTCCAATATTACTGGTATGCTATTGTTTTCCTTGTATTCGATGTAGCATTCATGTTCCTTGTTTTGGGCGGTATGGTTACTGCTCAAGAAACATCAACAGCAGATGGCGATATTGCAAATGCTGAAGCTGGACTTGCAGTGCTAGGAGTATTCTTCGCAATCATGTCCCTAGGCGTTTGGTATGTGTTCCGTAAGCGAGGACGAATTTACATCTGAGGTGAGATCATGGCAGAATCTGGAGAAAACTACACGGCATTCAATAGCCGAGCACTCGTTGAAGTGGTCGGAGACGTAACTGATGAGGCGCTTAAGGCTACGAAAATCAAGCAACTTCTTTCAGTTCTTGCTGGTCGATTTTTCAACTGGGGCGGGCGTAAATCCCTCTTCACACTCCACTTGGGAATCAAATGTTGCGCTATTGAAATGGCAGCAGCAGCAACGCCTCGTTTTGACGGAGACCGTTTTGGTGTTCTGTTCCGTTCATCCCCTCGACAATCCGACGTTCTTCTCGTCAATGGACCAATCAGCAAGAAGTTCGCCGACAAAGTTGTCCGTCTTTGGGAGCAAATGCCAGAACCAAAATACTGCATTGCAATGGGAGAATGTGCTATTTCTGGTGGACCTTACTTCCAATCATACAACATTCTCGAAGGAGTTGACACGGTGATTCCAGTTGACGTCTATGTTCCAGGATGCCCGCCCCGTCCAGAGGCTCTCATCGACGGCTTTGGCCTTCTAAGAGAGAAAATCATTCGAATCGGCGGTGCACCAAGCACAGGCCGAGATGGCGAAAAGCCAGTTATTGTAGGAGAGGACTGAAATGGGTATGAGCATCACCTCAGAGCAAAATGAAGCAGCTGCTTCAGCGTTCCTAGAACAAGCAGAAGAACGATTTGGAGGCTCTGGCGTAGCCGTTTCAATCGAGCATCACAGCAATGCTGTAAAATTCGCATTTGTCCGCATGACCTGTCCACCTCAACACTGGGTTGCATTGGCTAAGTGGATGCGATTCGATGCAGGAATCAACTACTGTTCGATGGTTACAGGAACGCATTACCCTGAAGGGGGAGATCGCACATGGGGCCTAGTATACCATTTCCTACGACAACCAATCCGTGATGTTGAACCGTTCACTTCTGATGTTTTGAAGGCAGAACGTCTTGAAGGAATGGATATTCCTCTCGAAG
>Ga0208973_1001221_pt1 | contig 11587 bp, 8 predicted proteins | sample AOAMet_66_BLW_10_2_FD_188233 | JGI IMG/M metagenome (GOLD analysis project Ga0208973, IMG submission 188233) | Ammonia-oxidizing marine microbial communities from Monterey Bay, California, USA - CAN11_66_BLW_10 (SPAdes) | ecosystem: Environmental > Aquatic > Marine > Intertidal zone | place...
TCGTAAAACCCATAAATATTTAAGTTTTTTTATCTCCATTCAGTTGCTGCTATGGACAATATCTGGAATTTATTTTTCTTTTAACAAAATTGAGTTAGTGAGGGGCGAGCAATACCTAAAAATAGTCGAAAAACCGATCAATTTGGGTGTTTTAAATTTTAATACGCCTTACTCTGAAAAAGTCTCTATTATAAATAGACTGGGTAAGGAAATTGTTATTGTGAGTTCGAGAGAGTCAAAAAAATATCTAGATAAAAATGGAAATCCATTAGATAAACTTTCATCATTAGAGGCTGTAGAGTCAGTTAAGTCTCAAACAACTCTTTTGCCATTCCAGGCAATTGAAATTACAGATAATAAAAGCGGATCTGAGTTTAGGGGAAGGCCTCTGCCCATCTATAAAGTAGAAAGTAGAAATATTGAAAATGATGACATTAATGTTTATGTAAATATTTATTCAGGTGAAATTATGGCCATAAGATCACCACAATGGAGAATATGGGATTTAATGTGGGGATTTCATATTATGGATTGGAACGAAAGAGACAATATTAATAATCTTCTTCTAAAGATATTTTCAATTCTTGCTTTGGTTAGTTCTGTAACAGGGCTAATTTTATTTTTTAAATTAGATTTTAAGTAAGTACAATAAGCAACCACTAAACAATAAACATATATTTATGGATAAAAGAACAGAGCAACTTCTGAGAGATCCGGTTTTTCCTCTGTTGATAAAAATGTCTGCTCCTAATACAGTGGCCTTTTTAATAAATGCATTTGTGGTATTGGTTGAATTCTGGTTTATTGGTCAACTTGGATTGATCCCATTAGCAGCAATAACATTAGCCTTTCCAGCAATCATGCTGACACAGCAAATGGCTTTTGGTGCTCTTGGTGGAGCAGTATCTTCCTCTATATCAAGAAGCTTGGGAGCAAATAATATAGATAAAGCTGAAAAACTATTATGGCATTCTTTATATATTTCATTTCTAGGGGCATTAGTATTCTTCTTAGTTTTTCTTTTTTTTGGTGAGTGGCTTCTTATTACCTTAGGTGGCTCTAGTGACTTGCTACAAGAGTCTTTAGCATATTGTTTAGTGTATCTATCAGGCGGCTTGGTTGTATGGCTCTCGGGGAGTCTAACAGCAGCCTTGCGAGGCATGGGGGATATGCAATTTCCTGCAAAACTAACTGTAGTTTGTGCAGGAATTCAGGTATTTCTATCATCTGGCTTTATTCTTGGTTGGTTTGGGTTTCCTAAACTTGGCTTGGTGGGCTCGGCATGGTCTATGATCATAACCTCTTCGTTTATGGCTGTAGCTTGTGTTATAAAACTTTTAAGTGCAAAGAGTCCTATAAAACTAAAAATTCAAAAAATTACTTTTGAAAAGAATCTCTTTGAAGATATCTTTTCTGTTGCACTGCCAGCCTCCCTTTCGCCAATCTTTACAGTCGGAACAGTGCTTGTTCTTACAGGTCTAATTGGTCAATTTGGTACATCTGCAATTGCAGGATACGGAATTGGTTCAAGGGTAGAATTTTTACTTATACCTATTGTTTTTAGTATTGGAACTGCAATGACGACTATGGTTGGAACTAATATTGGTGCTAATAATATAGATCGAGCTGAAAGAATTGGGATGATTGGCGCCACATCAGCAGGCTTACTTTCCGGAGTTATAGGTCTAATATTAGCCTTGACTCCTGACATATGGATTAGAGTTTTTACTGCAGATCAAGAAACGCTAATGGTAACCAAGCAATATATTCAAATACTGGGAGTCTGTTACTTATTCCAAGGATTTGGATTGTCTCTTTACTTTGCATCCCAAGGGGCAAATGCTATGAAGTGGCCTATCGTTATCACGGCATTACGATTTGTTGTATTCACAGTTGCAGCTCTAGTCTCAGTGTATTGGTTATCGACTGGAATAGCTGGAATATTCTATTCATCTGCAGGTGCAATGATCTTGTTTGGAGTTCTAATGGTTGTTGCCTTAAAAAAAGGTGCCTGGAGAAAATAATAAAGCCAACTTAATAGTTAAATAGTTGCACCAAATAGCTCATTTTAAGAAAAAGAAACTATTTCTTTTTTTCTTTTTTAGCAGCTCTTTTCTCTTTAAGAGTCTTCCCTTTTTTCTTTTCGTTCTTTTGCTTGTCTAGACCTTTAGCCATGATACTTCCCTTAATTGGTTTGCAGTAAGTATAAAGGAAATGGAGTTTAATGTTTTAAGAATGGTGAGCCTGGGTGGATATGATTTCAAAAAACTAGAGATACAGGAAAGAAGTCTAATATACGTTTGTAAAAATAAAATACATTGTTTAGGATTAATTCATGATTATATTGGCAGGCGCGCTCGTAGTTCTAGTACTAATATTTGGACCCTCTTTATGGGTAAAGTTTGTTATGAACAGATATTCATCACAGCTACCTGAAATTTCTGGAACTGGAGGTGAGCTTGCAAAGCATTTAATTGAACGGTTTTCTTTAAAAGGCGTAGAGGTCGAGATTACTGAGCTAGGCGATCATTATGATCCAATTGAGAAAAAAGTTAGGCTTGTGCGAGAGCATTATGAATCTAAATCATTGACCGCAATTGCTATTGCAGCTCATGAGGTTGGACATGCTATTCAGGATCAGCAAGGTGATAAGCGTCTAGCTACAAGAACAAAAATGATTCCTATTGCCAATATGGTGGCTCGCTGGAGCGTTACTATTATTTCTTTATCTCCAATAATAGGAATTATCACGCGACATCCAATGCCATTTTCTGTATTGCTGTTCTTGGGGCTTTCTGGTTTTGTTGCGCGCATGATGATTCATGCGGTAACTCTTCCAATTGAATTTGATGCAAGCTTTTCAAAAGCGCTCCCTATATTAAGAGAAGGAAACTATATATCACAGCCTAGCGAAAAAGCTGTGAATCGCATTCTTAATGCAGCAGCTCTTACTTATGTTTCTGCTGCGCTAGCTGATATTCTAAATCTTGGTAGATGGCTTGTTATATTATCAAGGCGATAAATAAAACAGTTTAAGAGTTAAATGGAAATGATGAATGGTGGGTCTGGGTGGACTCGAACCACCGACCTCACCCTTATCAGGGGTGCGCTCTAACCAAGCTGAGCTACAGACCCATAAAAATGGGAATGTGCATTCTACCTTTAGAATCCAATTTGGACAATTATTCTTTAAAGATTTTTAAGTGATTTATAGAGTGTGAAATATATATATGCGAGAGGAAGTGCTAGAAGATACTCTCCTATAGCTAACAATGCTAGATTGACTAAACCAGACTCAATAACAGCTCCAACCACTAAAGACACTAATAAGGTTAAAGAAACAAAAGATAGTGTAAGAGTAAATAGTCTTCCGCCATGCTCATCTGTTGACTCCCATGACTTGCCTATTGATTCAAAAACACCTTTGTCTTCAAGCACGATATAGCCGAAGGCAAGAGATAGCCTAGCCATTAAATAAATCCCTGGTAGTATTAAAAAAATAAACCCTATTAATGAAGCGAAGCCAATAATAATAGTAGCTCCTAGTAGTGGGAAAAACTTTTTAATGCCTGCAATTTGAGCGTCTAAAGGTGATACATCGCCATCATTCTCGATGCTTGTAAAGGCAACCCAAATACCACCAACAAAACCCATTTGAATGATAGTGGCCAAAGCTGCAGTTAGAAAAAACAATGATCCATTAGAGTTTATATATTCTATTAAATCCTCAGGTTGAGTAGCATCTTGTATAGGCAGAAGTAAATAGGCTACCGATACCTCCATAAAAGCTACTGGCAATGCCAGCGCAACAAGGTAACCAAGATGGTCAGAAGTAAATTTCCACGCACTCAAGAATTGATTCATGGAAGGATTATAAAGTACTATGCTTTGATATGAATAGATTACCTATAATTTTGTCACTAGTGTTAATAATTTCTTGCAGCAAGGAAACGAACCAAATGGAGTACCCAGATTCAAATAAAAAATATTTCGTTGAGAATATTCATGGTTATGATGTTGAAGACTCATACAGATGGCTTGAAGATTTTACCAGTGAAGAAAGCCTGGATTGGGTCAAGCGTCAAAATGAGTTCACCAATCAATTTATAGAAAATTCTGAATACAAAAAACCAATAGCAGAATACTTGAGCGGGATATGGGATTCAGACTCTCAAAGCACTCCTTTTAAGGTAAAAGAAAAAACATTTTTTTACTACAATGATGGTTCATGGCAGCAAAGCAAATTAATGGTCCAAAAATGCGATGAATGTGAATTTGAAGTTTTACTTGATCCTAATAAATTTTCTGAAGATGGAACAGTTTCACTTTCTGGGATTAGCATAAGCAATGATGGGAAGCTTCTTGCATATGGAATTTCAGATGGAGGTTCTGATTGGAGGACTTGGTTGCTTTTAGATATAGACAGTGGCAATGAGCTAGAAGATAAAATTACTTGGTCAAAATTTTCTACACCAACATGGGAGAATGATAGCTCTGGATTTTATTACCAAAAGTATGATGAGCCAAAAGATGAGTTGCTTAAAGATATTAATACAGCTCCCAAGTTAATGTTCCACAGAATTGGCAGTGATCAAAAGCAAGATACAGTTATGTATGAGAATGCATCAAAGCCAAGGTGGAGTTGGGGCATTAGTGTTGTAAAAGATACCAATATTAAATTCTTGTCGATCTCTGAGGGAACTGATGAGAGAAATAGGCTCTATGTAAAACTGAACGATAATGAGGAATTTCAACCAATTATTGGGAAGCTCCAAGCAGCATATTCTCTAATAGGTTACAAGGATGAAATATTCTGGTTTTACACAACAGAGAACGCGATTAATGGAAAAATTATTTCCTTAAAGATCGAAGATGGCAAATTTATTTGGAATGAGGTCATTGAGGAAACGGAAAATAATATCAGCAGTGTAAATATTATTAATAATAATTTTGTTATTAACTACATGGTGGATACATTTTCAGAAATCGTTTTCTATTCATTAGATGGGGTATTGTTAAAAAAATTAAATGTTTTTAAAGAGGCTTCAATATCTGGCTTTGGAGGAGATATCGATGATACTGACTCTTTTCTCTCAGTAACTAGTTTTGTTAAACCAAGAGAGATTCATAAAATTAACTTGGAGACATTAGAGACCTCATTATTTTGGAAAGAGGATCTAAAAACCTATTCTGAAGATGACTATGTATCTGATTTTAAATTTTTTGAATCAAAAGATGGTACAAAAATTCCAATACATGTAAGTTATAAAAAATCTACAAATATCACAAAGGATACTCCTGTAATGCTTTATGGCTATGGAGGATTTAATATATCTTTAACGCCTAGGTTCAGCAAAAGTCATGCAGCATGGAAAAGTCAGGGCGGGGTATTTGCTGTTGTAAATCTTAGAGGTGGAAGCGAGTATGGTGATAGTTGGCACGAGCAAGGTATGCTTCTTAATAAACAGAATGTCTTTGATGATTTTGCATATGCCGCAAAGTTTCTTCATTCATCTAATATTGGGTCTCCAAAAACAACAGCTATCATTGGCGGTTCTAATGGGGGTCTATTAGTTGCAGCAACTATGCTGCAAAATCCAGATTTATTTGAGATAGCTATTCCTCAGGTTGGTGTTTTGGATATGCTCAGGTTCCATAAATTTACTATTGGGTGGGCATGGGAAAGCGACTATGGGTCCCCAGATAATAAAGAAGAGTTTGAAAACCTACTTGCTTATTCGCCTTACCATAATGTTCTAGAAAATAGGTGTTATCCAAAAACATTGGTTACAACCGCAAGCAGAGACGACAGAGTTGTGCCCTCGCACTCATTTAAGTTTGCAGCAAGACTTCAAGAGCTACAAGGTTGCGATAATCCGGTTCTAATAAGAGTTGAGAGCAGAGCTGGCCATGGAGCTGGAACACCAAAAAGTAAGGTTATAGATCAGATCTCTGAAATATATGGTTATGCTTTATCCGAAATTAAAGGCTAGCTATTTCTAAGAGCTCAATTTCGAAAATAAGAATTGAGTTTGATGGTATGCCCGGCCTACCCTCATCGCCATAAGCCATGCTAGGGTCAATAAAGACCTTCCACTTATCCCCAGCTCTCATCAGTGAAATAATTTTTTGACACCCTTCAATCAAGCCAGAAAGAGGTATCTCTAATGGCTCATTCATATCGACAGAGGACCAGAATACTTCTCCATTGGTAAGAGTTCCATGAAAGTGTGCTGTGATTATGTCATCTAGGTTGGCAGTTGGATTGTTAAGATCCCCGCTTTGTATTATTGAATACTGAAGGCCGTTTTCAATCTCAATAATATCTGGATTTTGGCTGTTATCTATAAAATATTGCATGTTTTGTATTTGGGTAATGTTAGGGCTGTCTTGATTGCAGCCAATAGTTAAAAGTAATGTGAGGAATAAGTATATTTTTTTCATTTTAAGTTTTGATTATTAGAAATTTTCTTTTGCCGACTTGATAGACTTGTTTTGTGCCTAGTTCAATTTTTTTCTTGGGGTCATCAACCTTTTGAGACTTTATCTTGACGCCGCCTTGCTTAATTAATCTGGCAGCCTCAGATGTGCTAGCAACCATTCCAGTTTCTTTAAGTAAATTAACTAGAGGAATAGATTCCCCATCAATCGCATATTCCACTTCGTCTATATCATCAGGCAAGGCCCCTTTTTGGAATCTTTTTAGAAAAGCGTTTTTACAATTTTCTCCCTCTCCATCTCCATGGAATCGATCAACTATCTCAATTGCTAATAAAAACTTAGCATCTCTTGGATTTGTTCCCTCATCAACAGATTTCTTTAAGGAACCAATCTCGCTCTCTGAAAGAAAGCTTAAAAGCTCAAACCATCTCCACATCAAAGTATCAGAAATAGACATAACCTTGCCAAACATTTCATTTGGAGCCTCATCAACCCCAATAAAGTTATTAAGAGATTTAGACATCTTATTGACGCCATCCAAGCCTTCTAAAATAGGAACAGTTAAAACAACTTGCGGCTCTTGATCAAAAGATCTTTGCAGCTCTCTTCCAACTAATAGATTAAATTTTTGATCAGTGCCTCCGCACTCCACATCTGCCTTTAGTGCAACTGAGTCATAGCCTTGAACTAATGGATATAAGAATTCGTGAATGGCTATGCTTTGATTGGATGAGTAACGTTTGTTGAAATCATCCCTTTCTAGCATACGAGCAACGTTATACCTTGATGCGAGCCCTATAAGCCCTTCAGCTCCTAGGTCTTTACACCACTCTGAATTAAATCTGACTTCTGTTAACTCTTTTTTTAATATCTTAAAAACTTGCTGTTCGTAGGTTTTTGCATTTTCTATAACCTCTTCTTTAGTGAGGGTTGGTCTAGTTTTGTTTTTACCTGAGGGATCACCAATTTGACCTGTAAAGTCTCCGATAAGAAAAACCACCTTATGCCCAAGATCTTGAAAATGTCTTAATTTATTTATCAAAACCGTGTGGCCTAAATGAAGATCTGGAGCGGTAGGGTCAAATCCAGCCTTGATAGTAAGTTGCTTGCCAGAATCTAGCTTTTTCTTAAGATCTGCCTCTGTCAGAATTTCGTCTGTTCCGCGCTTGATAATAGAAATAGCATCAGTCATCTGCATATCATAGTATTTTTAATGCATTAAGAAAATCACAATCTTGCTACTTATTCTTTTAAGATTAAAATATAACCTATGTCGATATCTCATAATAAATTTCAATCAGAAAATGAACTAATTCAGTCAATGATTGAAGATTCAAATTTTATAAGTAATTCAAAGATAGTTGATAACGCAAAGATGATCATTGATGAGTGCAGGGTTGCTAAGTCTGAGAGAACGATGTTGGATGCCTTTTTAAGTGAATATGGCTTATCCAATAATGAAGGTGTAGCCCTTATGTGTTTAGCTGAGTCAGTTTTAAGGATACCGGATAAATCTACTAGAGATCTTATTATTACGGAAAAACTATCAGAGGGCAGATGGATTGAACATCTAAATAAAGCAGATAGTATTTTTGTTAATGCCTCTACATGGGGCCTTTTACTAGCAGGAACCCTGGTTAAGCCATCTGAGCTATCCAATAATAACCCAGCTAAATATATTAGTGGTCTCATATCAAAGTCTGGCGAAATGCCAATAAGAAATGCTGTTCTTGCCGCCATGCATATATTAAGCAAAGAATTTGTGATGGGAAGAGACTTTAACGATATATCTAAACTGAAGAATATTGATCAAAACACTTATTCGTTCGATATGCTGGGAGAGGCAGCAAGAACAGACCATCAAGCCGAGAAGTATTTTCAAGCTTACCTTGAAGCAATTGAAGAGGTTAGCAAAATTAATGAAAAAACAGGAAATAAAAATGGGGTGTCTGTAAAGCTATCTGCACTATATCCAAGGTATGAAACAAGAAAAATTGAGAGGGTAAGAGAGTTCTTATTAAAGAGGCTTTTAAAGCTTATTCATAGTGCCATAGATAACAATGTTGAGATTACAATTGATGCTGAAGAGCAAGATAGACTTTCATTAAGCATAGAGGTTTTAGAGGAAGTATTGGTATCTGAGAGGGTTAAAAACTGGGAAAATATTGGGCTTGCTATCCAAGCCTATGGCAAGAGATCATTAGACTTAATTGACTGGGTTGAAGCAATGCTTGAAAAAAGAGCTCCAATGCATGCAAGGCTTGTAAAAGGCGCTTACTGGGATTATGAGATAAAAAATTCTCAGGTTTTTGGGCATGAAGGATATTCAGTATTTACCAAAAAAGCACATACAGACATCTCATATTTAGCATGTGCTGAGAAAATGCTATCCATTAAAAATCTTTTACCAAAATTTGCCACTCATAACGCACATACTATTGCTGCAATTCATCAAATGGGCGGTCAGAGTGACTTCGAATATCAGCGGCTTTATGGCATGGGAGAGCTTTTGTATAAGAGCGCAGAAAGTGTCCTTGGTAAAAACAACAAAACTACAATATATGCTCCTATAGGCAAATACAAAGACCTGCTCCCCTATTTGGTAAGAAGACTCTTAGAAAATGGTGCAAATAGCTCTTTTATTAATAGACTCCTTGACCCAGAGACCGACTCTTTATGGTTGGCAGAAAGTCCAGTTAAAAAGATTGCTGAAGAAAGTAAAGAAATTCCAATGCCGGTTAACATTTTTAATGATCGCCTAAATTCAAAAGGTTTAGATCTTTCTGAGCAAGCCAACTTAGATAAGCTCAAAGATTCTCTTAAAAACTTTGATGGTAAAACAAAAAGAGCTGAATCAGTTTACGACAGTAGAAACCCAGGAAACTCTGAAAAGCATATATCAAAATCTCTATCGAACGGCACTGATATAGGTTCAGTATATTTTGATTCTTGCGAGAGTATTGAAAAAGCTTTTTCATATTATAAAAAATCATCTTGGACAAAAACTTCTGTTGTTTATAGAGCAGAGGTTCTCAAAAAGATTGCAGATTTCATAGAAAATAATCCTAACGAGCTTCTTTATTATTTAATACATGAGGCGGGAAAACATATTGAAGATGCTGTTGATGAAATAAGAGAGGCTGTAGATTTTTTAAGGTACTACAGTGGTGAGGCAATCAAGTTACAGTCCACATCAAACAAGCTAAATGGCCCAACAGGTGAAGAGAATATTCTTACGTATCATCCAAGAGGAAGATTTTTATGTATTAGCCCCTGGAACTTTCCAGTTGCTATTTTGATTGGTCAAATCAGTGCTGCTCTTGCAACAGGCAACGATGTGATATCAAAACCATCAGAGCACACCCCAATTCTTGCAAGCATAATTACTAATATTTTTCACAGCCAAGGAGTTCCTGAGGGTGCTCTTCAACTTGTCCTTGGTGATGGCATGAATGGTGCAACTTTAACCAAATCCAAGAGTCTAAAAGGTGTTGCTTTTACCGGATCTACTGACACTGCTCGAAAAATTCAATCCAGCCTTCTTGATAACCACAAGGAGATAGTTAAATTTATAGCGGAAACTGGAGGCCTGAACTGCATGATAGTAGACTCAAGCGCTCTTTTGGAACAAGTAACAGATGACGTTATCCGATCAGCATTTAATAGTGCTGGCCAAAGATGTTCTGCATTGAGAGTCCTTATTGTTCAAGAAGATGTTTATCAAGATGTAATAGACATGGTAGCTGGGGCAATGGAGGTTCTAGATATTGGACCAACTGAAAACTTTAATAATGATATTGGTCCAATAATATCAAAAGATGCATTTAGTAAGCTTAAAGACTATATAGAAGTTGCTTCAATTGATGGTAAAAATGTCATACAACCACATGACTATATTGATAATATATATATTCCTCCAACAATAATTGAGATCGAATCATTATCAGAATTGGAGTCTGAGCAGTTTGGTCCAATTCTTCATATTATGAAATTTAAGGCGGGCAACATTCAAGATGTGGTAGAGGAAATAAATAAACTTAATTATGGCCTTACGCTTGGCGTTCATACAAGAGTTGAATCTAGGGCAGATGAGATAGCTCGTACTGCAAATGTAGGAAATGTTTATATAAATCGCGACATAGTAGGTGCTGTTGTTGGCGTTCAGCCATTTGGTGGAGAAGGCCTATCAGGAACTGGATGCAAAGCCGGTGGCCCAAATTACTTATCTCAATTTGTTAATGAACAAGTGGTTTCTAAAAACATAGTGGCTTTTGGGGGCAATACAGAACTGCTTAATCTTCAGAATAAGGAATGATAGGCTTCAGAAAAGTTCCAACAAAGTTGGTCATTGGAATATTTTTCTTTCTAATCGCTCTTATCCTCCTTCTTTATTTAGATCTAAATTCTGATCAGCCACCAGCTGAAGAAGAGATCATATATAGTGAAAGTATTAAAGATATTCCAGTTGAAGTGGCTTCGCAACAAACTTACGAAGTAAAAGATGGTGAGATTCTCTCAATCATATTTGAGAAATTTAAAGTTCCTTTAAATACCCAATATAAAATTTATAGCCTTAAGGATGCTAATTTAATTACGAACATAAGACCTGGTAACAAAATTATATTTTCTTATTTTGGTGACAAACTTACTAATATTGGGATCGTCAAAGATAAGCTTTCATCAATAGAGATATCAATCGGGCAAAAAATAGAGCTTAGAAAGATTAGAAATACTATTGAAACGATTTCATCTTATGCAGGCGGAACTATCTCTAGTTCTTTTTATGAGGATGCTTTGGCCTCTGGTATGCCTGATAGTGTAATTATGGATCTTGCTTACATTTTTGGCTGGGATATAGACTTTGTTTTTGATATCAGAGAGGGTGATACTTTTTCTGTGATCTATGAAACCCCATACTCAAAGGGTGAAAAAATAAAGAATGGTGATATTTTAATAGCAGAGTTTACCAACCAAGATAAGACATACGTAGCAAATAGATTTATAGATCAAGATGGTAAAAAAGGCTACTTTGATAATAATGGTGAGAATATGCAAAAGGCTTTTCTTCGAGCCCCTCTTGAATTTTCTTATATAAGCTCGCACTTCAACCCAAATAGAATGCATCCGGTTCTGCATACAATTAGGG
>Ga0208973_1001226_pt1 | contig 11556 bp, 12 predicted proteins | sample AOAMet_66_BLW_10_2_FD_188233 | JGI IMG/M metagenome (GOLD analysis project Ga0208973, IMG submission 188233) | Ammonia-oxidizing marine microbial communities from Monterey Bay, California, USA - CAN11_66_BLW_10 (SPAdes) | ecosystem: Environmental > Aquatic > Marine > Intertidal zone | place...
CCGAAACATTCCATCGTGAATATAATTTGAGACTAGACTTTAATCAAATTACTTTTTTTCAATAATTGAAAAACAGTTTCTGTAGGTTGAACACCATAAATTTCGTCAATTAAATGAATAGCTGAACCAATTGTAAGAGGATTCGGACTCGTAATGGATGCCGCTATTAACGCACCCGCCATGTGCAACCAACCTTATTGGTGGTGGAGCACAATAATCAACCACTGTTAATGTAACATTCTTTACCACACTTAATGGATTGGTTGAATTTGTGATGTTGACACCATTTTTTACTAACTTCAACGTTCGGCCACCTGGAAACCAATATGGAAGCCAATCTGTAACTAAATTTAACATTTAACTTAACCCCCTGTAATTACAATTATGAATTCGGCTAACTTACTATTTCTTAATAGCGAGAAGCCCGTAACTAACCCGATTCCAACAGATAATAAAGTTTTTGATACCATAATTAATAAAATTAATTTTTTAATAGATAAGTATTTTTCATCGAGAAACATAGTAACCCGATTTTTTCAGAAAATTTAAAAGTTCATGAGTTCTATATTAACTTCCAGTTAATATATTTTAAGGCATTTGAGCATAAATAAAATATCCAAATAAAGCAAGAAATTTTTTCTTATTTTATTAACGAAAATTTAATATCTTATATTTCTTATATACTATAACGAATAGTAGTCACAAAACAGTGAATAAAATTTGACATTATAGTTTAATCTAAAGTAGTATAATTTTTAATTATATATAAATGTTTTTATGTCAAAAATAATAAACTACGAAATGATGATTTTGTTAACCGAAGAATTTAATGATAACGAATTAAAAACTTGGGCTTTTAATTATGCTAAAACACTAAGAAAATTAAATGCATCTGAAATTTCAGTAATTTCAAGAGGTAAGCGAGATTTATCATACGAAATTGCAGATCAAAAACGTGGAAATTTTATTCAAATTAATTTTTCAAGTATTCCAAAACATATAGAAAATTTTTCAAGTAGTTTAAAATTTGATTCAAATGTTTTAAGATTCTTAGTTTTAAATAAAACTAGTAACGTAAAAAAATTTTAATTTTTTTTTACGTTATTACCTTGAATTCGAAATAAGCATATGATAATATCTATGTAATAGGTATTTCCTCAGTAGCTCAGTGGTAGAGCAATCGGCTGTTAACCGATTGGCCGTAGGTTCAAATCCTACCTGGGGAGTTTAAAATAAAATTATGAAAAATTATGAAAAATATGTTTGATCCTTTAAAGATTGGGGGTAAATCATTTTCTTCACGTTTAATGTTAGGAACTGGTAAATATAGAACTAGTGAAGATGCAATAGAAAGTATTAAAACAAGTGAATGTGAAATTGTTACAGTTGCTATTCGACGCTTACCCACAACTATCAACCAAGATAATATTAGCTTTCTTAAGTCTCTGAATTGGGAAAAACTTTGGCTATTACCAAATACTGCAGGCTCACAAACAGCGGAAGATGCTATTCGTATGGCCTTTTTAGGGCATGAATTAGCTTGTCAATTGGGTCAAGAAGATAATTTTTTTGTTAAATTAGAAGTTATTTCTGATCCAAAATATTTATTACCCGATCCAATAGGTACCTTAAAAGCAGCGGAATTTTTAGTAAAAAAAGGGTTTACTGTTTTACCCTATATTAACGCTGACCCTATGTTAGCATTACATCTTGAAGACTTAGGTTGTGCAACTGTTATGCCTCTTGGTTCCCCAATTGGCTCTGGTCAAGGCTTAAACAATTTATCTAATCTTCAAATTATTATTGAGAATGCAAATGTTCCTGTTATTGTCGATGCTGGGATTGGTGCTCCAAGTGAAGCTACATTAGCAATGGAATTAGGTGCTGACGGTATTTTATTAAATACAGCAGTTGCCCAAGCAAAAAATCCTGAACAAATGGCTTTAGCAATGAAACTAGGAGTTCAATCAGGAAGATTAGGTTATTTAGCTGGTCGAATGGACAAAAAATATTACGCAACACCAAGCTCACCTGTTACTCAAATTAGTCAACTAAAATAAATATCAACAAATTTAAGTATCCTATTTTTTGACTTTACAAATAAAAAGAATATTAATATTAAATAATTTTTTTTTATTTATTATTCATATTCTTTTTATTATTATTATTATTTATTATTTAGCACCGATTTTAGAAGTAGCATAATATTTTTCGCGATTATGTTCTGCTTTTACGCTAGGCTTATTCTTTTCATTTTCATTTGCCTCTTCTTGTTTTTCATCTATTTGCATGTTACTAAAATCTACATTAGAATTATCAAATTTAACCAAAATTTCTGGCGTATAAATATCATCAAATATTGGTGAATATACAGGTTTATTTCCATAAATATTTGGTTTTATCTCTTGCGTAACGTTTATTTCTGTACCTTCATAAATAGTATTACTTAAACAAGTTTCAGCTAATTTATCTTCTAGGAATTTTGTAATCGCACGACGTAAAGGACGAGCCCCATAAACCGGATCATAACCTTCTTCTGTTAGGAAAAACCGTACCGCATTATCTATTTCTAGAATTGCACCTTGTTCTTTCAATCGTTTACTTAATTGACCTAACATTAAGCCACAAATTTGCCAAATGTCATGTTTTGATAAATGATTAAAAACAATAATATCGTCTATTCGGTTTAAGAATTCTGGACGGAAGAATTTTTTTAATTCTTCTTTTACTAATCCAGTTATTTTACTAAATTTTTCTTCATCTTCTGCTGTTACTTCTTTTTCAACTGGAGCTTGTAATGAAAAAGTTCCATCTGAATTAACTAATAATTCAATTTTTTTACTTTCTCTTTCTAAAGCTGATGCATCTAGTCGACGCCCAAATCCAATGTTTTCTTTTGAAAGAACAGGAGATTCTTTTTCAATAACTCGAGCACCTAAATTAGTTGTCAGTACAACAATACAATTCTTAAAACTAACGTTTTTACCACTTGAGTCTGTTAAATGGCCATCATCTAATATTTGTAAAAATAAATTGAAAACATCTGGGTGTGCTTTTTCAACTTCATCAAATAAAACAATAGAATATGGTTTTTTTCTTACTGCTTCTGTTAGTTGACCCCCATCCTGGAAACCTACATAACCTGGTGGTGAACCAATTAATTTTGCAACAGTATGTCTTTCCATAAACTCAGACATATCAAACCGAATAAGACTTTTTTCATCATCAAACATATATTCGGCTAACGCTTTTGTTAACTCAGTTTTTCCAACACCTGTTGGGCCGGCAAAAATAAAACTTGCAATTGGACGTTTTGGATCTTGAATACCAACACGTGCTCTACGCACCGCTTTCGAAACAGCAGTAATAGCATGATGTTGGCCAATAAGACGTTCGTGAAGAATACTCTCCATTAATTTTAAACGTTCATTTTCCGATTGATTAATTTTCGTTACAGGAACACCACTCCAGGCTGAAATAACTTTACAAATATCTGATTCAGTAACTTGATCAAAACGTGGGCCATCTGGATCTGCGTATTTTGCATATCTTTCTTTACTAGTTAAAGCAAATCGCATTATTCGTAAATGAGTACGAACTTCTACTTCATGCTCAACTAGGGCTTTTGCCATACCCCAATCGTTATTAATTACTGCATCGTTTTTCTCTTGTATAGTTTCATGTAGTTCTACAAGTAACTTTTGTAAACCTGTCGGTAATGAATTATTTCTTAATCTAACACGTGATCCTGCTTCATCAATAACATCAATAGCTTTATCAGGTAGATTACGATCTGCAATAAATCTACTTGAAAGCTTTGCAGCTTCTTCAAGAGCTTCATCTTTATAAGTTAAAGCATGGTGACGTTGGAATTCAGGTTTTAAACCTTTTAAAATATCAATTGTTGTTTCGATAGATGGTTCTTCCACAAGAATTGAATGAAATCTACGTTCTAATGCAGGATCTTTTTCAATATATCGGCGATATTCATCTAAAGTCGTGGCACCAATAACTCTTAATGTTCCACGAGCTAAAGACGGTTTTAAAAGGTTTGCTGCATCAACAGCTCCTTCAGCTGCACCCGCACCAACTAACGTATGGATTTCATCAATTACTAAAAGCGTTTTTCCATGATTATTGATTTCATCAATAATATGTTTCATACGCTCTTCAAATTCACCCCGATATTTTGTTCCCGCTAAAACAGAACCAAGATCTAGAGCGCGTACTTCATGATCATATAAAAATTCGGGGCAATCCATACCCTGCATTAATATTGCAAGTCCTTCGGCACAAGCAGTTTTACCAACCCCTGCTTCCCCCACTAGAACTGGGTTGTTTTTTCTACGACGCCCTAAGACTTTAACTAAAGCATTTATTTCTTCATCCCGACCAATAACAGGGTCTAACTTCTGATCTTTAACTTCTTGTGTAATATTTTCAGAATAAATATCTAAAGAAGGGGTTTTTAATCCAGATTTTTCACGAGCAATTGCCCATTTTTCTTGATCTGTTAATGGTGGTTTTAAAATGTCTTCTTGTTGCTCTTCAATATAAGTTAAAATTAAATGTCTTAGTTTTGGGACATTTATTTTTAATCTATCTAAAGTACGTAGTGCAATACCATCTGATTCATTTAGTAACGATAATAAAACATGTTCTGTTCCAACATAATTTACACCTAAATCTTGACCTTCATGAATTGACATTTCTAACACACGTTTTGCGCGAGGAGTAAACGGTATTTCAGAAGCAACAAAACCAGTCCCACGTCCAATATACTTTTCGATTTCTTTTCTTGTCTTTTTTAATGTTACGTTTATTTGGGCTAATGCACGGCCACCTATTCCATGGCGTTGACCAATTACACCAAGTAATAGTTGTTCTGTTCCCACAAAATTATGACCCATACGTCTAGCTTCTTCCTGTGCTAACATAATTACTTTGATAGCACCTTCGGTAAACTTTTCAAACATCCCATTTCCTTATTCATTTTTATAGAATAAAAATGATATCTTATATCGCTAGTAAGTTCTTTTTCTATTCACGTTAAAATTATACGAGTATATAATTATAACCTGTATCAGTGATTATACGTTAATTATCACATTTTTTATATAGTTGCATAATAAATTGATTTTAACTATACTATTAGAGTAATGTGAACATTTGTATTTTCGGCGGTATGGCCAAGTGGTAAGGCAGTGGATTGCAAATCCTCTATCCCCAGTTCGAATCTGGGTGCCGCCTTGAAATATAGTTCAATACTATTGCTTTTTTAGATACAATAAGATATAATAAATTATATACTTTTAAAGGGGACGTGGTGGAATTGGTAGACACGACGGACTTAAAATCCGTTGCCTAGTGATAGTGCGTGAGGGTTCAAGTCCCTCCGTCCCCATTTTTGTAGCTTTAGTATACTAAAGCTACACTATAAATTTTTAATATTTTAACTGTACGTGTTTTCAAAAGAGGAAAAATAGCGATAAACATTTTATTCTAAAATGTAAAGGCAAGAATCGTCTCTATATCTGTAGAGACTTTTTTTAGAAATAAAATAAATTTTTTAATTTTCTTAAGAAATTTATTTTATTTAAATAATAGGTTAATTAAAAAATATATTCTTTCTTATAAAATTTTTAAAGATAGGTTTCGTTTTGAAGTTATGTCCCTCATTTTTTATTTTTTCCTAAGAATAAAAACACAAATAGAATTTTAAATTATGAAATAACTAAAATATATAAAAATGTTTATAAAATTAATATGTTAGCTATATGAGAAAAATATTTTAAATTCTTTAAATATAGGTTTATTACATATTTAAAGAATTTAAAATATTTTTAATTGAGTTTTTCTTTGTATTTTTTATATTAAGTTAATTTTCCTTCTAATAGCTTTTGTAAGTTTTCTAATGCTTTTTTAATTGCCTCAGAAGATGCAGTCGTATTAGATACTGTTTCACGAACATTGCTTATTGCTGATTTGATTTCTTCTTTTTGTTCTTCCGTACAATCAGTAAGCTCATCCGCATCCATTTTTTCCTCTACTGTTTTGCAGAAGTTGGTAGCAGTCAATGTTAAATCAGTTTTTTCTTTTTGTTCTTTATCAACTGCTGCGTATTTTTCTGCTTCCTCTAACATAGTGTCAATATCATTTTCTGATAAATTCGAACTACCTTGAATTGTTACAGTCTGTTCTTTTCCTGATTCATTTTCTTTGGCAGTCACAGATAATAACCCATCTACATTAATATCAAATGTTACTTCAATTTGTGGGCGGCCTTTTGGAGCTTCAGGAATTCCTTCTAGTTTGAAGTTTCCTAAACTCTTGTTACCGCTAACAACTTCTCTTTCGCCTTGTAATACGTGAATCTCAACATTTGTTTGATTATCTGCTGCGGTAGAAAATAATTCGGATTTTTTAACCGGAATTGTTGTATTACGTGCAATCAATTTTGTCATAATACCACCAACTGTTTCAACACCAAGTGACAATGGTGTAACATCTAACAATAAAATATCTGTTATTTCACCAGCTAAAATACCTGCTTGAATTGCTGCTCCAATCGCAACAACTTCATCAGGATTTACTGATTTGTTAGGTTTTTTCCCAGTTAATGATTCTACTAATTGTTGAATTGCTGGAATTCTAGTTGAACCACCTACTAATACAACTTCATCTATCCCAGATTTATCTACCTTTGCATCTTTTAATGCTTTTTCAACCGGAATACGGCAACGATCGATTAAATCTTTACATAAAGTCTCAAATTTTTCCCGTGTTAACTCTTGCTGAATATGTTTTGGGCCAGTTTTATCGGCTGTGATAAATGGTAAGTTAATTGTTGTTGTTTCGACATTGGATAATTCCATTTTTGCTTTTTCAGCCGCTTCAGTTAAACGTTGTAAAGCCTGAATATCTTTAGTTAAATTTGTTCCTTCTTTTGCCTCAAAATCTTCTACTAACCAACGAACTAAAGCTTTATCAAAATCATCACCACCTAAATTAGTATCACCAGCTGTTGATAACACTTCAAATATACCATCACCAACTTCTAAAACTGAAACATCAAATGTCCCCCCGCCTAAATCAAAAACTAAAATTGTTTCATTTTGTTTTTTATCTAAACCATATGCTAAAGAAGCAGCGGTAGGCTCATTAATGATTCGTAAAACTTCGATTCCAGCAATTTTCCCCGCGTCAACGGTTGCTTGCCGTTGCGAATCATTAAAATAAGCAGGTACTGTGATGACAGCTTTTGTAACGTCTTGTCCTAAATATTCTTGTGCATCTGTAATTAATTTTCTTATAACTTGTGCTGAAACTTCTTCTGGACTGAAATCTTTATTTAATGAAGAACATTTAATTTTAATATTCCCATTATTATCTTTAATTACTTTATATGGCAATTCTTTTGATTCTTCCGAAACTTCATCTGCTTTGCAACCGATAAACCGTTTCACAGAGAAAAATGTATTTGCTGCATTTACCACAGATTGTCGTTTAGCAAGTTGACCAACTAATAATTCTTCTTTTTTTGTGTATGCTACAATTGATGGCGTTGTTCTAAAACCTTCTGCATTAGTAATTACAGTTGGTTGTCCACCCTCAATAGCAGCCACTACAGAATTTGTTGTTCCTAAATCAATTCCTACTACTTTATTCATATAATTATTTAACTTTTTATAAATTTATGTTTACTATTATATATTATACACCATACGCGTAAGTAAATATATCTACAGATTATACAATTAGTTAGTACTTTTTTATTACTATTAACGGTAACTTTTATGTATTTCACGTAATAGTTTACATATAAATTATAATATTGTATATATTTCTTATATAGACAAAATCTTTTAATTTTTTTAAAGTTATAAGATAGTTTGATAGTTATGATTATCAAAAAATTTATTTCTAAATTTATGACAGTTAAATTTTATTACTATTAATATATATAAGTATTTTTGGAGAAAAATATTGTGTCTTTAGGTTTATTAGGAAACAAGATTGGAATGACCCAAATATTTGATGAATCGGGAAATATCATTCCAGTTACAATTTTAAAAGTTGGGCCCTGCGTAATTACACAAGTTAAAACGACATTAAATAATGGGTATAACGCAATTCAAGTTGGTTATGGTAATGTACCATCAAAGTCATTAACACAACCTCAATTAGGGCATTTACAAAAGTCAAATATTCAACCATTAAAATATTTAAAAGAATTTCGTGTAAGTGATCCGGCTGAATTCAATGTTGGGCAAGTATTAAATGTTGAATCATTTGTTGCCGGAGACTTAATAAATGTTACAGGGAAAAGTATTGGTAAAGGCTTTTCTGGTCTTCAAAAACGCCATAATTTTACAAGAGGTCCTATGACTCATGGGTCTAAAAATCATAGAGCCCCTGGTTCAATTGGGATGGGAACATCACCAGGGCGTGTTTTACCAGGAAAAAAAATGGCTGGTCAAATGGGTAATAAAATGGCGAACATTAAAAAATTAAAAATCGTTCAAGTAAATAACGATGAAAATATTTTAGTTGTTAAAGGAGCTGTTCCCGGTAAACCTGGAAATTTACTTAGTATTGTTTCCTCAAAATAATGTATAAGAATATGATTAAATAAATAAACATTAGGAAAAATAATACATGGCTGTTGAAAAAATTCTAGAATATAAGCACATAGATGGGGTCACAACGGTTGAAATCAAACTTAACCGAGTAGCAGAAGACTCAGGTAATTATTTAATCCACCGAGATATCTTAAGACACCAACTTTCACAAAAGCAAGGAACGGTTTCAACAAAAACTAGAAGTGAAGTTCGAGGTGGTGGTAAAAAACCTTGGCAACAAAAAGGGACAGGTAGAGCTCGGGCAGGATCAAGCCGTTCTCCACTATGGAGAGGTGGTGGTGTTATTTTTGGGCCAAAACCTAAAACAACTAAGTTAAAATTAAACAAAAAAGAACGTAAATCGGCCTTACAAACTTTATTGTATAATAAAAGGAAAAATATAAATGTATATTCTGATTTGGACGCTATAGCAATAACAACAAAACAATTTCGTGTCTGGGTCGACCAAATACACCAACAAACTGAAAAACCTGAAAACCAAAAAATTTTAGTAGTTGTTTATAAAAAAACTGCTTATTTAAAAAGAGCAAGTAAAAATCTAAAAAATGTTGAACTGATCGCATCTTCACATTTAAATACTTTAAGTTTATTAAAAGCAGACCGTATTATATTAACATCATCAGCAGTAAAAGATATAAAGGAGATTTATTGTGATTAATTCTTCATACCTTAATGATATTAGTATGAACATTATAAAATATCCGATTATTACGGATAAAGCCACAAGATTATTAGCAAATAATCAATATAGTTTTGTTGTAGACCCTAAATCTGATAAACCGTCAATTAAAGCTGCAATTGAATACTTATTCAATGTTAAAGTTATAAAAATTAATACAGCCCATTTACCAAAAAAGAAAAAACGAATTGGTCAATATATGGGTTGGAAATCACATTATAAAAAAGCAATTGTAACGTTATCAGAGGGTGATACGATAAACTTATTTGCAGAAGAAAATTAACAATTATATAAATTAAGCAAGTCTATGAGTATTCGTCTTTATAAAGCCTATACACCAGGGACACGTAACCGAGCCCTTTCATCTTTTTCAGAAATAACAAAGGATAAACCAGAAAAAAGTTTAGTTAAAAAAAATCATCGAAATAAAGGTAGAAATAACAGAGGAGTTATTACTATACGACATAGAGGTGGTGGTCATAAAAAACAATACCGGATAATTGATTTTAAACGTAATAAATACAATGTGCCAGGGCTTGTTCATTCAATTGAATATGATCCAAACCGTAATGCGCGCATTGCATTATTACATTTTCAAGATGGTGAAAAACGCTATATCCTACACCCGAATAATTTAAATGTTGGTGATACAGTTTTATCTGGAAAGGGTGTATCTATCGACGTTGGTAATACATTACCATTAGAAGAAATACCTTTAGGAACATCTGTTCATAATATTGAATTAATCCCTAATCGTGGCGGGCAAATTGTTCGTTCTGCAGGAACATCGGCAAAAATTTTAGCTAAAGAAGGTGATTTTATTACTTTACGTTTACCATCTAAAGAAATTAGATTAATTCGGAAAGAATGTTTTGCCACAATTGGCGAATTAAGTAACAATGATGCATTTTTAGTTCAAAGTGGTAAAGCTGGTCGTACACGTTGGTTAGGGATACGCCCAACCGTTCGGGGTTCAGTAATGAATCCATGTGATCACCCGCATGGGGGTGGAGAAGGACGAGCTCCAATTGGCCGTAGTAGACCTTTAACGCCATGGGGGAAACCAGCGTTAGGTAAAAAAACACGGAAAACAAAAAAATTGAGTAATGCTTACATCCTTCGACGATGTTCATAATTATTTTATAAAAAAATTTATTAATAATATTCTCAAAAATGTCAAGATCATTAAAAAAAGGACCTTTTGTTGCTTATCATTTATTAAAAAAAATTAATAAAATGAACGCGGAAGGAAAAAAAGATGTAATTACAACTTGGTCACGTAGCTCGACTATCTTACCGAATATGGTGGGGTTTACTATAGCTGTATATAACGGAAGACAACACGTTCCAATTTTTATCTCTGACCAGTTGGTTGGCCATAAGCTTGGTGAATTTGTTTCGACAAGAACATTTAAATCACATATTAAGGCAGATAAAAAAACACAACGTTAAGGAAAAACTAAATATGGCACGATTAGAATTAACATTAAATTTTCCAAAAAATTTTGAAATTAAAACCTTTAATGTTAAATCTGAAAAAAAGTTATCTCCACTTGCAAAATTAATATTGCAAAGTGTTCGGTTTAAACATTTTTATTATGTGCGTGATGATATATCTTATCTCTTAAAATCTAATCCTATTGAACGGGATTTTCTTTTACAAGCTTTATATTCAATTGTAATTTCTTTACAAAATAATTTATCTATAAATTTTTTTGATATGTGGATTTATGAAATTTATATCAATAAAGTTTCAATTCATAATAAATTTATGAATCAAAAATTCCAAAATCTAGAACCTAGTGAATATATCACAATTAAATTAGCTTATGGAAATAATATTTCCCAAGAGAAAAAATAATATTTCAACATTAAAAAAGATTTTCTAGAAAACTTAGACATACGTAAAACTATTAAGGAAATTCTATTATGTCGGATGGTCAATCAGTAAAAGCAGTAGCAAAATATGTGCGGATATCGCCGCATAAAGTAAGGCAAGTTTTAGACCAAATCAGAGGTCGTTCATATCAAGAAACATTAATGATATTAGAATTTTTACCTTATGATGCGGGTTCCCCAATCTGGCAAGTAGTACATTCTGTTGCAGCAAATGCGAAAAATAATTATAATTTAGACAAAAAAAAATTAATTATTTCAGAAATTTTTGCAGATGAAGGTCCAAAACTAAAACGTATTCGACCACGTGCCCAAGGTCGAGCTTTTAAGATTTTAAAA
>Ga0208973_1001250_pt1 | contig 11390 bp, 11 predicted proteins | sample AOAMet_66_BLW_10_2_FD_188233 | JGI IMG/M metagenome (GOLD analysis project Ga0208973, IMG submission 188233) | Ammonia-oxidizing marine microbial communities from Monterey Bay, California, USA - CAN11_66_BLW_10 (SPAdes) | ecosystem: Environmental > Aquatic > Marine > Intertidal zone | place...
TTCTTGCGGAGGATCCCGAATTTGTAAAGTTTGTCCGCGTAATGCGAGATAAAGGATATATGAATATTGACAGACTTCGATCTGTTGCCATAAATCAGGTTCCATTCGAATTTGAAAAAGCGATTAATGCCCGACTTGGAAAAAATGTGCATTTCGTCGCAACAAATCGTGATACAGGTCAACCCGAATATTTGGATCCAACTCCAGAAGACTGGATCGAAAGTGTTATTGCATCTTGCACCCTCCCTTTTGTTACCAAAGGGACGCATGCAGTTAAGGGAATGGACCTAATGGACGGAGGTTGGAGCGATCCTCTACCAATAGAATGGGCCGTTGAAAATGGTGCAACCGACATCGTAGTTATCCGAACATCTGACATAACGAAACGAGCAAGTCAGAGTTGGCCTGATTATTTCGGCAGTATCTTTTTTCGTAACCAAAAGCGACTAAGTGAGTGCTTTTCTAATAGTCATCAAAAGTACAATGATGCACTGGATTTTTTAGAAAATCCACCAGCAGGAATCAATATTCAACAAATCTGGCCAGAAGATGGTTTGAAATGTACTACCTATAGTTACTCCGTAAACAGTATCAAAGCTGATTATCGCTATGGGCTCCATGTAGGAATGAAGTTTATCTGGGGACAGAAATAGGATCATCTATTAAAGTGTGATTGTCTACTTCCAGCATCTAATTATTTCTATACCCTGATCACATTAGCCATTTATAGGAAGCCTATTGAGAATTTTACCGTAAAATCTATTTATTCACCAACATAGGAATCCAACACTAAACTCTTATAGCGACATGAACCAAACCGTTTACTATACCATTTTGAAAAATTTCAAGTTCCCTGTTTCACTTGTGTTTCAGTAAAATTGGAAAATATATGATTTCTATATTTTTTTACTAAACCTATTTAGCTGTGCGTTTGCATCTAGATTTAAACAACCATGATAAAACCGACGCTGCACATTTTTCTGACTTTAATAGCCTTGAGCACGGCATTCTTTTCACAAGCCTGTCCATTTGATGGTAATTGAAACTAATTCTGGATCGCTAACCAACTGCAGCCTATCAAACTCAAGGAAGTGTTTCTAGCGGAAATTACTATTCGATTGCTGTAGTTTGTGGTAATACCTACAACTTCAATTTTTGTAACAACGGCGGAGCGGCTGGATGGGATACACAGATCACTATTTTGCAAACAGACGGAACAACTCAAATAGCATATAATGATGATTTCTTTAGTCTACAATCAGATGTGTCTTTCACGGCCACATTCACAGGAACGGTCTATGTTCTAGTTTCTCAATTTAGTTGCAATAATACGGGTGATTCGACAGGAGCTACTTTCGTTGGTGCAAGCAGCGTGTATTGGGGAGTAACTTCGGCGAGAGGCGGCTTGAACAATCAACAGTATTTTTGTCCGACAACGGTCATTATTCTCCCTGCGGAAATGGGACATTTTTCGACAGTTTGTGACGGCACTTCAGAATATTTTGAGTGGACTGCTATTACTGAAAATCGTGTTGATTACTTCACCCTTGAATACACTTATGACGGTTTGGTATTCCACCCTGTAGAATCAGTTAGTTCAGCTGGTCAATCTCTCGGCGAGGTTGAATACATGCTCAAAATTGAATCACAGGATCCAAAACAGCGATATTATAGATTAAAAATAGTTGATGATGATGGTACATATGAGTACACTGATCTTATAGCGGGTAAAGCGTGTGGAACATCACAGAATCAATTGATCTCTTCTATTAGTCAACAAGAGGATAACTTAAAGATCTCGCTGTATTAAGAAGCTTTATGCATTTTAGTAAATCAACTAGGGCAAATGATAATTTCCGGAATGTCGTCCAATCAACAAGTTCAAGCGTATACCAATGGCTTAACTATAGGTATCTATTTCTTGAAAGTTGAAATTGATGGAAAAGTAGAAACGAAGAAACTGTACCTAGATTAAAATCTAGCGCTCAAGAATCAATTCGATACATCAATTAGTGTGATCCTCTCGACATAAATTCGCAAGGCAACAAGAAGTGTTTACCAGGATCTTTCGTTTCCTTTACGCGCTCATAAAGTCGAGCAACCGTTTTAAGACCAATTTCATGTACAGGCTGGCGAAGTGCCGAAACTGTTGGATTCATATACTCAAATGATTCGCTATCATCAAATGAAATCATTCGCACATCCTTGGGCATTGAAAGATTCAACGCATTGAATGCTGCCAGAGAACAAAACGCACATTTATTATTTAAAGGAATGAATGAATCTGCTCCACCATCAATTTCTTTCTTTATGGCAGCAGTAGTTTCCTCTTTTGTTCCTGGGAGTTCAACCACACTGACTTTGATACCAGCGGTCTTACATACCTCGGTGATTCCTTTTATTCTCTCTTGAATAGTTGAAATTTCTGACTTTGCCGGAGCAACACAAACTAAATGTTTAGGCTTTGCTGAGAATGAATTAACCAAACGTTCGGCTTCGGGAATATTATCTACACCAACAAAGTCTGCATTTTCATCGCCCGGTCGATCTGTAAATACAACTGGTATGTGTGTTTCAAGTAAAATTGGAATCAAGTTCGTAATATGGTTGCTCGGTGCGATGATCATACCATCAATACTTCGCTGAATAAGCTCACGCATGAGTACCTTCTCTACTTCATCATTGTCATTTGTATTCACGATGAACGTCGTATACCCTTCAGCGTACAGTTGCTCCTGAATGGTCTTAGAAAGCTCAGCATAAAACTCGTTCGAGATATCAGGAAGAACTAAACCGATAGTTTTCGTTTCCCCCTGTCTCAGACTCTTAGCGAAGAAATTAGGTACATAGGATAATTCCTTAGCCTTCTCTCTAATCAAGCGCTGCTTTTCCTTGCTAATATTAAATTGATCTCCCTTGTCGTTTAGAACAAATGATACGGTCGCCTTGGAAACACTAAGCGCTTTAGCAATATCATTCAATGACGTTCTTTTAGTCTTCATCCTCGATGCTTATCAAAAAAAATGCTTTTTAACCACAGCAATACTTTGATCTCTTGCTAAAAATACAAAAAACTCGTATTATAATAAGACTTAAAGCCTATTAATTAGGTAGAGTAGCTATCATTGCTTTATGCTCATTCTCAAAGGTCTTTTCACCAGAACATCCGTTAACAACCTTCTCGTTCTCAAAATGATCCACGCGATTTCCTGGATCTGGATGAGTGCTGATAAACTCAGGAACTCCTGATCCACCTGCTTCTTCAATTTTTCTAAAGAATCCTGCCCCTCCTGCAGCATTATAGTCTGTTGGACATAAGTAATGTACGGATTTTGTATCGGCCTCCGTTTCATGCTTACGTGAGTTTTTCAACCCTATTAATGCACCTGTAACTTGTTTTAGAGCCGCTTTATCACCTGCCATAACATCCAACAATACCTGTACGCCATACATTTTAGTCATCTGTCTTGTTGAGTGACGCATATCCGCGTGCGCAATCTCATGTCCCATGACACCTGCAAACTGATCTTCAGAATCCAAGTACTTCAAAATACCTGTATAGATATAAATGTATCCGCCTGGAGTACAAAAAGCGTTCAAAGTACTATCATCATGAATGATACGAAGTCGCCATTCAAAATCGTCTTTAAAATCAACCTCTCCAGTATTTAAAATTTTGTCACGAACCTTGTAAACATACACATATGCCTCTGGGTATTTAGCTGAATCTAGTAATGGGTACTCGGCAGGATTTCCGTCAATTTCTCCAGCAACTTGTGCACCTAACTGAATATCTTGTTCTACAGAAAACAGGTTAAACCCTTTTCCTTTATTTTTCTCATTCATTACTCCACATGAAATCATTACGATTGCAAGAAGTGCGAAGATTGATAGGTTTAATTTTCTCATTGTTTATTTATTATTCTTAAATCAAGAACCTTGCTTGTTATAAGAAATAACTAACAACAAAGGTAATTATTGCGCCTGTGAACCAACCGATGGTTACTTCAGAAAGCGTGTGTTTATGTAAATATAATCTTGCTGACATTACCAGACCTGAAACTAAAATGCAAGCAGGAATGATCCAGAATTCAAAATGATCTTGAATCCCAGCATATGCAAGGATAAATCCAGTCATGATCCCTACTCCTCCAGCATGCAAACTCACTTTTTTCCATAATGTCATCACAAACAAAACAGCCGTTGTAACAACCCCCGCGAGTGGATATGAGAAAATGTGTTTCGAGATATTGACGTTCGCTGGTAAAAATTGAAACATGATATACAATCCTAAACAACTCATGAACATTACTAGAATTGGAATGGAGCGTTCTTTTCGTTCATCTACTTCAAGCGTTGAAATTATACCTCTGTTCTTCATGTATAGCATCGCTATGGTCGGAACAATCGTACAAAAGAAAAAGTAAGAATAAAGAATGCTCCACTTTTGTTCTTCGTAGAGATTGAATAAATTGTGCGTTTGATAGTATGCATCCTCACCTGAAGGGAAAAACATTGCTAGCATCATCCCAAACACCGGAGTCAACAGTGGGACAAATAACCATGAAATGATTTGTGCTGCAATTCTCATTCAGTAAATTCTAAAGCTCTTTACGCAACCTAGCAACGGGAATATTTAATTGCTCACGGTATTTTGCAACCGTTCTTCTTGCAATATTGTAGCCTTTTTCTCTAAGTAATATCGCCAGTTTTTCATCCGTTAATGGCTTGCGCTTTGCTTCGTTATCCACTGCTTCTGACAATATCTTCTTCACCTCACGGGTTGAGACTTCTTCTCCGGAGTCAGTTGAAAGAGATTCAGAAAAGAAATACTTAAGTGACAATATCCCTTGAGCTGTCTGAACATACTTACTATTCGCTACACGAGAGATCGTCGAAATATCTAACTCAACGATTTCCGCAATATCTTTAAGAATCATTGGACGCATATTCGTCTCATCCCCTGTCATAAAGTATTCTTTCTGATAGTTCATGATGGCGTCCATCGTTAAAAGGAGTGTATTCTGACGTTGCTTAATCGCATCGATAAACCATTTAGCTCCATCTAGTTTTTGCTTGACAAAAGTAAGCGCTTCTCCTTCTTTTTTATTTGATTTTGCACCTTCCGCATAACGCTGAAGCATTTGCTTGTATTCGTGATTCACCTTTAACTCAGGAGCATTCCTTCCATTGATGGTTAACCCCAAGCGACCTTCATTCTCGTAAACCGTAAAATCTGGAATAATCTGTTGAAAGCTAACTGTAGATTCCTTCATTGAACCTCCCGGCTTAGGGTTAAGCTTTACTATCTCAGCAACAGCATCTTTAAGGTTTTCCTCTGTAATTTCTAATTTCTTAGCAATCTTGGTGTAATGCTTCTTCGTGAATTCTTCAAAGTGAGATTCTAGAATCTTCTTTGCTGTAAACTTTGAGATGTCCCCATCTTGTCTTCTTGAAATCTGAATCAACAAACATTCTCTTAAATCACGTGCAGCGACACCTGCAGGATCCAGTTCTTGAATCATGAATAAGATTTCTTCAACCTCCCCTTCCGTCGTGGAAACATTCGCAGAAAATGCAAGATCATCTACTATCGCTTCCACCTCTCTGTTCAAATAACCAGATTCATCGAGATTACCAATAATTGTATCGGCTATTAGGTATTGGTTATCGCTTAAATAACGGAGAGACAATTGTTGTGTAAGACGCTCTTGGAAACTTTCAGCACCTGACAATGGCACTCCCTTTTCTTCTTCGTCTTTACCTTTATTGGAAACGCGTGTTTTGTAATCAGCATCATCATCAAGATAATCACTTATGTCAAAATCTTCCTCCGTTTCTTTGTCATCGAGATCATCATCTTCAAACTCATCCTCGTCTTTATCCGCTCCTTCTTCAAGAGCCGGATTTTCCTCAATTTCCTGCTTTATTCTAGCATCTAGCTCCATTGTTGGCACTTGCAATAGTTTCATCAACTGAATTTGCTGCGGCGATAATCGCTGCTCCAGTTTTTGAGATAGATATTGTTTCATTGCCATAATAGCCTTGTTCTTATTTACAATTCCAATGTAATCTTTTTCTTCAAATATTCGTTTAGAATTCCGCATTTTGTGGAGTCCTTGGGAAAGGAATCACATCTCTAATATTGGACATCCCAGTAACAAACATTACCATACGTTCAAATCCCAGGCCAAAACCTGCATGAGGAACTGTTCCGAACCTTCTAGTATCCAAATACCAGTCCAATTCTTCTTCCTCAATATCAAAATCAGCACATTTCTTTTTCAGAACACCTAATCTCTCTTCTCTCTGAGATCCACCAACGATCTCTCCAATCCCTGGGAACAGCACATCCATTGCGGCTACAGTCTTATCATCATCATTCTGACGCATATAGAACGCCTTAATTTCAGCTGGGTAATCTGACAGTATCACAGGACACTTAAATTCCTTCTCAACCAAGTAACGCTCATGCTCACTATGAAGATCAACTCCCCAAGCAACTTCGTACTTGAATTTCTTCTTCTTGTATGGTTTCGATCTCTGAAGTACTTCAATCGCCTCCGTATATGTTAAGCGTTTAAAATCATTGTCACGAACAAATTCTAATCGTTCTATCAAGGTTAGCTCGCTACGCTCATTCTGGGGTTTTGATTGTTGCTCCTTAACGTCTCTGTCATTTAGAAATTGAAGGTCATCCGTACAATTAGTAAGGATATAATTCACAATGAATTTCAAGAAATCCTCCGTGAGGTCCATGTTGTCTTTCAAATCATTGAATGCAACTTCCGGTTCAATCATCCAGAACTCAGCAAGATGTCTTGAAGTATTCGAGTTTTCCGCTCTAAAAGTAGGTCCAAAAGTATATACCTGCCCAAGGGCCAAAGCTCCAAGTTCAGCTTCTAACTGTCCTGATACTGTCAGGTTGACAGCTTTACCGAAAAAGTCTTGAGAATAATCAACCTGTCCATCTTCCGTCAATGGTGGCGTCGCTGGATCAAGTGTAGATACTCTGAACATCTCTCCTGCACCTTCCGCATCGGAGCCTGTTATTATAGGCGTGTGGAGGTAGTAATAACCTGCATCGTTGAAGTACTTATGAATAGCATAAGATACCGCGTGACGAATTCTGAAAACCGCACCAAATGTGTTTGTTCTAAATCGTAAGTGAGCTTGTTCTCTCAGGAATTCCATGCTATGACGCTTTGGTTGCATCACTGTTTTCTGAATCTCCTCTGGATTAGCATCACCGATGATTTCGATATTTGATACTTCGATTTCAACCGCTTGACCACCTCCCTGTGATTCAACAAGGACACCTGTTATACCAACAGCTGATCCTGTAGTGATTCGCTTCAATAAAGCTTCGTCAAGATTTTCAAAATCTACAACTGCCTGGATATTCTTAATCGTCGATCCATCATTCAATGCGACAAATCGATTTGCTCGGAAAGATCTTACCCATCCTTTAACTAGAATTGAATCTCCAACTTTGGGATTCGATAGAACATCTGCAATTTTAATTCTTTTCATTTTGCTTTAATTGTGGTGTAAAAATACGAAAAAGTGCTAATTCCTGATGTAGAAATTCAGTTTGAAAAAACTCTATAAGCTAGTTTAGTAGTGCATATGGCAGCAAGTAGCGAATTACTTCCCGTTCCAGTTGCTCATAGTACGATTTAGGCCCATTGTAGTGAAGCCCTTAATAAATTCAGTTGAAGTGCTTAAACGCTCTGGCAAGCTCAACCCTTCCTCCTTTGACCATTCCCCAAGAACGTAGTCAGATTGACGACCCGATGAGAATTCTGCTCCCACACCAAATCGCAATCTGGCATAATTAGTATTCCCAAGTGTTGCATGTATGTCTTTTAAGCCATTGTGACCACCATCAGACCCTTTTCCTTTCATTCGGAGTTTGCCAAATGGCAAAGCGATATCATCCGTAACTACTAATACATTCTCTAATGGAATCTTCTCCGTTTGCATCCAATAATTGACTGCCTTACCAGATAAATTCATGAAAGTTGTAGGCTTGATCAGTACAATTACGCGCCCTTTGAATTTTACTCTTGCAACATCAGCTAAGCGCTCCGTTTCAAACTTACCATCGCGCTGCCCAGCAAACTCATCAAGAACCTTAAACCCGACATTATGTCTAGTATTCTCATATTTGCTCCCAGGATTACCAAGTCCGACGATTAAGTATTTCATTCTTCAATTAATTAAGTTCGGCCAAAGTACGTTTTTTATGTCTAATTCATTTCAATCATTGAAGTACGTAGGCCATCTGGATCTACCATTTACAAAAATCGTGGCAAAAAAAATCCCACTGCTCTATGAACAATGGGATCTATGAAATTTTAATCTCTTAGTTTGCGTTCGTGTTATCTTTTACCGCGTAGGCAATCTTCAATGCATCGATATCTTGTAATTCCTTGCGGATGTCGAAGATTATACCTGAAGGTGCTCCCTCATCGGCTTTGATACATGTAATAACTTGTTCGATCGTAGCTGTCATTTGCGTAGGCTTCGATTCAAACTTATCCAACTTCCAACGCTTAATAGCATTCGTGTTGTAAAGGTCACCTGGATCAGGCTGAGCAACATTATCCAAGAAAAGAGCATATCCCATCTTGAACTGTTCTGCACGTGCAGTGTTTCTTGGTGTACCTAAATACAAGAAATCAATCTCAGAACGTTGTTTGTAAGCCGTTAAATCCTGTGCTCTAGTACCCATTGGCTGAGTAACCTTTACTGTTGGATCAGATTCTTTACTCGTCGTTGCAACCATGAAGAAGAACAACAACATAAAAACGATATCCGGAAGCGACGAGGTATTAATACCCGGTGCCGGTTTCTTTCCTCCTTTTGAAAACTTTGACATACGTTTCTAGTTTTTAGGTGTTACTTCAATGATACGATCCGGATAAAGCAACTTGAGAAGGTCAAACTTCGCTTTGTACTCTACGTTACTTGCATCATCCGCCAACTTGGCGATAATTGAAGCATAACCAAGTCCAAAAATTTCTTTTGCAGAATCATCTCTCATTTCAAAGATAGCCTCTTCAATTTCCGATTGAATTTTTGCAAAGAGTTCATAATCCGTTCTGTCTTGAACCTCGATACGAATGTGCGCTTGAGATGAAATCTCAGGTAACATCTTCTTACCGTATAGGTTCAATGCAAACTTTTTCTTTTCCCATTGTGAAACTTCGTTCCACATAAAAGAGATTAATGTTTCCTCAGCTCCTTCTTGCTCTTCTACTTCTTCAGCTGCTTTAATAGCTGCTTGAATACGTGACTCAATTCCTGCTTTTGAAATTCTAGAGTAGAACGGAAAGTTATTCCCAGGATGATTTGGATCCCCCATCGCTGCCATCATAGCATCACCACTTAGTTCTGAGTTAATTCGGTAGAATTCAAGAATTCTTTCCGAAATATCATCAGGGTTTTCCATCAATTCATCACGTACCATTAGCTGATTCGCGCTATTCGCTTTAATTGCTAAAATATCACGTTCAGGCACTGGGGCGGGTGGTATAACAACCTCAACGTTTTTAGGGATATCACGGATATACGCTTTATCTCTGTCCATCGTCGTAGTTACCAAGAAGAAAATTAATAGCAGGAAGGCGATGTCAGCCATCGAGCCGGCATTAATTTCAGGTATATCTCGCTTCGCCATATGCGTAATCTATTTTTTAAGTTTCATCACGGCACCAGCAAGAATTGCTAATATCCCGATGCTAATCCCAACGATTGCTGTCCATAGTCCAGCCGTGGTAGCATTAATTGTCGACAAATCAACTTGTGATTCCTCTCTCAATTGTAATGTCTCATTCGTGTCAGCAGTTCCAGCCATTAATATTACCAAGTAGATAACAAGTGCTGCCACAATTCCTGCAATAGAAATTAGTGTACGCTTCGAGTTAGAAATTAATTGTACTACGAAGAATAGTAAAATTAAACCAACTCCAACAAAAATGATAAATGCTGTAAAGTTAGTCGCTACAGCAAGTTCTGTCCCATCGCGAAATGCTTCAAACTCTTCTGTTGCTAATCCTTCTGGCTCAGGCCCACCAAGTAAAAAGATACATGATAGAACACCTGTTGCAATCAATACAACCTTCAGGATCGTTAAATATAAATTAAGTTTTTGCAACTTCATTCCTATGTGTTTTAAAAGTTAATGATCAATAATAGTACGTGTCCGACTGAATCGAAAACCTACGCTTTAGTGATCTTGTGCTTCAACATCATATCTACAAGAGAGATAGAAGCATCTTCCATTTCATTTACCATTCCATCAATTTTCGAAACGATGTAATTGTAAAAGATCTGAAGAATAATCGCTGCGATCAAACCGAATACAGTTGTCAAAAGCGATACTTTAATACCACCCGCAACAGTTGTAGGTGATACCTGACCATCTTCAATAATTTTATCAAAGGCGAAGATCATCCCGATTACCGTACCCAAGAAACCAAGCATGGGTGCAAGTGCGATAAACAATGACAACCATGAAAGTCCTTTCTCCATAAGCCCCATCTGAACTCCTCCGTAAGAAACAACTGACTTCTCAACCATCTCAATTCCTTCATCGGTACGATCAAGTCCTTGGTAATAGATAGAAGCAATTGGCCCTCTAGTGTTACGACAAACATCTTTAGCTGCATCAACTCCACCGTTTTTAAGTGCAGTTTCAACCTCATCTAAGAACTTTTTGGTATTAATTGTTGAAAGGTTAAGGTAAATGATACGCTCAATTGAGAGTGCTAAACCAATAATCAAACAAATCAACGGCAGTGTCATCCATAACGGTGAACCATCGATAAATTGTTTTTTCAACTCTTGAACAAATGTCAACTCCGCTTTTTCATCTTCAGCACCTTCAGTGCTTTCACCTGCTGTTGCATCCGTCACATCTGGACCAGCTGCTGCTTCAGTAGTATCTTCCTCGATAACTTCCTCTGTTGGCGCTGCATTTGGATCCGCGTCAGGATCTTGTTGAGCATTTGAAAAACTTGCAAAACCAAATGTGATTACTGCTGCAAATGCTAAAGAACTAATTACTTTTTTCATGTTCTATAAAGATTAATTAAATCGTATTCTTTGTTAAAATTTCAAGCCAAAAATAACAAAAATTATTTCACGCTTGTGACTAAGTATTTTTATTCGAAAAAAATCCTCGGCTATTGATGAAATTTGGGGCTGCCTAGCGCATTGATAACTCATAAATAGGTTCGAATTTCGAAGATACAGATTATCTAAACAAAGAAGATGGCAAACTGCTAGAAATTGATTCAGTAAGATCTATTGTTGAGTGAAGTGTGCCCTACTGACATCTATTCTTGTTAAATGAGAACCCTACCAATTGGTTATAACTGCCT
>Ga0208973_1001263_pt1 | contig 11306 bp, 10 predicted proteins | sample AOAMet_66_BLW_10_2_FD_188233 | JGI IMG/M metagenome (GOLD analysis project Ga0208973, IMG submission 188233) | Ammonia-oxidizing marine microbial communities from Monterey Bay, California, USA - CAN11_66_BLW_10 (SPAdes) | ecosystem: Environmental > Aquatic > Marine > Intertidal zone | place...
CGGACGTTCAAGGGCAAAAAGACACCCACACTGGCAACTGAAGGAAGGAACATAGCAGGCCAATCTGCGCCTGCAACGGTACGGTTCAATATGGCCCTTTGGGAACCCATCTACATGCCAAATTTGTTCACAAGGGTGTATTGCATGACCCTCTAGTTTTCTTCAAATCCACTTAGAAATTGGTTTTGATGGTGAAAACTTGATACCAAAGCAGCCCGTATAAATGATGATGGAAGTGAATGGCTCGGACCAAAACCCCCATCATAATTCAGCAGACATCAAGGCAGCATATGAAAAGTATATTCAACAGAGAACAAATTTCAAACCTAAGCAAGTAGCTGAAGTTCTGGGAATCAGAATCCTGTTATTTGGATTGTTTATTGAAGCACTGCTAATCTTAAATCACAAACCATCTAGTTGTGCTGCAGTAGAAGTCCCCTCTTTCTTCGAATGTGGAAGTGATGGGCTTTTTCTGATCGTTTGTATAATACTCAGCATTCCACTTTTTCTAATCACAACAATTAGAAAATCAAATTATAGGAAATGGAAGATTAAAACGCTACAAGAGTTGGCTAAAATATCTAATTTCCCTAAAAGTTCTATGACATCAAAACATGGTCGGGAAATGAGTATATTGTCACATGTAGAATCATTGCTCGGGAAAGAAGAATAATTTGCATACACACAAGGGGGGCCCTTGTGCTTACCCGCATATACAACGCTACCGTTGCAGGCGCAGATTGGCCTGCTATGTTCCTTCCTTCAGTTGCCAGTGTGGGTGTCTTTTTGCCCTTGAACGTCCGCCTTCCGTAGTTCTGCAAGTTGACGAAGCGCCTCCATCTGAACTTGAGGATCGGTTGACGATGCTGCGATGTTTTCGAGCACCGCAATTGCAGATTCAGACGCCTTGTTATGCTGCTCAAGGCGTTGTTGTTCCTTCTCATTCTGCAACTTCATGCGTTCCCGCTTTCGTGCCTGGACTTGGTCGAACATGTCCATAGCCACCTTTGTCTTCTTTTCATGGCCTTCCAATTCTACATTTTGATGAACTCGTTCTTGTTCAGCTTGGAGTTGGCTGATTTCGAGTTCAGTTTGTGCATCTTTGAGGCTTTCTTCTCGTGCTGTTTGTGATTCAGCCAGGCGAATTTGGTTGTGCTGTGTCCATTCCTCAAGGGAGACAGTGCCCTTGTTCTTCATGCGTTGAAGTTCCAGTTCCATGTTTGCTTTTTCAGTTGCTTGAACGCCAACAAGGGCCATGCGTGCTTGGATCTCGTGTCTCTTTTGTTCATACTGAATCATGCTGTCCATCTCGATTTCTTGTCGGTCGGAGAGCGATGCCTTTTGGATTCGCAATCGCTCCATAGTTTGCTGATGTTGCATTTGTTGTTCAGCAACCGAAGCGCTCCATGTGATGTGGCCGCCTTGGAAGTGCAGGCCATGAGCATCGAGGGTTGGGCGGATGGAGGACTTGAGGTGGAACATCAGATCTTCTTGGGTTGTCACATTTTTCATCTGAGACGAGGGCATGGCTTTGACAAACGACATCAGGGCTGATTGAAGTTCCATGCGAATGGTTTCTGCAATGTCGCCGCTTTTGACAGTCAAAGTTCCTTTCGCAGGGTAGGTGACCAAACGAGGCGCAGACTCACGGGTGATCTCAACATTGATGTTGACAAGGCAGTTAATTTCCTCACCAGCATCAGATTGGCCACGTACCTGGACCATGATGAGGTGGGGGCCTGTGAAACAAAACATGAACGCTCGCTGCGGGTTTTTCTTCCCAAGCATTCGACCGAAGAGCCCCATCTCGGGACTGACTTCCATGTGCTGCTGCGAGACGGAACCGACCACTTTGCCATTCTCGAGAACCACGCAGATTTCATTTGGCTTGAGTGTCACTTCCGCTTGCTCTGGGATGTTTTTGCCAAGCAGGTATTGGGCCACAACAGTCGGGTTTTCTCGCCATCTAAAATTCATCATCTCACCTTTGTGTCAATCCGTCAATGAACATGTTGCGTTCAAGGAAATGGTTTCGAGCCCTGTTGATCTTTTGTTCCCACTGAGAGATGTTCTCCATCCCTTCAGTTTCATCGAGGCTGGCGATTTCACTGGCCACTTGATTGGCTTTACGTGTTGCATCAACAAGCGATTGGAGGCTTGCACTGTCATGGTCAACGAGTTTTCGAACCGAGGCTGATTTGAGTTTGCCAATGCCTTTGTGTTTCGAGACGTGATTCGCCGTGGTGGAGAACTGGGCTTCTCGCTTGAATGCCTGAAGTGTTTCAATGGCTTGTGCACAGGCCATCCTTGAGTTTCTGTGCCCTCGGCGATGGGCGTCTTGTTCGAGCTTCTCTCCATGGCGGATTAACATCTCACAACGGCGTTGAATTTCTGAACGGACGGCTTCATCGGATTTCATGAACCGGCCTTTTTCATAGCCATCATACACGGTAACAAGGGCTCTCACCGCTTGTATGGCAGTGGCGATAGCGGACGATTCTATACCCATTTACTTGACCCCGTTTCGATATCCTTTGGGTTCTATATTACAGTGTTGAAGCGTTGGCTGATGCATTAAAATTGTCCAGTGGAGCCAAAACCGCCCTCGCCTCGCGACGTGGTGCCGAGTTCCTCAACGCTGGTTTCCACGATGGTGACCTTGGGGACAGGCGCGAACAACATTTGTGCCACTCGCTCTCCTTTGGCCACAACAAACGAGTCGCCTTCGCCAATCCATGTGGCCAAGACCATGAGTTCACCACGGTAGTCGGCGTCGATGGTCCCAAGTCCGTTTGGCATGATCATGCCTTTCTTCCCAAGCGAAGAGCGGCAGCGGATTTGCCCTTCCCAGCCAGATGGAATGGCGGTCGCCAAGCCAGTTCTGATGAGTGAACTCTTATGGCGAACAACGGTTGTTTCCTCTAATGCATAGAGGTCCCAACCGGCAGCCTCTGCTGAGCCTTGGGTCGGCAGGCGTGCCTCAGGGTCCAACTTTGCGAATTCGACAGCGAGTTCTACTTGAGTCATGCTCATGCCTCATGTGGACGGTTCTTGACCGTTGTGCAGTTGGCCGCTAAACGAATTTGGTGAACATAACTTTCTACTTCACTGTGAAGCACACATCATGGCAGAGGAGGCTTCGGTCGGCAACGGTTTTGTTGAACGAATGCTCCAGCACCCTTTGTTTCGCTCCTTCCTGTGGTTCGCCATTTTCCGTGCTTTCTACGGGGCAGGAATTCTTGTTGTGACGTGGTTTCTTGCCAGCGAGGCAGAAGCCCCGCTTTGGGTCTCTGTGCTCTTCCTTCTGTGTTCGATGGTGTTCTCACGTTTGCTCTTCAGGGGGATCAAGCGGCTCACATCGAAGCAAGCAGATGCTTCCGATTAGATACTTGGGTTGAGGATTAAATCCACCAGTTCCTTCCGCTTTATCGCGGTGAATTCACCTGGCGCGAGGTTGTAGGACTCGAGAAGCATGGATTCTGTCGACAAGCGGTGCAGCGTTTTGACTGGATTGTCAAGCGCTCCAAACATCCTTCGAATCTGTCGCTTTTTCCCTTCTCCAATGGTGAGGAGAACGCACCTGGCCGATTGTTGTTCGACTTCTGCAGGCTTTGTCCAATAGGTGTCGGTTGACTCGTCCTCTTCGACCACGATTCGAATGCCCTTTCGCAGGGCATCCAATTGATCATTGTCGAGGTCATGCGTGGTGTGGACTTCGTAGGTCTTGCGGACCGTATGGTCGGGAGAGGTGATCCGATGGACTATTTTTCCATCTGTTGTGACGAGTAAAAATCCAGTGGTTTGTTCATCAAGGCGGCCCACTGTCACCAACCGTTCGAAGGTGGTCGGCTCGACATGTTCCCTGAACACTTCATAGACAGAGGTTTTCTCAAGAGAACGCTCGTGTGAATTCAGACGTGAACAAATGCATCCTTGCGGTTTGTGAAGTAAGAAATGCACTTCCTCATCGTGGAGTTCAAGCACTTTTCCATTGTAGGTGACCTCCTTGGTGTTGACATTGAATTGGAAGGTCATGTTCTTGACAACAGAGCCATTGACGGTGATCTCACCATCCCAAATGGCCTGCTTTACTTCTGCCTTTGAAGAAAAGACGCCAGTCTTCGAGAGAAATTGATGCAACCTTAGTTTCATTGTGCCCCTCATGTGTTGCTATGCTGTGGCCTTCTTAGCCGTTGCCGATGCAGTGTTGCGCCTAAGGTTGGTTGTTGAATCCAAATGCATCTGCGGGTGGCGGTCCTTGCGGGCGGTTGGCAGAATCCATGGATGTTGCTTCAATGTCCACTGCCTCAGCTGCTTCAAAGTCATTCCATTTCGGCTCGGATGGAGCGCTCTGTCGCTTGTTCCATACCAAGACTGCCCCTGCTACAAGACCAGCAACCGCCACGATTCGGAACACGACGTCAAACCACGAATCGAGTCCGGAACTGTTTGGGAAGGTGTCAAGAGCGTTCGCAACCCCATCGTTATCAGAATCATATTTTGCTCGTGCATCGTTCGGGAAGAGGTCTGCATTATCGCCCAATCCGTCACCATCGCTGTCAAGCCATTCGTAGGCACTTAGTGGGAAGGCATCCGCATTATCACCAACGCCATCGAAATCTTGGTCGCTGCATTCACTTGGGTCATCAGGCCATACATCGCTGTTATCGCCACATCCATCACCGTCACGGTCGTTCCACTCAGTTGAATCATTCGGGAAGGCATCTGCGTTGTCACCAACGGTGTCCATGTCTGTATCGTTCCATTCATTTGGATCGGATGGGAAGACATCGGTGTTGTCACCATAGGTGTCGTTGTCACTGTCCTGCCAATCCCTTGCATCCGCAGGGAAGACATCGCTGTTGTCGCCATACCCATCACCATCCGAATCGTTCCATTCTTCGATGTCTTGGGGGAATGCATCGACCACATCTGCATAGCCATCACCATCAAGATCTGGGCATCCCAGTGGTATAAGTGAAGTGCCGAAGGTCAAGAAACAAGCATCGCTGTTGTCGCCTATACCGTCTTCGTCTTGATCGGCCCATTCGGTTTCGTCAGCAGGAAATGCGTCCTGGTTGTCGCCCACACCATCTTCATCGGTGTCGCTGCATTCGGTTGGGTCATAGACAAACAGGTCACGGTTGTCACCGCATCCATCGCCATCGCTGTCCATCCACTCGGTTGCATCCAAGGGAAACGCATCGAGCCCATCGATGACACCGTCCTTGTCGGTGTCTCTGTCGCGCTCATCGGTTCCTGCGGCCGCTTCTTCTTGATTGGTGAACTCATCATCATCGATGTCAGGGTCTTCTGCATCGTTGCACCCGTCTTCGTCCAAATCATTGACGTGTACGCCAAGAACGCCGAGGGGGCATGCGTCGATTTGGTCAGCAAAGCCATCGTTGTCATCATCAGTGTCCACACTGTCGGTGCAGCCATCGCTGTCATGATCGTTGCTTCCATCGCCGAACGGGCACGGGTCGATGGCATCGTTGTATCCGTCGCCATCCGTGTCACGCTGGACTGCTGAACATCCCTCATCGTTGACCGATTCGCCTTGTGGCGTGTTTGCGCAGGTATCCTTGCCGTTGGCAACACCATCGCCGTCGTCGTCTCGTTGGGACCAATCGCAACCGTTCAAATCACGGCTGCTCATGTCTTCAGTCCAATCACATGCATCGTACGCATCGAGGATTCCGTCGCCATCCATGTCGCCCTCGCCAATTGCTTCAATCGCAAACCTGGCAATGAAACGGTGCATCACTCGGGTCGGGTGGGCTTTGTCGAAGAACAGGTATTCGTCGACGTTTGGAACCACGGTGTCACCACTGCTGCAAATTGGCAGTGGCAGCAATGAGATGCCACCAGTGCAAGCTGCGTCCTGTGTGTTGGTCAAACCAAGCGCTTGCTTGTTCTGTAAGATGTCATTGAAGATGTTCCACGCATCGATGCTGTGAACGGTGATGCCTAATTCTGCAGAGAGGTTGGCGATGATCCCGGCTAATTTTTGGTTGTAGAGGACAACTTCCTGTTGGATGGCCGTTTGCTGGCTTTGTGAACGGCTTGATATCTCAGGTGTGGATTCCAAAGGGGGTAAATTTGGGATGATGAATTCAGTCGCTCCACCGTTCGCCAGTTGGCGAATGTGGGCTTCCATGTTTGTCGCGATGATGTCGGCATTGGCGCTGCCGTAGAGGAAATCATTGCCACCGGCCCAGAGGGAGACCACTTCCGTGTTTGGAATCGTGCTTTGCACGCTTGTGAGGTAGTTGGTGATTTGAGTGCCTACGTTTGGAAGGAGGAGGTAGGAGTAGCCAGCGCCAGTCTGTGAACCACCAAACGCTCGGTTGTCACCCGTGGCTGTGCCCGAGCCGATCGATGTCTGCAATCCATATGCATCACTTACGTATTCAAGCCAGACTTGCCCGTTTGAGAATCGACCTTGCCAGTAGGGGGGGACATCCGGTACATTGAGGATGGAATTCTTGGCGTTCCCCATGTCGCTCAGTGAATCGCCAAACGCCAAGAGGTTGCCTCGTTGGGGCATGACAGAGTTGTGAAACACCGCAAATGCATGGGAATCTTGGGTCATTGTGGCGTTGTATTGGTCCTTCACGGTGAATGAAGTTCTGTAGAATGTATCACCGTTGTAGAAGTGCTTCACATCGACGGCGATTTCAGTAACGGTTCCTGTTGCTTGGAAAGGTGCTCTTTCTTCTAAGAGGACCGTGCCTGATTCATCCCGAAGTTCCCACTCATAGAAGAGTTGAGTTCCAAATGGTAAGTTGGAAATTGAAGCAACGAGTTCAACCGTCTCGTTCGATAGCCATTCCTGACGTTGTGTTGACAACTCCATGCTCGCAGCACGCCCGGACGAGGCATGAGCGATGGCAACGCCCTGCATAAGCATCAGAAAAACCAACGCCATACACCGGACTCGCACGGTTTGCCCTGTGCAGATTGAGTTGTTATGGCTTTTTATCGCCTCGAACAGGATCCTACAGGGTAACTTCCGATCTCCTCCAATTCTCATGACGGGGCCCATACACCTCATAGACTGAATGTTGCCTCCTCTAAGTATGCACCAAGTCTTTGTCATCAAGACCACATTACCTGGTGATTGGGCCGAGGCCTTTGTAGGGGAATTCGAGCATCAAACGCTTCTTGCTGGTGCAGCATGTGCGGAACACCAACGCATTCAATCCATGTACAGGTGGGAAGGCGAGGTTGAATCCTCGCAGGAATGGTCCGTTCAATTTACTGTGAGTGCCCCTTCACTCGAAATCGTTTTAGATCATCTTCGCACCTCACATCCTTACGAAACGCCACAGATTTTACATTGGGCTGCAACTTCAGAGCCTCCCTATTATCAATGGGTGGGCTCTTTTATGTCGGAACATCCGGAGGCCTCGGGAAATTGAGTAACATTCGAGTGGAAACGAACCTTGCAATGGTGTATTATTTACATTCAAAAACCGGCCTTTATAGTATCCGGCATAATATTGGGTTTAATGATGCACTGCGCCACTTATCTGACCGCTCGATTTACGCTTGAAACCGACCTTTTCCAATGCTCAGCAGGGGCATATATTATACACTCTATCGGAAGGCCAATAAAATCCAGCGCGTGAAAGAAACGAGGGGGATACAAAAATGGTCATCGAACATAGCAACTCTAACACGCCCGCAGATGGATTCGAAGTCGACTTGAGTCAGGAACATCTTGAACCTATGCTCCAAGAGAATCTCGATCGCTTCGTTCTCTTCCCAATCCAACACTCAGATATCTGGGAGATGTACAAACAACAAATGGCTTGCTTCTGGACCGCAGAAGAAATCGATTTGGCTGAAGATCTCAAAGACTGGAAGAACCTCAACGCTGATGAACAACACTTCCTCAAGCACATCCTTGCCTTCTTTGCCGCAAGCGATGGCATTGTCAATGAGAACTTGGGCATCAACTTCTCCAATGAAGTCTGCTGGCCAGAAGCCCGTGCCTTCTATGGGTTCCAAATTATGATGGAAAACATTCACGCAGAAACCTATTCGCTCCTTATTGACACCTACATCAAGGACGAGCCAGAGAAGGATCACTTGTTCAAAGCGCTTGAAACCGTTCCCTCGGTCAAGCGCAAGGGTGAATGGGCCATGCGCTGGTTGTCTCGCAAGCAAGGTTCATTCGCTGAGCGCCTCGTCGCTTTCGCTGCTGTTGAAGGCATCTTCTTCTCAGGTTCATTCTGTGCTATTTTCTGGCTCAAGAAGCGAGGATTGATGCCAGGGCTCACGTTCTCAAATGAATTGATTTCCCGTGACGAAGGCCTTCACTGTGACTTCGCATGCTTGCTTCACAACAAGTTGCTGCGTGGTGCTGGTGCCGCAAAGATCACTCGCATCATTGCAGAAGCTGTCGACATCGAAATTGAATTCGTCACCAGCGCTCTACCAGTGTCGCTGATTGGAATGAACTCCATCCTCATGGAGCAATACATCCAATTCGTTGCCGACCGTCTCTTGGTCGCACTTGGTGCAAGTAAAATCTACAACGTCGTCAACCCATTCCCATGGATGGAGATGATCTCCATGCAAGGCAAGACGAACTTCTTCGAAAAGCGTGTGGCCGAATACCAAAAGGCCGGCGTTATGGAAAATGCATCCCTCGGAAGCGTGCAACAACGCTTCTCCGTGGACGAAGACTTTTGAACCGTACGCGATGATAGGAAGATACTGCGCAATTACACTCAACTGATGAACTGGAGGAAAACACATGACAATGCAAGTAGTAAACAGGAAAGGAGAACGAGAGGATGTTCGATTCGATGCAATTCACGAGAAATTGCGATCGCTCACCTATGGATTGGACCCGGTTTGGGTTGACCCAGGCCATGTAACAAAGCTCACCATCGAAGGATTGTACGACGGTGTCACCACCCGAGAACTCGACCAACTCGCTGCTGAAACCGCGGCCTCCCTTGCATCTCAGCACCCTGATTACAGTCGACTCGCAGCTCGTATCTGTGTCGACGATCTTCACCGATCCACCAAGGAAACATTCACTGATGTCATCACCGACCTCCGAGAATACATTGATCCGGAGTCCAAGAAGCACGCACCCCTCATCTCTGAAGAGGTGTATTCCATCATCATGGAGAACGCAGAAGTTCTCAACAACCACGTCAACTACAGCCGTGATCACAACTACGATTACTTCGGCTTCAAGACCCTTGAGCGCTCCTACCTGTTGCGCTTGAACGGGGAGATTGCAGAACGCCCACAGCACATGTTGATGCGCGTCGCAGTCGGAATCCACCATGGCAACATCACCAAGGCCCTCGAGACATACGACCTCATGAGCCAAGGGTACTTCACCCACGCAACACCAACACTGTTCAATTCCGGTACCCCAACACCACAGATGTCGTCGTGTTTCTTGCTCACCATGCAAGACGATTCACTCGACGGAATCTATGACACCCTCAAGCAATGTGCTTTGATTTCAAAGTCGGCTGGTGGCATCGGTCTTTCGATTCACCACATTCGTTCCAAGGGCTCCTACATCAAGGGGACCAACGGCGAGAGCAACGGTATCGTGCCAATGCTTCGTGTGTTCAACGACACCGCACGCTATGTCGACCAAGGCGGCGGCAAGCGAAAGGGTTCGATTGCGATCTACCTCGAACCATGGCACCCAGATATCCTCGCTTTCCTCGATTTGAAGAAGAACCACGGCAAGGAAGAACTCCGTGCTCGTGATTTGTTCTATGCGCTATGGACGCCAGATTTGTTCATGGAACGAGTTGAGCAAAACGCCGACTGGTCGTTCTTCTGCCCGAATGAATGCCCTGGTTTGCAAGACGCATACGGTGCAGATTTCAAAGCCCTCTATGAGAAGTACGAATCCGAAGGCCTCGCCCGTGAGACCCTTCCTGCTCGCACTGTTTGGGACAAGGTAGTTGAATCTCAGATTGAAACCGGTACACCTTACATGCTCTACAAGGATGCTGCAAATGAGAAATCCAATCAAAAGAACCTCGGTACCATCCGTTCATCGAACCTGTGCACCGAGATCATGGAATACACTGCAAAGGACGAAGTTGCTGTGTGCAACCTTGCATCGATTGCTCTGAACAAGTACGTGGATTTGGAAAACAGCACTTTCAACCATCAGTTGCTCTATGATGTCACATACCACGCTACAGGCAATCTCAACCGTGTCATCGATGTGAACTACTATCCTGTTGAAGAAGCACGAAACTCCAACATGCGCCACCGACCAATTGGTCTTGGTGTGCAAGGATTGGCAGACACCTTTGCCCTGCTTCAACTTCCGTTTGAAAGCCCACAAGCTCGTGCTCTCAACAAGGAAATTTTCGAAACCATCTACTTCGCAGCCTGCACCGCTTCAAAGGATGCAGCCATTGCAGAGGGTGCATATTCGACCTTCCAAGGCTCCCCTGCCAGCAAGGGCGAACTTCAGTTCGACCTCTGGGGCATGAACGATCACAGTGGACGCTGGGATTGGACCACCCTCAAGGGTGAAATCATTGAACACGGCATGCGCAACTCGTTGCTTTTGGCTCCAATGCCAACCGCATCAACATCACAGATTCTTGGAAACAATGAATGCTTCGAAGCCTTCACTTCCAACCTCTACGTCCGCCGAACCCTTTCTGGTGAATTCATCGTGCTCAACAAGCACCTTGTCCGTGACCTCATCGCTTTGGACCTCTGGAGCCTGAACATGAAGGACGAAATCCTTCGTCACAAAGGTTCCATTCAAGCCATCGAAGGAATCCCTGACCACATCAAGGCTCTCTACAAGACCACCTGGGAAATCAAGCAACGCCACGTCCTCGACATGGCTGCTGACCGTGGTGCATACGTCGACCAAAGCCAATCGATGAACATCCACATGGTGGACGCAAACCCAGCAAAGGTGACCTCGATGCACTTCTACGGATGGAAGCAAGGGCTCAAGACCGGTATGTACTACTTGCGAACGAAGGCTGCAGCAGATGCCATTCAATTCACTGTTGAAGCTAAGAAAGGCGAGGACCAAACCGTCGGTGGATTGGCCGATCGTGCTGAAGAAATCTCCAGCCTCGAAGCCATTGCTTGTTCACTTGATACACCTGACGACTGCCTAAGTTGCGGTTCGTGAGCGCACGACGGCGATTGCTGAAGTTTATACTTCGTCGAAGCATTCGTTCTTCACCCAAGGGCCTCCAAGTCCTATGGGTGAGACCTTGGGTTCGCGAGTATCTGCGACTTCTACCTCACCTGTAGGCACCTTGTTCTGATCCACG
>Ga0208973_1001281_pt1 | contig 11206 bp, 9 predicted proteins | sample AOAMet_66_BLW_10_2_FD_188233 | JGI IMG/M metagenome (GOLD analysis project Ga0208973, IMG submission 188233) | Ammonia-oxidizing marine microbial communities from Monterey Bay, California, USA - CAN11_66_BLW_10 (SPAdes) | ecosystem: Environmental > Aquatic > Marine > Intertidal zone | place...
TCATTTATGAATGCATTAGCCGTTGAAAAAAATGTTATGTTTGTAATCCTTACTCTCATAATTTTAGTCGCAGCATTTAATATTATTTCATCAATGATTATGTTAGTGCAAACAAAAAAAGGTGACATAGCTCTTATGAGAACAATGGGAGCATCACAATATTTAATTATAAAAGTATTCATGTTAACAGGATCTATAATTGGTTTTTTAGGAACGTTTGTTGGAGTTTTACTTGGAGTATTTGTATCAATGAATATAGAAAAAATAAGACAATTAGTTACATCTATTTTTGGTCAAGAGCTTTTTTCTGCAGAAATTTATTTTTTATCAAAACTTCCATCTAATATAAATATAAATGAGGTTTTGATAGTTATATGTATTTCAATTTTTCTTACTTTATTAGCTAGTATATTTCCAGCTTGGAAGGCTTCTAAAATTTCTCCAGCTGAGGCCTTAAGATATGAGTGATAAAATAGATAAAAAAGAAATTTTAAAACTAAAGAATGTCTATCATACTTACAAACAAGACAGTCAAAAAGTTAAAGTCTTAAATAATGTAAGCTTAGAAGTTTTGTCTGGTGAGATGGTCGCCTTAATAGGGCCCAGCGGCACGGGTAAATCTACATTGTTAAATATTGCAGGCTTGCTAGAAACACCAACTTCTGGAACTGTAGAGCTGTTAAGCCAAGATTGTGCGAACATTAGTGAGAATATGAAAACTTCAATAAGAGGTAAAGAAGTAGGTTTTATATTTCAATCACATAGACTTTTTCAAGAATTTTCTGCAATAGAAAATGTAATGTTACCTCAATTAATAATGGGTGTTACCAAAAAAAATGCTGAAGATAAATCTAAAGATTTGCTATGTGCCTTAGGTTTAGAAAAGCGCTTGCTTTTTAGACCAGCCAAATTATCAGGAGGGGAGGCTCAACGAGTCGCAATTGCAAGATCTTTAGCAAATTCTCCAAACATAATTTTAGCCGATGAACCAACAGGTAACCTAGATCCTATTAGTGCTAAAAATGTTTATAATATATTACATAAATTAATAAAGGCATTAGGTATTGGTTGTTTAATAGCAACTCATAATATTGATTTAGCTAATATAATGGATAGATGTATAACTCTAGAAAATGGTTCTTTAAAATATTAATCACTATTAGATTGTAACTTTTAATATGAAAAATACATTTGTGCATCTCAGAGTTCATTCGAATTTCTCATTAGCTGAAGGGATGCTTTCTTTTGATTATTTATCCAAATTTTGTCGAAATAATTTACAACCTGCCATTGCAATAACTGATACTTCAAATATGTTTGGTGCTCTTGAGTTTTCACTTGAAATGGTTTCAAAAGGTATACAGCCTATTATAGGCATTCAAGTAAATATTGCTGAATCTAATGAGAATGAAATTGATGTTGGAGAAGTTGTATTAATTGCTAAAAACGAGATTGGTTATAAAAATCTTTTGGCTCTTACAAGTCAGTTAAATAATAATATAGATTACAAAAAATTTATAACTTGGCAAAATTTAAAAAATTATACTGATGGCTTGATTTTATTAACTGGTGGTATTGAAACAGGGTTTATAGGAAAACCGGCGTCTTTAGAAAATACAACTTTAGTAACTAAACGATTGAAAATTTTAAAAAAAATATTTCAAGATAATTTATATATTGAACTGCAAAGACATGGCCTAAAAAATCAAATAATTTCAGAAAAAATTTTAATTGATGCAGCAGAAAATTTTAACTTACCTATTGTTGCCACTAATGACTGTTTTTTTGAAAACCCTCAAAAATTTAATTCTCATCAGGTATTAACTTGTATTGATAAAGGTTTAACGATTTCTTCTTCAAATAGAAGGCTGTTAACACCAGAACATTATTTAAAAGATAGTTCTTCTATGATTTCTTTATTTAAAGATATTCCAGAGGCCATAGAAAATACAATTGTTATTGCAAAAAGGTGTTCTTATTTTGCAAAAACTCATAAACCAATATTGCCTAAATACCCTGGATTAAAAGATATAAGTGAAAATGATTTTCTTTATAAGATTTCAGAAGAAGGTTTAAAAGGAAGAATCAATTGTTTAAATATAAAATTTACTACTGAAGAAGAATTAAAATATTTCAAAAGGTTGAAGCTAGAGCTAAGTATAATTAACGAAATGGGTTTTTCAGGCTATTTTCTAATTGTTTATGATTTTATAAAATGGTCAAAAGATAACAATATACCAGTTGGCCCAGGACGTGGTTCTGGAGCAGGTTCAATAGTTGCTTGGGCTTTAAAGATTACCGATCTTGATCCAATCAAATGGGGTTTATTGTTTGAAAGATTTTTAAACCCAGAACGTGTTTCAATGCCAGATTTTGATATAGATTTTTGTCAAGATCGTAGAGAAGAAGTCATACAATATGTAAGGAATAGATATGGTCATGACAGAGTAGCTCAAATAATAACTTTTGGAAGTTTGCAAGCAAAAGCAGCTATAAGAGATGTTGGTAGAGTAATGGAGATGCCCTATGGACATGTAGATAAAATTGCAAAGTTAATTCCATTTATTCCTTCAAAGCCTATGACTATTCAAGAGGCAATAGAATCTGAGGATGCCCTAAAACAAGAAATTTCAGAAAATGAACAAGTTGAACAACTCATTAAAACTGCTATTGATTTGGAAGGTTTAAATAGACACGCATCAACTCATGCTGCTGGATTAGTTATAGCTGATAAGCCCTTAAGTGAATTAGTTCCACTTTATAAATTTAATGAAGAGGAAATTCCTGCAACTCAATTTAACATGAAATTTGTAGAGAAAGCAGGTTTAGTTAAATTTGATTTTTTAGGTTTAAAAACTCTAACAATTTTATCAAAAGCTGAGATGCTTATAAAAGCAAAAAATAAAAAGTTTAATCTTAGTGATGTTTCGTTAGATGACAAAAAAACTTTTCAAATGTTGTCATCTGGATCGACTACTGGTGTTTTTCAATTAGAATCTGCTGGTATGAAGGATGTCTTAATTGGACTTAAGCCCGATAGATTTGAAGATATAATAGCAGTTGTGTCATTATATAGACCAGGCCCAATGGAAAACATTCCTACTTATATCAACAGAAAACATGGTAAAGAAGAAATAGCATATATGCACCCAGATTTAGAAGAAATTTTGGATGAGACATATGGTATTTTTATTTATCAAGAACAGGTTTTAAGAGCAGCCCAGATTTTAGCAAATTTTTCTTTGGGGTCTGCTGATATTTTAAGAAGGGCTATGGGTAAAAAAGACAAAAATGAAATGTTTGAACAAAAACAATCATTTCTATTAGGAGCTAAAAAGAAAAATATCAATGAAAGCAAAGCAACTGAAATTTTTGATCAAATTTCTGCTTTTGCTGGGTATGGTTTTAATAAGTCTCATGCCGCTGCTTATGCTCTTATTGCTTATCAAACTGCATGGATAAAATGTAATCATCCAGAAGAATTTTTTGCTTCAATGATGACAGTTGAATATAACAATAATGAAAAATTATCAATTTTTGTAGAAGATTTAAAAAAAAATAATATTTCAATTCTTCCACCTTGTATTAATAATAGTTCTTATAGTTTTATAATCCAAAAAATAAATAATAATCCTTTATCAATCCGATACTCATTATCAGCATTAAAAAATATAGGACATGAGGTCGTTCAAAAGATAATTGATGTCAGAAATAACAAAGGTAACTTTGAAAGTTTAGACGATTTTTTAAATAAAGTTCCATATAGCTTACTTACCAAAAAATTACTTGAAAGTCTGATTATGTCTGGCTCTTTTGACTGTTTGGATATTAACCGAAATAAATTATTTAATTCAATCGATTTAATTTTAAACTATTCTAATTCAATAGAAAAAGAAAAAATTTCTAATCAACAAAACCTTTTTAATGAAACTGAAAATAATCAACTATTTATAAATTTACCTGAAACGTATAATTGGGGAGAAGAAGAAAAACTGAATAATGAATTTTTGTCCCTTGGTTTTTATTTATCCTCACATCCTTTAAATTTGTTTTTAGATGTCCTTAATGAAATACAAATAATAAAATCTTCAGAGATCTTAGAAAATCCATCTAAGTATGCGAGAAAAAATATTAAATTAAGTGGCTTAGTTTTTAAACTTCAAAAAAGACAGTCTCCTAGAGGGAAATGGGCAACTTTTCAATTAAACGATTTAGGAGGTAATTGTGAAGTAACTTTATACTCTGACACGTTACTTAATTATGAACATCACTTGAATCAAAAAAAACCAATTTTAATAGATGCTGAACTTAAAAGTGATTCAAACCAAGGCATTAGAATAATCGCCAAAAGAATAATGTTATTAGAAGAGTATATTTTACAAAACAAGTTTGATTTAATTTTAACTTTAAATGATCAAAGTTCTGTTATTGATATAAATTTAATTACACAGAGTTTAAAGTCTGGAAAATCAAATATATTTATAAAATTCATAGTCGATAAAAAAATAATTCAAATAAACATTTGTGAAAATGTTAAGTTATCAACGTCTTTGTTAGATGACTTCTCTAAAATTAAGAATATTAATAATATAAAATATTCTCTGAATTAAGTGTTTTTAAAAAACTTGCAATACCAAATAAATTAATTTAATAAGTAAAAATCTTGTGTAATGCTTGGTTTCAATCTAACCGTCCGGTGTTTTTTAAAGCATTACTTAACATTAACCGGTAAAAAGGAAAATTTATGTCTACTCCAACCTTTACTATGCGTCAATTACTTGAAGCTGGTGTCCATTTTGGACATCATACCAGAAGATGGAATCCAAAAATGGAGCCATATATATTTGGTAAAAGAAATAATATACACATTCTAAATTTAGAAAAAACAGTTCCAATGTTGTACGAAGCTTTAGGAGCCATCAGTTCAATAGCTAAAAATGGAGGTAAATTCTTATTTGTTGGGACTAAACGTTCAGCTTCCGAACTAATTGCTCAAGCTGCCATAAATTGTGGACAATATTATGTTAATCATAGGTGGCTTGGTGGTATGCTTACTAACTGGGAAACAGTTTCAAAATCAATACAAAAACTTAAAAGTTTAGAAGAAAGGATTGATTCTGGAGAGATAAATAATCTTACAAAAAAAGAAAGACTTAATATTGAAAGACAAAAAGAAAAATTAGATTTAACTCTTGGTGGTATTAAAAATATGAATGGTATTCCTGATGCAATTTTCATTATTGATACTAATAAAGAGGCTATAGCCGTATTAGAAGCAAATAACCTTAATATTCCAGTTGTTGCTGTGTGTGATAGTAACAGTAACCCTTCTGGTGTTGATTTTCCTATACCAGGTAATGATGATGCTTTAAGAGCTATATCTTTATATTGTGATCTAGTTGCTGCATCAGTTTTAAAAGGTTTAGAGAGTAATCTTGAATTAAGTGGTATTGATGTAGGTGCTTCCGAAGATTTAAAGGAAGATAATATTTTGGTCAAAACTGAAGAGCAATCCGAAGATGTTTTAAATATTTCAGTAGATTCAGACAAAGTTTAAATAAATTACAACTTACTTATCCTTAGAAAGGAACATATATGACGCTTTCAGTATCAATGGTTAAAGAATTAAGAGAGAAGAGTGGTGCTGGCATGATGGACTGTAAAAAAGCTCTTCTAGAAACTGATGGAAAAATTGAAGAAGCAATTGATTGGTTAAGAAAACAAGGTTTGTCTGCAGTTGCAAAAAAATCAAGCAGAGTAGCAGCTGAAGGCCTTATTGGTGTTACTGTAAAAGATAATCAAGGAGCATTAATTGAAATTAATTCTGAAACTGATTTTGTAGCTAGGAATGAGCTTTTTCAAGATTTTGTCAAAACTTGTAGTGATTTATCCCTAACCTGTAATGAAGATATTGAGATTTTAAAACAAATGCAATATCCTAATACTGGGAGATCAGTAGACCAAGAACTTTCCAATAATATTGCTACAATTGGCGAAAACATGAATGTTAGGCGTACTAAAATTTTGAAAGTTGCAAATGGAGTTATAACTTCATATGTTCATAATAGTGTTGCTGATGGTTTAGGAAAGCTTGGTGTGTTGGTTGCTTTAGAATCTAATGGGGATAAAGATAAACTATCATCTGTAGGAAAACAAATAGCTATGCATATTGCAGCAACTTCACCTAAGTCTCTCAATATTGAAGACTTAGACGAAGATGAGGTTGATCGAGAACGGCAAGTTTTAATTGATCAGGCAGTAGCTTCTGGAAAGCCTAAAGAGATCGCAGAAAAAATGGTCAATGGAAGAATGTTAAAATATTTTCAAGAAGTTGTGTTGAATGAACAAGTTTCTGTAATTGATGGCGAAACAAAAATAAAAGATGTTGTCACAAAATTACAAAAAGATTTAGATTCTGAAGTTAAACTCGCTGGATTTATATTTCTTAAATTAGGTGAGGGCATTGAAATAAGTGAGAATGATTTTGCGGCTGAAGTGGCTGCTACTGCAGGTATTAAATAGAAAATATTTTTTTTGAGGTCAATACTTGAATAATTTCAAATGGAAAAAAATATTACTTAAAATTTCTGGTGAATCATTAATGGGTGATGACTCTTTTGGTATTAATACAGATGTTGTTAAGTCTTTTGCGTATGAAATTAGTGAAGTAGTCAAATCTGGTTTGCAGATTTGTATTGTTGTGGGTGGTGGTAACATATATAGAGGTATGTCCAACGCCAATAATGGTATGGATAGAACAACTGGGGACTATATGGGGATGTTAGCCACAGTAATGAATAGTCTTGCTATTCAAAATTCTCTAGAGCAAATTGGTATTCAAACAAGAGTGCAGTCAGCTCTTCCAATATCAGCCGTTTGTGAGCCTTACATACGAAGAAGAGCAAAAAGGCATATGGAAAAAGGTCGTGTAGTAATATTTGCAGCAGGAACAGGTAATCCTTATTTTACTACAGATACAGCTGCAGCCCTTAGAGCATCTGAAATGAACTGTGAAGCTCTAATTAAAGCTACTCTTGTTGACGGTGTATACTCATCAGATCCTAAAAAAAATAAAGATGCTATAAAATATGATCATTTAAGTTATCTAGATGTTTTAAGTAAAGACCTGAAAGTAATGGATGCATCTGCTGTTTCTTTGGCTAGAGAAAATAAAATACCAATTATAGTATGCTCAATTGCGAAAAATAAAAATCTTACACATGTATTAAACGGTAAAGGTTCTTATACAATTATTTCTGATTAGGAGGTATAGATATGGCGTCATTAAACTCAAATGATATTAAAGTTCGAATGGAAAAAGCACTAGATGCTCTCAAAAAAGATTTAAGTAGCTTAAGAGTTGGCAGAGCTTCTTCGACTATGCTTGATACTATTAACGTTAATGCTTACGGCAGTATAATGCCGCTTAATCAAATTAGTACAATTAGCGTTCCAGAATCTCGTTTGTTGTTGGTATCAGTTTGGGATAATTCATTAGTCGCAATTACTGAGAAAAGTATTAGAGAGAGTCCTCTGGGTTTAAATCCTATGGTTGAAGGAAATGTTATAAGGTTATCTATTCCACCTTTATCTGAAGATAGAAGAATTGAAATTACAAAAATAGCATCAAAATACTCAGAAAATGCTAAAATAGCTGTACGAAATATAAGACGTGACATAATAGAAAATATTCGTAAACTTCAAAAAAATAGTGATATAAGCGAAGATCAAAAACATAAAGATGAAGCAATTGTTCAGGAAATTACTGACGAAATTATTAAAACTATAGATTTGATTTTATCTAATAAAGAAAAAGAAATATTAGAAAATTAATAATGGAACTTAATCACTTAGCTATAATTATGGATGGCAATAGACGCTGGGCTGTTTTAAATAATCGTCCTTCTTACGAAGGCCATAGGTTTGGAGCTGATAACCTTTGGAAGGTTATAAAAGACATTGATAACTATTATATTAATTATCTTACATTATTTGTTTTTTCGACAGAAAATTGGAAACGTTCTCAAAAAGAAATTTTATTTCTACTAGCATTATTAGAAAAGTTTCTTGATGATTTAGAAAGTAAAATAGAAGATTATAATTACAAAATCAGATTTATAGGCGATTTTTCAGAATTTAGTAAAAAAATACAACAAAAAATATTACATATAAATAAGATAACTTATAAAAAACCTGGCATGACCATTACTTTAGCCCTAAATTATGGTGGTAGATACGACATAGTATGTGCTGTTAATAATATATTAAAAAACAGTGACAAGCAAAATTATATTAAACAAGAAGATTTTAAGGATTTCACATTTAACGCAAGCATTCCTGATCCAGATTTATTAATTAGAACTGGTGGTGAAAAGAGATTGTCAAATTTTCTTCTTTGGGATTTAGCTTATACTGAATTAATTTTTTTACCTGATTTTTGGCCAGATTTTAATAAATCTTTATTAGATAAATGTTTAAAGGATTATTCTAAAAGAACAAGAAAATATGGGGAATGAAAATCAGCTTAAATCTAAAAATTAAAAATTTTATAAATGTTAAAAATTTTAGATTAAGGCTTCTTTCAACTGTGCTTTTATCATTGATTTTTGTTACGTTATTTATTTTAGGTAATCCAGTGTTACCTGTGTTTATGATTTTTATATTTCTTGCTGTTTTGTATGAATTTAATATTATTTGTAATAGCAAGTTTGTTTTTGTTAATTTAATAAATGTTTTTGTTTTTCCACTTTTACTTTTATTTTTTTTGTTATTTGAAATTAATGTTATTAGTATATCTTTAAAAGATAATAATAATTATTATTTAATATTCATTTTACTCGCCTTAATTACAAACCTATTTTTTTATAAAATTTATACAAACATTATTAACTTTATAATATCAAATTTACTAATTATTTCTTTTTTCTCTCTAATCAAGATTCTCTTAATCCCTAATGGTTTAAATATTTTTTTATATTTGGTTCTTCTGGTATCAGTTATGGATATTTTTGCTTATATTGGAGGAAATATTTTTGGTGTAAAAAAAATAGCTCCCACTATTAGTAATGGTAAAACAATTGAAGGTACCTTAATTGGTTTATTTTTTTCAATCTTAGTATCTGTTTTAATTAAAGATCTTGTTGATATAAATTTTCTATATGCTTTGATATTAGGTTTTATTATTGGACTTTTCTCTTTTTTTGGAGATCTTTTGGAGTCTTTTTTTAAAAGAAGAATTGGGATTAAAGATAGTGGAAAATTTATTCCTGGTCATGGTGGTTTTCTAGATAGATTTGATGGATATATTTTAATTCTACCTTTATTTAACCTAATTTTAATTTTTTAAATATAAAGGCAAAAGTTGATAAATAAAAAAAATATTATTTTACTTGGTTCTACAGGATCTATTGGAAATTCTGTTCTAAAGTTGATAAGACAAAATAAAAATTTCTTTAATCTTATTGGAGTGTCCGCTCATAATAATGCTGAGTTATTAAGTAATATAGTTGATGAATTTGATGTTCCAAATGTTGTTTTATCTAATGTTAATAACAGTATCAATTACAATGGTAAATATAAACTAAATACTGGACATCAAGCATTAATTGATTTAGCTGCAATCGAATGTGATATAGTTATAACTGGAATAATAGGCGTTACAGGTTTACATTCTGCTTTTTCAGCAATCAGTGCAGGGAACGATTTAGCAATAGCAAATAAAGAGACTTTAGTTGCAGCTGGAAAAATTTTTATTGATAAAGCTTTTGAAATGAAGGTTAACATAATACCAGTAGATTCAGAACATAGTGCTATATTTCAATGCTTGAATATGAAAAATATAAACAATTTGGAACATATTACACTTACTGCGTCTGGAGGTCCCTTTTTAAACACACCAACAAATGATTTGAAAAACATAAAGCCTAAAGACGCTCTTAAACATCCAGTATGGAGTATGGGTAAAAAAATTTCTATAGACAGCGCTACCATGATAAATAAAGCATTAGAAATTATTGAAGCTTCAGTTCTTTTTAACCTTAAAAGTGAACAAATTGATGTTGTAATTCATCCTCAATCAATAGTGCATGGTTTGGTTCACTACAAAGATGGATCGATTATAGCTAACTTGGGATGTCCAGATATGATTACACCAATAAGTGTTGCTCTTAGTTGGCCAAATAGGTTGAATTTGAATTTAAAAAAATTTTCTTTAATAGACATTGCTAATTTAAGTTTTTTTAAGCCCGACCTAATTAAATTTCCTGGTCTCAAGCTTGGATGGGATGCTTTAGATAATCCTTCTTGCTCTCCCGTTGTTCTTAATGCTGCAAATGAAATAGCAGTTGAAAGTTTTTTAGATAATAAAATTAAATTTACTGATATAGTGAATGTCATTTTTGAAATTTTGAATATTTATAGTCCGACAAGTCCTTCTAATATCAGCGATGTTATTGAAATTGATAAACTGGCAAGATCTAAAACTTTAAATTACATAAAAGGGTTTAACTAATATGTTTGAAAATACTTTTTTAATGTCTTTTATAGGTTTTTTTATTATTTTAACACCTCTGGTTTTTATTCATGAATTGGGTCACTACTTTGCAGCAATAAAATCTGGAGTTAAAGTTGAATCTTTCTCAATTGGTTTTGGTCCTGAATTAATTGGGTTTAATGACAAAAACAACACTAGGTGGAAATTTTCTTTAATACCTTTAGGTGGTTACGTTAAAATGAAAGGAGAACTAGTCAATGTATCTAGTGCTTCTATAAATAGAGAAGATGAAAATAATACTTTTCTTAATGCAAGTCTGTCTTCACGAATATTTATTGTTATTTCAGGTCCAATTGCTAATTTAATTCTTGGTTTAATTTTAATTACTAGTATTTATGTTTTTAATGGAAGATATATTACTCCCCCCATAGTGGATGAAGTAATAGTATCTCAACCAGCTATGGTTGCTGGTATGCAATCAGGTGACAAGGTTATTTCAATTAATAATATAAAAATTAACGATTTTACTGAAATCAAAAAAATTGTTGAAGAAAATCCACTAGAATTATTATCATTTAAAGTTTTAAGAAATGAATCTTTGATTTTTTTAAATATTATTCCAAATAATTATTTTGATACTAAATCAAAAGAAAACATTGGGCGGATTGGTATTAAAGCTTCTTCTTCAATATTAAAAAAATTATCAGTCTTGCA
>Ga0208973_1001292_pt1 | contig 11176 bp, 12 predicted proteins | sample AOAMet_66_BLW_10_2_FD_188233 | JGI IMG/M metagenome (GOLD analysis project Ga0208973, IMG submission 188233) | Ammonia-oxidizing marine microbial communities from Monterey Bay, California, USA - CAN11_66_BLW_10 (SPAdes) | ecosystem: Environmental > Aquatic > Marine > Intertidal zone | place...
ACCATGAAGTAATAACCCTCTACGGGTCCTGAAGAGTTTATTCCCGCACCACCGTTAGTCACATATTCGATATAAGTGTCGGGGCTACACCACTCTGCAGAGGGAAACCCCACCCACAAAATGTAGTCGCAGTACTCACGATTGGCCTCTTGCCCTGCCTCCAGATCCTGTCCAGTTATCATGACGTAGATGGCCTTGGCCTGATTTTTACCGTAGTAGGCGTCGCCCATCCAAAGCTCGTAGGCTTCATTTGTATACTGCACGGTTGAATCGATGGCGGTCGAGGGTAGGTCACTTGCGGCAAATACTTGTAGGCGCTCGTCGTCCAAAAATACGTAGGGTGCGTTGGGCATTTCTGGCTTTAAAACACCAAGCGTTGAGGTGCCCGATCTAACGATTGAGAGCGTATTCAAGAAACTCGAAAAGGTCCTTGTGGTATCGCCGGTTTGTATTGCTGAGGATTTTTTAAACGCCTTGTCAGCGTGCAAGACAGGCTCGCCATCGACAAAACTTAAGGTGTGCGCGGTTGTGCTGGCACTCTGAGTGGCCATAAACACAATTAACAAGACGAGCCCGGCTCTCATACTGACACCCCATGGATGGACACTGAAAATTTGTACACAGAGCATCCCAATTTCAAGCTTAGTGAGTCAATCGCCACTGATCCGTAACCTGATATGGATCACAGGCGCTTTTTCGCTCTTGTGACGACGCTGGGGCGCTTGCAGGGTTTTCGCCAGAAAAAGTCATTAGTTAGAAGGTATTATCTAAGCACGTCGTAAAACCACCCGCTTGCGCTCTATCGGTCCACTGTTAACTTGCTATGGTGCTGAAATAGTCTTTTTAGACAAAGTCAATTTTTACGACCTGAACCAAGTTGCTGTAAGTCCAGTGTGCGAACTTTAGAAATTACACCGACGTATTCGAGCGGAGCTATCAACTGGGAGCAGCGGTGGGGAAGGCAGTTTATTTGATGGCGAATGTAAGTAAAATTCAGTAAGCACGCTTCGGTGGGAATCTTCGTTAGGTTTTTTTAGGTAGGCGTGTGTGGGAGAACATAAGTTATGAACACCTCAAAAAAGTCAGTCATTGTGTGGCTCAGGTGGCCGGCAATTGTGATCGCGATGTGGGCAGGCCAGTGGCTATTTTTGCCCCTGACCTATGTCCAGCATGAATACTTCACGGGCTTTTTAGCGGCCTGCGCCGTCGTTGCTAGTGCGGTTGCTGCATTCGCAATGTATCTGTCGCTTCAGGAGCGCCGGAATGAGCGGCTTTGGAAAGGGGCGCTATGGGTCGCTGAGGGTGAACACTGGCAAGGGCCCTATTGCACGCCTTGTCACGGAAAGGGTACGTACGCCCTAATGGACAACTACGAATGCTGTAATAAGCCTACCTGCTCATATCGCATACCTGTTGTGGAGCATCCACCCAGCAAACCGCCAACGGCCAAAAGTTGATGCCACTATTGCTGAGAAGGCCATCGCAGAAGCCCTTTGCCAAAAGGGGACAGGCCCAATGCGAAATGTTGCGGCACGGTCGTTACACACTGAGTCGGTTGTTGTGAAATGTGTGTCTGCTAACGCAGAAAAAATTGCAGGGAAAATAGTTACGTTGCCAAAAGATTGTCACTCAAAGCTGGCGCAATACCACCCTGTTTTTATTGAAGGAATGGGCAACTACGATGAGCGTGACCCGGTTGTCGTGGCCGATCACCTTGTCAGGCAGCTAACCAAGCATTGGGCAAAAAAGCCGCCGGTGAAACCCAAGGTCATCGTAATTCAAGGTGATCCTGTCGCTGCCACTGGTATTTCTGCGATTACACCCTTGGTCGCAAAATCTTTTGGTATTTCACGGTGCTTGGTCTGTCTTGATGAACACCTTGCAGACTACCACTCGGCAAATGCCGATCGTAACAACGTAGACTTAGAGCTTCGTTATTCTGAAATGGTGCAGCAATTGCTAAAGGGCCAAGCCCACGTACTCGCTCGTATAGAGGCGTCTATTGATGAGGAGTTGGCATTTAAGAACGAGCAACGTAAACGACAAAGCAAACCCCAGCTAGCCGATTACTTTCGCCAATTCGCTCTGCTCCAAGAAGTCAGCAAAGCCGCCTGTAGGGATTTATGTCAGGGCATTACGGTTATTCATACCGCGGCAGAAATCTCTGAATTTTCGGTGACCAGCTTTTACAGGGTGGGTTTGGCGTTGAATCTGATAAGCGCCAACGACATGGTGAATTTTGGATCGACCGGCAGCAATGATAGTGTCGCCTAGCTAGGAGCGAGGAAGCTTCCTGGTACTGTTTTAGGAATGTTTATAACGATGATCATTATTGTAATGAGGAGCTTTAAATGAAGATTTTTGCACATTTCCTGTTTGTAGTGGCACTTCTGCCGGCATTAGCTTTTGCTGATGGTCACTTACCGTCAGAAGCTGAGGTCAAAACCGCCATCGAAAATTACTGGAATGCTAGAAATAATAATGACCACGAAACCGTGGCCGCCATGGAAAGTCAGACCGGATTTTTGGGTACCAATTCAGACGGCAGCTTTCACAAGCCCATGGCGATAGCATCTGCCGAGGACTGGAAGAAAAATATGGTGGGCAATAAGGGCAATCTGCGAGTTGTCTACCCTGAGACCACGGAGATTGCCGAGGGTGTGGTTTATGCCCGCTATTACGCTGAAGGGGTCGTGGGAATGGAGGGTGATGTCTCCCCCTATCGCACGCGTATAACCAGTGTTTGGGTGAAAGAGAGTGATGGGGAATGGCGCGTTAAATCTATTCATTTCTCACCGGCTAATTATGGTGGCACCCACAAGACTCAAAGTTCTGACTTTGATGATTGAGCAACAGCGTTGATCATTCAAAAAACTCGCCCGGCCGTCGCTGGGCGCATTACTCTACGCAATACCCTCGGCGCCTTGTTTTTTACTGGAGGTTTAGTCCTGTCGATGGCGTTGCCTGCAACCGAGCTGCTTGTTGAGACTGAGATAAATGCCTTGCTCGAGGTTGTCGCAAAGAGCGGTTGTGATTTCAAGCGCAATGGCACCCTGCATTCGTCGCCAGATGCGGCTGAGCATTTGGCGCTTAAATATAGTCGTGGACAGCGTTATGTCGAAACGACCGAAAACTTTATTGATCGTTTGGCCACTAACAGCTCATGGACCGGTCGCTCATATACGGTTATCTGCGATGGTGTTGAAACGGCGAGCGGCACCTGGCTTCATGCTCAACTTCTGGGTATGCGCAATGACCCACCCAATACCGTTACCGAGTGAACCCAATAACTGCGTCTACCTGAAGCTATGTTTCAGGCGGGTGTCGCGTAAAAGTGATGGCACTAGCGGCAGATCATGCGGCGTATTGAACCATCGCCATTAAGCTCTGGTTCGCAATTTCGAAGGGTTGAATTCGCTGATCCCTTACTGGGGGAATGATTGCAACCGCCAATCAGAACAGTAATTACGAGGCTCAGGCACAAAGTTCTGACATACAGCACGTCTAAAGCCTCCTTCCGATTTAGGACGAGAATAATACCCGCCTGCCGCAACTTGCGTCTGCCAATGCCTGCAGAGACGGCGACACGAATCGTATCAGTCAAGTCACAGAGTTTAGTGATGTTTTTTCTGCCTTCGCCAAATCTTTATCCTCGATGCTTGAGCGCATAAGGGGCAATCTGCTCTCGGTGTACACGCAAGAGTCGATTTTGCCCTAGGGTTAGGGCCGGTTCTGCGTCGATAAAAAAGCGACTGTATCGGCGGCATAAGGTCGTGGTTAATAAGGCTAAATTGCTGTTAACTGAGCTCAGTGCGTGTCTGGATTCAATTTGACGGTGACTTCGCTAGGGCCTGCTCAGGCGCTAAGTTACTTCACACAGCATGGAATGCACCTATGACATTTGAATATCTTCGAGTGATTGTTGTTGTTTACACTAGCGCGCTGTTGCCGCTCGTGATCGTGCCTTGGCTTTACCGTCGCGGACGCTTGCCGTCTTGGGTGTTTGGCGCTTATCTGGGAAGCTTTCTGCTTTGTGCGCTAGGTTGGGAGCTGTGGTTTACCTATGGCCTTTGGGCGGGAGATCCCGTTGATGTGCGCAGAAGTGAGGTATTGACCCAATTTATTCCGATACACATTAACTGGGTAATGAATTCCCTCGCCGATGCCGGCAGTATTACGTTGGTGGGACTGTGGTTTATGTGGTTAAGCAACGGTCGTCGATCAGAGGTTTTTCAATCATGGCACTGGTGGCCTTTTGCCGTGTTTATGGTTTGGGCGTTGGGGCAAAATATTTTGGTTGAGATGTTTTTGTATCACGATCAACTGGCAGTCGGTAAGCCACTATCCTGGGCGCCCTTGGCACCCTCGGGCCCGTGGTGGAATCCACTGTTATTCGAATTTAACGGTCGCACCATTACGTTTCAGGGGCAGGTTCCGTGGCTGCTGGCGCCTTGGATGATTTATGGGGGCATCATCACTTTGGTCAGGCGCCAGACCCCGTCTTCTCAGTAATCTAACGTTGTTTGTATTTGTCGATCTCCATTGATCGACTGGCAGTTGCAGCCTTCATGAGCGCAGTTTTTGACAAATGCCAGGCTGCCACATTGAAAGGGGGGTCCAATTGCGTGGTTGAACTTGATTGCAGCCTTTGCCTTGGGAATGGAGTCGTAATCAGCGTCGGTAATATATTCAATGTTCATAAGTCGCCCTTACAGCGTAGTGACTATGAATCGAAGGTTACGGTTCTCGCCATAAAGCGTCTTGGTAGGTTCCGCCAAGCTATGTGCTCAAGGCGTCAAAGGTGGGGTTGATGCTAGCGCTGGTTAGAGCATGATTATGCTCGGTAGAGTTCAGGGAAAAAGGCGTTGTCATGAACCGGAGCACCAGGCTGCAGTGCGACGTGTTCGGGGTTTACGGAAGGGTCCACACCCTCTCTTGGGTCCCACATGACATCATCGCCCAGCCAGCGTGTAGACAGCGCAACACGATCCTGAGTCGACGACTGATTGCCCGGTGCGCCGTGAAGCATCCAGGCTGAAAATATCAGCGCGTCACCCGGCTCCAAATTGAATCCGACAATATCGTAGTCATCACGCTTGGCTTCTATGTCGGGCACCGGCACACCTGTTTGTGCGCTGGCCCATTGGCCTGATGCGTTGCTGGCACCTCCAAACACGGCCGGCAAGTAATAGACGTTGTCGCGATGAGACCCCCGGATAAACTCGAGTGAACTACCCGCTACCGTCACCGGCGTCAGTGCCAGCCAAATTGAGGCTATTTTTTTGCCTGTAAAAGGCCAGTAAGGTGCATCCTGATGCCAAGGGGTGGGCGCTTTCGTCTTTACCTTTTTGATCAGCAGGTGATCAAAATAAAATCGTGACGACTGGCTGTTCATGGCTTGCGCGGCGAGACGTGCACAACCCGACTCACGAATAAACTGATGGATAACATCATTGCTACGCCAGAGGTAGCGATCGGTGAACAGCCGATCTTCAGAGGCGCCGCTATTGACGTCGTTAACCCATTTACTGGGTTTTTTGAGTTGTTGCTCTGCCACGGCAAGCAATTTGGGAATCCAATCACTTTCGACCGCCTGATCGACTTTAATGACGCCATCCTTGGAAAAGCGGGCGACTTCCTGTTCGGTGAGTTCGCGCTGTGCCATAGCGGCTTCCCAGTGATTTCTAAGTCAATCATGCGTGTTCAACATTAATGTTAGGTAACGCGTTACGCATGCGCAACCTTTTTTTTTATTAGGCTTGTGGCGAAGTAGAGAATGCCATATTGATCCTTCGAACTCGGCGGGTCTTGCTAAGATGCGCCTTTAACTAGCCATTCAAAGCGGCATTACCGAATAGTGGTAAGGTATTTACTATAAACGTGTCTGGTCTGATGCAGCCTGCTTGGGCAGTGATAAGGAACGTAGTCATGAAGACCGAGGAAAAATCAAAATTGCGTATGCCCCGTGTTGTTCGTCAACGCCTGCGCGACCGCGCTATCGCAAAGGTGAGGCAAGACATGATTCATGCGGGGCGTGATGAGTCGAGCTACAGCGAGCAAGAACTTGAATATTTAGTCGCAGAAAAGGAAAAAGAGATCTGGTCTGGTATTGGCTGGAAAGGTTTTGGTGTCGCCGCACTGTTACTGGGTATCAACATAGGAATTTGAACATGTCGTTGTTCCGACTTGTGAAGTACTCCTCAATTTTGTTTTTTTTGGGCAAGCACAAATCAAGGCTCTTCCGTGTTTTAGCGGTACTGCTATTTGCGGGCGTCACTTCGTTGCTTTACGGCGATGTTGAAGCGTTTCTCGCCAGAGAGCACCCGGGTATCGTGATTTATGCGCTCATGGCAAAAATCTTTATCGTTTATGGCGCCCTAATATTTGTGTTGCTGCAGTTTCGTCCCGCGTCGGCGGACGGTGATCGCGATATTAAATCAGGCACTCTGTTGCAGTCTCATGATGCGCAGCACGATTTTCCAGTCGACCGATTGGCTCATTTGTCCAATCTCGATAGCCATGATCAACTCCAATCACGTTCAGACGCCCTTCTTAAAAAGCGTTGATTCAGGGTTTTCAGACTAAATAGGTAAACCTCTAAAAATTCGGTGCCGTGTCATCGTTTTCAATTCTAGTGCTGCAATAACGTCAAGGCGCAGCTACGTGTTGTTGCATCGGCCTGATTGGCAGCAGGGGTTTAGATACGCTGAGATCAAAAAGCCTCACAACTATTTCAAAATTCTACAGTAAGAAAAATATGGCGACTGCTCGGGACACAAGGTAGCCTCTCGGTCCATTTTAAATTCTCGCAGGAACGCATCATGTTTCGAAGCATGGCTGTTCTAGGCTTGCTAGTTGGTTTAACGGCTTGTCAGGACGACAAGGGTAGTCCCTTGGTATCAGAACCACAGATTTCAGGTTTTGACGCATCAGAGCTAGATCTGTCGATATCACCAGGAGACGACTTTTTTGCTTACGCTAATGGTAAAGCGTTGGCGGATGTTGAGATACCTGCAGATAAATCGCGTTATGGCGCTATGGACGTTTTACGTGACAATTCTGATGCGCAAGTCCGCGATATTATCGAGGAGTCTGCCGCAGGCGGCTTTGCTTCGGGCAGTGATCAGCAGCGAGTTGGAGATCTATACACCTCATTTTTAGATTGGGATACACGCGATGCTCGTGGACTAACGCCACTAGCGCCATTTTTCAATCAGATTGACGCGCTGCAAAATCATGACGATGTCTTTGCCTATTTTGGGGTGGCGGCGCGTTATGGGTTCAATTCCCCGGTTGAAATTTGGCAATATGCCGACGCTAAGGATCCCAGTATTTATGCGTTTTATTTGAGCCAAGGTGGGCTAGGGCTGCCCGATCGCGAGTATTACTTTAAAGATGACCCCAAATCAGAATTGATTCGCGAGCAGTATCGGGCATATATGCTCGATCTACATCAAATCGCCGGCATAGCGATTGATACGGCGGCCGTCACGAAAATTTATGATCTGGAAGTCGCAATCGCCAAGCAACATATGCTGAAGGAGCGTATGCGGCGGTTTGCAGACAATTATCGTCGCATCGAAGAGTCACAGCTGTCTGATCTGGTTACCGGCGTTGAATGGTCGGGTTACTTGGCTAGTTTCGGCCTAGAGGATCCTGGCTATTTAGTGTCGATTTCCTCAGACTATTTCAACGCTCTGGGTGCCATCATTGACGAGACTTCAGTTGAAGACTGGCAGCGTTATTTGCGTTGGCAGCTAATTAATGCCGAAGCATCTTTGCTAACAAAAGCCATGGATCAGCGCCGGTTTGAGTTTTATCGAAAAACCCTTTCGGGCGTTGAAAAGCAGCTACCAGATTGGCAGCGGGCTGTCGGTGTGGTGGGCAGAGCGCTAGGTGAGTTAGTCGGCAAAGTGTATGTGGAGCGCCATTTTCCTCCAGAAGCAAAGGCACGAATGGAGGCGCTGGTTGCGAACCTAATCGATGCTTATCGCGATAGCATCACTCAACTTGACTGGATGTCAGAGACCACCAAGGTTGAGGCCCTAGACAAGCTGTCTAAGTTCAAGCCCATGATTGGTTATCCGGATGAATTTCGTGATTACGCCGGTGCGGTGATTAAAGTCGACGACTACTATGGCAATCGTTTGGGTTTGGTGGAGGCCGAGCACACTCGCGATATTGCGCGCCATGGCGCTCGAGTCGATAGAACCGAATGGGGTATGACCCCCCAAACCGTCAATGCTTACTACTCTCCTGTGCTTAACGTGATTGTTTTTCCTGCAGCCATCTTGCAACCGCCTTTCTTTAATTTGGAGGCAGAAGATGCCGTAAATTATGGAGGTATTGGTGCAGTTATTGGTCATGAGATAGGCCACGGACTGGACGATAGCGGAAGCAAGTTTGACGGTGATGGCGCTATCCGTAATTGGTGGACCGACGAAGATGCGGCGCAATTTGAAGTGCGCACCAATAGTCTAATTGCGCAGTATGAGGACTTTTGCCCTTTCGATGATCTCTGTACCAATGGTGAGTTCACTCTGGGTGAGAATATTGGAGACTTAGGTGGTATCACGATTGCTCTGAGAGCTTACCAAGCGTCGTTAAACGGAGAGGAGGCGCCTGCAATTGATGGTTTGACAGGTGTGCAGCGCGTCTTCCTGGGATTCGCTCAGATCTGGCGTGCAAAAATGCGCGACGAGGCCATGCGGCAGTTGATTGCCACAAACCCTCACTCACCTAGCCAGTATCGCGCTAATGGACCCGTAAGAAACGTGCCTGAATGGTACGAGGCCTTTAATGTGACCCCCGACAATGCGCTCTATTTACCCCCCGAAAAGAGGGTGAAGATCTGGTAAGCGCAGAGTGTTCTGGCGAGGTGCAGCTTTAAAAGTAACGCCTCGCTAGCGCCACTTTTTAGGAAGCGAAATAAAGAGTCCTACACCAGCGATCGCGGTCAGCAATGATAGGACGGAAAACAGCTTCAGCAGCCAGGTACCAATGGTATCCCTGTCGTCATAATCCATGATGTGCAACGACCAGAGGAAATCCCACCAGCGCCAAGCGGTATTTCTGACCGCTACCAAGTCACCTGAGGTAGCGCCGATATAGGCCACCGTACTGGGGTTGCTGTCATTAAAAACCTGCCACAGTGGCAGGTTCCTCCCTCGATACTCCGAGCCGACCTCGGCCTTAGTAATGAGTATCGCGCGATTCGGGTCGAGGTCGGTCTTGACGCTTGCAAGTTGCAAGGCCTCAATTTTGGTCAACGCGGGCAAGTCCTCACCACTAGGCAGATACCAGCGAGTATCCTCAGAGCCCACCACTCCGACGACAACCTCTTTTGGCAGTCGATTGCGGATCAAAACCTCAGTGGCATCGGTAGTGATCCAGCTAGCTACTGAAAGGTCGATTGGCGTTGATAGGGGCGGCTGGCGATGATCTGCGCCTCGAACAAAATCGATATCTATAAACGCAAAAAATATACCGCTTAACGTCCATGCTAGAAGCTGCACGGCAGTGGCAATAGCCAGCCAGCGGTGCCCTCGACGTAATTTACGCTGCAGTCGCAACGCCACGACTCACCGGCAAGGTTATATTAAAGATAGCGCCGTCCCGACTCGATGAAAGTGTTAAATCACCCTCAAGATCAGCGATAATCCCCCGGCTCACAGAAAGGCCCAGACCAGTACCTGTGCCCATGGCTTTGGTGGTGTAAAACGCATCAAAGATGTCTCGCTGTATTGCGTCCGGGACTCCAGGGCCATTGTCAGCCACACTGACGGTGACAAGGTCTCCCTCGACCGCCAAAGTTACGCTAACCCGCGGATCAGATACATGTTCAGCCACGGCATCTCGTGCATTTGCCAGTAGGTTTAGGAATACCTGCTCTAGCTGAATAGGATGACCCATCACAAAGGTGGTCTGGTCTGGCAAGCTTACTGCCAATCCGATATTTGATTTTTTGAATTGATCTTGCATGAGGTCTGCAGCGCTGTATAGAACACCACACAGATCAACTGGCGTCGGGTCTTCTTTCGCATTCCTTCCAAACCGTCTGAGATGGTCAATAATTTTTCGCGCCTTTTGCGCAGCGTTTCGAGTGCGCTGAAGCTTGCCGGCAAGATAGTCTTTGTTTACCTCTCCTTGAGCCTGCTCAAGGTGCAACTCGATGTTATCGGTTGTTAATTCAATAGCGCCCAGTGGCTGACTAATTTCATGAGCGAGTGATGCCGACAACTCACCTAAAAGCGCCAACTTGGACGCCTGAATGGCCTGTGCCTGATAGGACTTTAAGGATGAAATATCGTGCAGAATCATGGTCTGTCCCATTTCCAAATCCTGAACATACAGCTGAAAATGGCGTCCGTCTGAAAATCTCAACTCAAGTGGAGCGGAGCTGGGCAGGTCGCTAGATTGTCTTTGAGCGAGCCACAGCTGCGATTGGTTCCGCTGTAATGGTTCACTGGACAGTCGCTCTACAGCCTCAATGAACGTCATATCGTTATCTTCAGTTGAGCCATTGCCGCTACTACTGTCTGAGCTCGAGTCAGGAAGGATGTTATTAAAGGCTGTATTAGAAAAAATAAGGGTCTGTTTTTTTCCAAATATCGCCAGTCCAGCATCTAAATCTTCTAGAACTTGCGCTAACGATTGCTGAACCAAATTTTGCCGCGATTGAATCGCTCTATGGGTAATAAAGGCGCAGGCCAACAGCGTTGCCCCGAAAGTAGCCCTATTCACATAAAATAAAATTTGATCAGAACCCTTGGCAAAGGTGCCTAGGGTTAGCAAGATTAAAGAGCCTCCTGAGATAGCCAACAAACTCTTGCTGGACCCGGTCCAGTAGCAACCCAATGTTGCAAAAAGATAGGGCAGTACCGTAAACGCGCGGAGAGGGCCGCTGCTCAAGTCGGCTAATATCGCCACGAGTGGGGGCAGCATTAAACCCGCGATTAATAGGCTTTTGCGCCAGGAGTTTTCAGTGTTTTGCATCCAGACTCCTAAACATTAAGGCTACAAGTAAATCATAGGCCATAGATAGGCGAAGAAAATACCGGTCCCTAAGGTGGCTGTCGACACGAAGAGCATCCAAGCGCTATACCGCCGTAAACGCATGCAGGCTTGAGCTTGAAGCGGATCGAGGGGGCAGGGACTGCGTCGCTGCTTCCAAACG
>Ga0208973_1001311_pt1 | contig 11048 bp, 7 predicted proteins | sample AOAMet_66_BLW_10_2_FD_188233 | JGI IMG/M metagenome (GOLD analysis project Ga0208973, IMG submission 188233) | Ammonia-oxidizing marine microbial communities from Monterey Bay, California, USA - CAN11_66_BLW_10 (SPAdes) | ecosystem: Environmental > Aquatic > Marine > Intertidal zone | place...
AATGGTTCTCGCGTGGCACGCTTTACCCTCGATTGGCTTAAAAAAGGCACACCGACTGGAAATGGCACCATTCCCTCCAAATCAAAATAACACGTCTCTTGAGCGGCGCCGCCTGCTTTTAGCTACCACCGATACTAAGGATGACACCTCAAGCATCCTGAGCTTCCTAGCAAGAGATCCAAGTCAGCTGCTTTTTGCCTCTTATTTTAGCAATTTGTTGGTTTCTTATTCCGCCCCAGATCCAATGACCCCGGAAACCCATCATGGCCAAGGTCTGAAACACTGTTATCAAATTATTCTGAACGACCTGTTTGATCATAAATCCTCGCTTCGATTACTCAATTAGGAGTTGTAAAGCCCCGAACTGAATGTGCGCGAGTTCATTCCGGCATCGCACAATTCTGCTACTCAACCAACAACTCGTAAATCGTGATTTCCAAACGCCCAGATCAGATCTACTGCCTGTCAATCGTCCCCCATCAAGTGGTAATCCCAAACGATCTGCACAGCTTCTTCAACGATCATCATTTTTTGGGGATAAATAAGCCGCAACGATCTTTGCAATCGCGCTCGCCCCTTCGGCATTAGGGTGCAAGCCATCAGGAAACCAGTCGCCATGATTCTTCATCGGTCTTTCGAGATCAATTGCTTCCACCTCCTCCAATCGTACCACCTCCCCAATCGCGTCGTTAATCTCATCTACATTTTGATCCCCATAAAATGCCTGACCAGGAAACAGAGGCGTCAAGCGATTCCACACGACCACCCTGGGTTTTCCCGGCAACTCTTTGTAGGCCTGAATCAAAGCCCGGTAGTCATCAACAAAGTCTTCTTTCCCGAACGCGTCCCAATCCATCAGGTCGTTAATCCCCAGATTACAAACCACGATATCCGGCTGAAAATCTATCGCTTGCTCATGCTCTGGCATAAAAACATAGGCCCGTTTCTCACTCCCTCTCATCGAACGCCTAAACACACCACGCCCTGAATTACCAAAGTTCTTCACTAAATAGTCTTTGCCAATAATTTCTCCCAAAACAAAAGGGTAATGCCTTCGGAAATCCTTAATACCGTAGCCCGCCGTGATGGAATCACCAATACAAGCCACTCTAATTTCCCCTGCCTTTCTCACTGCCCAGTCGTCACTCCGAAATGGACTAGCAGGCAAGCCCTCCTTATTTACAATATTACAATTCGGATAATCTGCCCACGCATACCGCACTGCTACTGGAGAAGTTTCTTTTCCTGATCTTAGCCTTAAGGACGACCCGAAAATCTCTCCCTCACTAGGATGAAAAACCCCATCTTTACCGGCAATTTTAAATCCAACAGGAGCACGGCCATCTGACGTCTTCACAAGCATGTCAAAATCGACCCAAAGCGCCTCCTTTAGAATTCTCACTTTAACCACCTGAGGACCTTCAGCGACCAACTTCTTTCCATAGGTTTTTGCCAACGCTAATCTTGCGAGTCTTTCCCCAACCGGTCGCTTCCGCTTAGGATGAACATTGGTCGGATGTCCGAGATCAATTGTAACTGCCATCCCTACATTCGAGACTTCTCGCGCAACTTCCAATTGCATCTCTCTAAAGATGGGCCAGCTCCGATTCAATCCCGGAAGCTGGACGAAATACACTGGTAAATCATTCCCCCTCCAAGCCCGTCGCCACGCCCCAATTAAGGCTTCAAACTTCCGACGATTTACTTCCTTTGAGGCCGGTGCTCCTCGCCCACCATCAAGCGTCGCATTCGACTCACCCTGATACCACAGAACTCCCCTGAGCGGATAGGGAAGCAAGGGTTGCACTCCGGCATTCCACAAAAACGTCGGAGCAAAAGGATGTGGCGGATTCCTCCCTTGAACTGGATTCTCAAACCATTCGGTGAGATTCAAGGACGCACGTTCCCGACACCAGCGAGGGTAACCAGGGTTCTCCCACCATTCATGAAGTAAGCCCTTCAAGCGCTCATCTCTCAGAAATGCCCTCTTTGGCAAATGAGCTTCAATTGGGCTTCCACCCACTCCCAGATGAATTACCCCAATCGGAGTCTTAAGTTCTTTTCTAAGCTTCTTTGCAAAGAAATAACCGACACCTGAAAACTCTGCGAGGCTCGTAGGCGAAGCACGCTGCCAACCCTCCGTCTCATAGTAATTGCTCTCATCGATTTGACTTAGAAAATCTCGAGGAAAACGGGACCCGTCAGGATGCAGTCGACCTTGAAAGTTTAGAACCCGAATCTTCGCATCACCTCCGCCCTCAATCTCTTCCTCTCCACTCTCACAGTCTTTCAACATCCAGCGCATATTAGATTGCCCTGTGGCAATCCATACTTCTCCAAAAACCAAATCTTTTCTTACCAATCGCTCCCGACCAGAAATGACCGACATGGTAATGCCTTTTGAAGACGCCCCGGACTCTTCAAACTCCACCTGCCAAAATCCCTCCGCTGAAACCGTCGTCTTCTTTGATCGCTCTCCCAACTTCACTGTCACCGTTCCCCCTGGAATAGCCTTCCCCCAAACTGGGAGCGGCTTCCCCGCTTGCAAAACCGCGTGATCGCTAAAGGGCAAAGCTAATTCTAAAGCGGCCCCAAGCCACCTACAAAGGATCAACAACAAAAAACTACTTCGGAAGAACATCACGCCAGCCCTTCCCACGTTTAAGTCGTAATGAGAGCGCCTCAGCAACCTCCGACCTTTTATTCCCCTGAAGAAGATTCACTTCTTCGCGCGGATCCTCCAATCGGTCATAGAGCTCTCTTGCCACTATTTCATTATTCTGAATCCACTCCACATACCGATACTCTTTCGTCCTCATGGCGTATCCTTTCACCTTTCCTCTTCCGAACTGAGAAAAGGCGGCCCCCTTCCAATCTCTCTCAGGATCTTCAAGGAGAGCCGCAATACTCTGCCCCTCTAGATGACGGGCCACTTTCAGTCCGCACAACTCAACCAATGAAGGATAGATATCTACCAGCTCTACAAGGGCCTTCGTCTTCCTCCCCTTTGCCTTCATTCCCGGAGTCCTGCAAATCATCGCCACCCGGGTATCTAACTCGTAATTTGTTGTCTTCCCCCAAAGCCCTTTTTCTCCCAAGTGATATCCGTGGTCACTCCACAACATCACCACCGTATTATCAGCCAGTCCATTCTTCTCCAAAGCATCCAACACCTTTCCAATCTGGGCGTCAATATAGCTGATACAGGCATAGTAAGCATGCCGGGTCTCTCTTTGGTTTGCATCGGAAAATGCCCCCTTCTTCGGCTGATCAGTGTAGCGTCTTTTTTCACCCGATCGATGACCCGCAAACTTTGGAACACCCTGCGGCCATTGTTTTGTCTTCGCCAACTGAATCCGCTCCCGGTCATACAGATCAAAATACTTCTTGGGCGCGATGTAAGGTGAATGTGGTTTAATAAAGCCAACCGCCAAAAAAAATGGCTCCTCTTTTTTTTCTCCAAAACTCTCCAAATACTCAACCGCACGTTTTGCAACCTGCCCGTCGTAAAGAACATCATCATCCACCGGAGCGGCCTCTTCAGCCGGGCCAAAAACCAAATACTGCGCCCATTCACTCAAGGGCCTCTGCGGAAACATCTTTCTAAAAACTCTCTGGGCAGCCTCGATCCCTTCCTCAGTGTAATAATATCTGGGTCCTGGTCTAAAGGCAGGAACACTCCAGCTTTCTTCATCACCCATGACATCCCACTTGGGAGCCTTACCTTTTGGGAAAACACCGTGATTGATCTTCCCACAGGCCGCCGTGAAGTAGCCAGCTTCCTTAAAAAATTGAGGCAAAGTCACTACCCCCGGGTTCTTGTCTCGATAATGTGCATGATTCCCATGAACCCCCAAAGTATCAGGTCGCAATCCAGTCAAAAGGCTCGCCCGAGAAGGACCACAAATGGCCTGTTGGCAATACGCACGCTCAAACAACAATCCACTCGCAGCCAAACGATCAATATTTGGGCTCTTAACGTGTGTCGACCCATAACATCCAAGTTCGGGCCTCATGTCGTCGACCGCAATCATCACAACATTCAGCGGCTTAGCCACCACAGAAATCATCAACAAACTTCCGCTTACCACACTCTGCCAAAACAGGGCGCCTAACTTTCCTCTCTTCACTTCGATCACAATGGCATTAACCTTAAGAACTTCCTATACTAGTCTTATCCAGTTCGTAAACACCCCTTTTTTAAGCAAACTTCTTTCATTCGCTCGAACTCATAAATAATAACCGAATCAATAGGAACTCGCTGATAAAATTACCCGTGATCAAAAATTTAAAGCCTCAAAAACAGCCCGTAATAAAACGAGTCACCAATTTAAAATAACAATTCTATGCGCCTGCTCCTTATCTTCATTCTCTCTATTTTTTGCCCCCTCTTTTCCTCTGAAAAACCTAATATTCTCTTCATCGTCTCCGAAGACAACAGCGAGCACATCGGATGCTATGGTGAAAAGCGCGTCCACACACCCGCTCTTGATAGCCTTGCCCAAACCGGTGTCCGATACACTCGCGCCTACGTGCCCTACTCCGTTTGTAGTCCTTCCCGCGCCGTTTTTCTCACTGGCCTATACACCCGCCAAACAGGTCACATCGGACTCGCGACCCATAAATTCTCGATGTTTAAGGATTTTAAAACGATGCCCGCCTACTTTAAAGAAGCTGGCTACTATACCGGATTTCTAGGGAAAACACATATCAACCCGGAACGCCTTGTTGAAGACCATATCGATCATCGAGCCCTCAAAGGTGCTAACTTTAGCAAAACCACAAGCATTAGGACCTACGCGAACGAGGCTAAGATCGTCATGCAAAACGCAGCCAAAGAGAAGAAACCTTTCTGTCTTATCATCAACTATGCCGATGCCCATCGCAAGTTCGTCGGGAAATCAAAAAACGGCTATCCCACCACCCTCCTCAAAAACCCCATCGCCCCTTTCCCATGGATCGGCTCTGACAGCCCTCACCTTCGCAAGGAGATCAAAAACTACTTTAACTGTATGAACCGTCTCGATGAAGGAATCGGCATGGTTCTCGACGATATGGGCAAGCTCAGGGTCCGCGAAAACACCCTCATCATCTACATCGCCGACCATGGAGCCGACTTCCCAAGAGGCAAAGGAACTGCTTACGAATCTGGAATCCGCATCCCCATGATCGTCAACTACCCCAAAACCTTCTCGCAGGGAAAAGTCGAAAACCAACTGGTCTCCACCATCGACCTCCTTCCGACCATGCTCGACCTCTGCGGCATCAAGCCCACCCAAGCTCTCCCTGGTAATAATCTACAATCTCTCGACCAGGGGGAAATCAGAGGACACAAGTATATCCACACCTTCACCACTGGGGCCGCGCCTAATCTTCAATACCTTCAATTTTCGATCCGGGACGATCATTACAAGCTCATCTACAATCCATATCGCCATAAAAACTTTCTAGCCGCCTCCCGCTATACCAACAGCAAACTCACCGAAGATCAGCATGTGAAATCTTTCCTTTTCCCGGTCGAATACGAACTCTTCAATCTAGAAAAAGATCCTTACGAATGGACCAATCTTGCAAAAAGCGAGAAGCATCAACCAAAGATAAAAGAGCTTCTTGCTGCCATGAGGGATTTTCAGAAAAAAATCAAAGACCCCTTCCTTCACCGCCAAAACCTTGACCTCTTTCAAGCAGAACAAATGAGGCATCGTACCATCAACTACCGTAAAAAAGACGGATTCCGGTGGCCCCACTTGGACCTCTTCAAAAAGGCCAATCAATAGGCTCTATACGCTAGCTTCTAGCCATCACTTCACATTCAATCTACTGCCAACGCCGTTTCACAGCTTCCTTCGCCGCCAAACAAGCCAAATTCCTGTGACTTTCCGACCACCTCATAGCTGGGGCATCGATCCCTAAGATCGCCTCAGCTTTCAAGCAGCTGCCAGCAATACCATTGCATGCGCGGAAGATGAAAAGGCCCTTTAAAATGATTCCCCTTCAGAAGCGATGACACTCGTCCATCCCGGTGAAGGTAACCAAACCACTCACCGTGTTCCTCATCGTGAAATGCTTTATGGGCATACTCGTGAATCATTCGATGCCACCCAGCATACTTCTCATCACCAGTCAGCTGGTATGCCAATAAGGTCGCAATGATGGCCTCGCACTGGGGCCACCAGAACTTCATGTCGTGCCAGTATTCTTGCACGGGCCTATCGTAAACGTCTTTGAAATAAGTAATACCGCCATATTCATCATCCCACCCCCTCTTCCACATGTAATCGAGCATTCGACATCCAAGGTTCACCAGTTCCCGATCCCCCCCCCTACGCTTTGCTTCATCCAAAATAAACCACGCTCCTTCGATCGCATGACCTGGGTTCAAAGTCCGGGCATCAATATGATCGAGCACTTCTCCATCAATTCCAATCTGCTCCATGACACACTTTATGTCATCCTTAACAAACCCACGGATCTCTTCGATAAACCCATCAATCTTACGCTCCGCAAGTTCGTCTCCACCATTCGCCACCAAAACCTGTGCGACTTGTAGAAAAATCATAGGAACTCCGATCCCCTTAACTTTTCTCTCATCGGTCCACTTTGGATCACCAGCCGAGGCTGTTCCGTCCACGTAGTCCATGCTCTTTGCAAATAGTTTCCGGGCTTCTTCGAGCCACATCTCATTCCCCGATGCTTTCCCGTAAGCCGCGAAAGCCATTACCGCAAAAGCTTCGGAATAGAAATACCTTCTCTTCCGTAAGGGCTTCCCTTCACGGGTCACCAGAAAGAACATCTGTCCATCCTCGTCAAAACAATGAGCCTTCAAAAACTCGACTCCACTCTTCGCTGCCGATAGCCACTCTGCCTTCTTCTCGACCGTATTGCACAAGGTCGCCAGCATCCACGCAAACCGTCCTTGCAACCAAACCGATTTATCGTCATCGACCAGACTTCCGTCCCGATCGCGCATTGACAGATATCCCCCGAATTCTTCATCGACAATTCCGGGCATCCAAAACGGCAGGGTATCCTCAAGCAAACTCGCCCGATAAAAGTCCCGTAAATCCTTTAACTCTTGCTTCGAATATCCACTCACTACTTTTTCTGCGTCCAAATCGTCAAACCTCTCACATCTTCATCACTCGCCCGCAACCAAAACCCCAAAACAAGGCCCGTTCCCAAGGTTGTTAAAAATCCAACCGCGCCATAGAGCAGAGGCATCAGATTGATAACACCTGCTTCATTGAGGAAGTAAGTCACAGTCACGGTCAGCACCCCGGAAATCAAGGCCACCAAGCCAGCCAATCCATCCGGTCTCCTCGAAAAAATCCCCAGCGCGAACAAGCCACCCAGTGGCCCCAGCGCAAAGCCAATGAAACGATTAAACAACATAAAGACCCCATCCGTCCCCATTTCTGCCAAGACACACGATATCCCGATCCCTACGACGCCAAGAATCACCACGACCCATTTCGCTACGCTCAGCCTCTCCTCATCCAAGCTCTCCGGCTTTAATAAACGCCCATAAACATCCGTCACAAAAGCTGTCGCCACCGAATTCAAGGAACTCGAAATCGTCGACTGCGCAGCCGCGAACACTCCGGCAATGATCAGGCCCGCTACCCCAACCGGTAGATTTTGCATAATAAAGAAAGGCAGCACGCTGTCCTTGGTCGGAAGGGTGGGATCCATCAACTCGGGATTTTCTTGATAGAAAACAAACAAGGCGGTCCCCAATCCAAAGAAGATCGCCGACCCCACGAGCACCATCACGATATTCATCCAGAGCGATTTTGCCGCCTCTTTTTCAGAGGAAGTCGTAACGTATCGCTGCACGACATCTTGCCCCGAAGTGTAAGAGGGCAAATTGGCCAACATAAAGGCCACGAACAAGACAAAACCCGACGTCGATTCCTTCCCGATTGAAATATCGTGAAAGCTCCAGCTCGCCGTGATTCCCTTCCCCTCCTCACTCATCGCTGAACCAATAGCGCCCAATCCCCCATCGACTTGCGACACGATCAATCCAAAGCACAACAAAGCGCCTCCAATCAAGACAAGCGCCTGAATCGCATCAGTCCAAACCACTGCTTCAATCCCGCCCATCACGGTATAAATTACACACAAGATTCCAATCACCGCAATCGCCGCAAAAACATTGATATCGGTGACACTTGAAAGCGCAAGAGCCGGGAGATAGAGCACTATCGCCACCCGCCCGATATGAAACAACATGAAGGTCACACTCCCGATCACCCGGGTAGCGACATTGAAGCGCTTTTCCAAATATTCATAGGCTGTTGTAATATTCAGACGACGGTAAAACGGCAGATAAAACATCACCACCAGTGGAACGATGATTAAAATCGGCCACTGCCCAATGTAGCCATTCCAGTCCTTCGCATATGCCACTCCCGGCACCGCCATGAAAGTGATGGCCGAGAGCATCGTCGCAAAGATCGACAAGCCCGCAACCCAAAATGGAATCTTCTGGCCACCCCGAAAGTAGGCCTCAGTCGAAGACGAAGCTTCCCGCTTCATAAACCAATATCCAATCGCTACCATCCCCAAAAGATAAACGACGACCACAATCCAGTTCCACATCCCGAATTTCATCTTCGTTCCTCCATTTCTACAATGAGCACCTGCGGTGATCGCACCCCTGGTTTTATTTCGCCCGTCGGGATAATCACTTTTCCGTCCCAAAACACCACCGGAGTCGTTACAGGAGCGAAAGTCCCCTTGAGCGGTAAACTCCCCGCCTCAGTCCATTGATCTGCCACTGTATTATAGGAAAGAATCGACGCCGGAAACCCCGGATGCTCCATCCCCTGACCGTTTATTTCTGGTCGTGCTGCCACCTGAGCTCTCCAAAAATCAACCGGCACGCCACCCAACATCAGCAAGGAACTTGCGCCTATCGGCACCGCCATCGATGGCGCCGCTGATCTCGCCTCAGGAAGGTCGGCCAACCTTTTCCACATGCCTGACGATAAATCTAACTCCCAGCAATCCTTCAAAAAATCTAATCCAAAAATTCGATTCACTTTTTTCTCTTCAGACTTCGCAAAATCCCTCCCCCCAAACAGGTAGAACTTCCCTCCCTTAACTCCGGCAACCGGATACATCCTCCCACGCGCGCCCTCCGGCCAACCCAGTGATTTCCATTCCACTCCCATCGGATCAGGTCTCGCCATCTTAAAGAATTCCCGCTGTGTTTCCGCTCCATCTCCACCTGATCCCACCAAAACCTCTCCATTCACCACCGCTGCTACACCCTCAGCCATTACCCGCGGAAGATTTCCGATATCCGTAATCTTCACCTTTCCCGAGGCCATTGAAAACTCCAGAACTTCCGCTCGAGAACCCGCCTCATTCTTCCCTCCCATGAACAAACATTGCCCACTCTTCAAAGTCACTGACATCCCATAAGCAACTTTAATTGGCAATTTGACAGCAGCAGTTCGCCACTCGCTATCCTCTTTCAAAGGTAAGATATAAATCCCGTCATAGTAAATTTTCTTCCCATCCTCCCACGGTCTTCCATCCGGGAAATTTGCCCCACCTGCCACAATCAAAAAATCCTCCTCACCCTCGCTTACCACCCCTGAAAAGACCCCCGCAAATCCCTCCCGGTCCGGGAGATCAGGCAATCGATCCCATTCTAGCGCCCCTCCAAGAGCCATTCCCAGAATCCAGAAGGCCAAAAAAAGTCTCATGATATTTCCGCGCTAAGGTCTTCCTTGATCCATTCAAACCACCCCATCGTATCAAGACGCTTCCTCAAGGCTATAATTTGATCCGGACTCGCCGGATCAATCGGCCTTCTCACAGGGCCACAGTCAATCCCCACCATTTGCATCATCACTTTTAAAGACGATCTCCCACAGGTCTCAAACATCGCCGTGATCATTTCAAGAGCATGCTTCTGCCACACTTGCGCTCTTTTAAAATCTCCCACGCTCAGGGACTTCCTTACATTATTGTAAATCGGAGCCGCATAATTATAGGTGCTTCCCACCGCCGCCTTGTATCCTTGAGCAACCGACATGAGGTAAGCTTCATCTGATCCAGACAGAAACTCTAAACCCGGTGCTACGCTCTCAAGCAAAGGAAGATTATGAAGACTCGCACCATCGGAATACTTGATCCCACAGAATGTAGGCAATCGGTCCATCGAAATGTCAGTCAACTTTATCGGATCAAGGTTCACACCAGACAAGAAAGGGATATGATAATAATAAAAGGGGGTTTTGGGAGCCGCTTCCACAATTGGCAAAAGACCTTCCACTAACTCTGCTTCACCACTCACTTTGAAGTAACCTGTTGGGGTTGCCGATACTGCATCAGCTCCAATTGATTCAGCATGCCCTGCCAAATCGGCAGACGCCCTCAAACTGTTATGACCCACCTGCACGAAGGATTTCATCCGCCCCTTTGCCGCACCAACATAAGCTTCAGCTACTCCACGACGCTCCTCATCGGTCAAGGACATCCCTTCTCCAGTGCTTCCAGCTATATAGATCCCTGTGATCCCTTTTGACGCGAGATAATCCACAACTCGGGGAACAACACTTAAATCCAAATCGCCTTTTGCATTCATTGGCGTCACCACAGCGGCAACTAATCCCCTCATTCTTAACGGCTCCATCATGTAGAGCCTATAAAATATTTCTTAACCACTCAAAAACCAAAACCAAAAACCTTGGTTTGTTCAACCGACCAGCCACCGCAGGGCCAACAAGCTAACTCTCTTATTTTGTAATTAAAGCTTACCACCCCAATCACGGCAGATCCTCCTAGATGATTATAAAAGTGACAATCGCAGCTAAAAGGAGGGCCGCTAGGATCACAATTCTTCTTTTCAGCGAAAATATATTACGGCACGTGGGGCAAATCACTTTTTCCCTACCTGATACCCAGCTCTCTAGTCGTTCGGGAGACACTTCAGAACCATGGATGAAATTTCCACACTTCTCACAATAATCTTTCCCATTTTTTCGAAGCACCAATTCGACATCCTCAGAGTAGTCACTTCTTTTCAACGG
>Ga0208973_1001320_pt1 | contig 10979 bp, 14 predicted proteins | sample AOAMet_66_BLW_10_2_FD_188233 | JGI IMG/M metagenome (GOLD analysis project Ga0208973, IMG submission 188233) | Ammonia-oxidizing marine microbial communities from Monterey Bay, California, USA - CAN11_66_BLW_10 (SPAdes) | ecosystem: Environmental > Aquatic > Marine > Intertidal zone | place...
TTCAACTTCAGTAACAACATTGGCAATTGTATTGATTTTTTTTAGATCTTTTCCTTCACTTATGTTTGGAACACATTCAATAATTTGTTGTTTCATTCGGGATATTTCTTCAATTTATCGTAAAAATAAAACGATTTTACGAAAAAACATGTGATAATTTTAAAATAAAATTATTAATATAATTTACTTGAAATAATTTTTATGCCATAAGAATAGTTTTTTATTATTTCTAAGAAAACGAAACTTATATAATTAAATCTAAATGAAGTTTGACAGTAGAAAAATATTGAATTATATAAAATATGATACTTTAAATATTATAGATTTTTACGAAGATATTTTTATTAGCTTATAAAACAGATATTTAAAATATTGATTTTTAGTATGGTATATTTGTTTATCATCATCATTAACCATAAACAGGGAGGAAATAATTTCACCAGTAATAGGGATTGACTGGTCTTAATAATTTGTAGTTCTTTGTATAGCTATGAAAAAACTATTATTACTATTGTTGTTTACAACTATGTCTAGTTGTGAACCAGACCCAAAACCTTGTAATCCAGAATGCTGGAAGATTACAGAACTTCATATAAGTGAAAAAACAGGTTATTTAAATATTACCCACACAAACCTTTGTAAAAAACATCTTACTTACACTAACAATGTAATTAATAATTATCATTTGTATAAAGTAGGAGATATTCTTTGTGAAGAGAACTTTCCTAACGAAAATAAAGGTAATGCTAAACCATCTCCAGAAGTATTAACAATAATTGAATAATTACTATGAAAAAACTTGAATTTCATTTTATTGTGTTTATTGCAGAGATTTTGATTCTATTTATGGAAATCAAATTACCTCAAAGATTTCACTTTATAAAACAATAAAAAATTTACCCACTCTAATATCTAATCTTTTTATTACTTATTTAAAATTAACTTATAGAAGTTTTTTTTACAGTTTTTTCTTAAATCTTCTTATAGTTAGGCTCGTTAACATTAATTTGTTAGCGAGTTTTTTATTATGATAATTATCACTACCTATAAATAGGGGGTAAAAAATTTCACTAATTATTGGGATTGACTGGTTTTAATTATTTGTAGTTATTAGCATAAAAAAAACTATGAAAAAACTATTTTTACCAACACAACCTATTTTATTTATTTCTTGTGGGGATTCTGACTCTATAGATCAAAGTCAAATTATCAAACCTATTGATGAAATAAGTGGAGAATATTTACTTGATAGATTTGTTGCATCTTCAGGAACTCAATCTATGTGTCAATCTTTTTTATCTATATCAGAAGATTTGTATAGAATGGAACTAAATTACAATGAGGGATGGGACTACTGCAGCCCGCCATATATTTACGATCAGGAGAATATTTATGTTGAAGGAAATGAAATTAGACGAGCTTCAGATGGCTATGTTATACAAAAGTTTACAATGAGAGGCAATGAGCTTATTTTATTTTCGCGTAGTGCAGAAAATTATCTTCTTTCATCTCAAAGATTTCATTTTATAAAACATTAATAAAATTTACTAACCTCTAATTACAAACCCAGATTATTTACAATTTGAATAACCCCTACAGAAAAGTAGGGGTTATCTTTTAACTATTTTAAAGAATACAATCATTATTAATACCCATAAATAGGGGGTGAGAAATTTCACTAATTACAGGTATTGACTGGCTATAGTTATTTCTAGTTCTTTGCATAAAAAATGTTATGAAAAAAAAATTACTATTATTATCACTTAAACGAGTGAACAAAGTTTTAACCGAGTTAGGTTCCGCTGCATCTTATGCAATAAAGAATTAAACAAAGCATTACTTAAAACTTAACCCTTGCAGAAATGTAGGGGTTTTTTATTGGATATATTTTGATTTCATTAGGTGATATGTATAGAACATTCAAAAGTATCTATTAACTTAGATAGATAAAAAACAGTGGAAGTTATAATGTAAGTATAATTTACATAAGAGGTTCAGAACTCCCTGAATCAACTGAAAGTGGTATGCTGCTGGTTTAGTTAAAATTTTCAAACTCCAGAACTAATTCTTTTTTATAGGCAGGTCTTAAAACCTCTACCAAGATTAATTCTTCTTTACCAGCATTAAAGATTCTTACACGAGTGTTTTTTGGAATAACAAACCCATTGCCACTAATAATATGTTCTTCCCTGTTTTCGTATTCTAATCCAAGTAATCCCTTTAATACAATTCCCTTAATCTCAAATTGTGCTTCAATAATAGGTTCTGCCCATCCAAATGGAGCGTGCATTTTAATTAACCCCATCTCATCTGATTGGGTGTAATCATATATAATACGTTCTATATTATCTTGAATTAATAATTTTTTTGCAATAATAGTGCTTTTTCCTGTTTCATTTTTACTTTGTGAGTATGTAGTAAAGGATATAAATAGCAATAGGTAAAGTAAGTCTTTCATAATAAGTTAGTAGTATATGTTTTTTATGCTTTTAATTACAAAACCCGTTACAACCCCAATAATCAAAAGGATTAGTATGACTTTGTTCCATTTCTTATACTTTTTAGTTCCTTTTGGGTGTGGGTTATTTATCATAGCTCTAATATACTTATATATTTTGAAATCACTCCCCATAAATGGGAGGTCAACACTCCCCATAAATAGAACAATAATTTTCACTATTAATAGGGATTGACAAGCTTTAGTTATTAGTTGTTCTTTACTGAAAAATTAAATTGTTAGTTTTCAGATATACCTCTTAGACTGTTAGTGGTTTTTGAGTTTAAGGGGTTTATCTAACTGTTACCTTTCTTTAAATTATATGAATATGAAAAAAGAAGAAAACAAAAAATTGAGTAAAGAGAAAATTTACAAGCTTTTTGAAAAAGGAGAAATAAATACAACAGAATTTGATGAGTTAAGAAAAGCATTACTTCAAGATAATCTAAATATAAAGTTACTATCAGCCAAAAAAAGAGAAATAAAAGTTCTATATAGAGAAGGAGAACTATCTATATCTAATACTATCGCTTATGAAACATTAAGACTTTTAGATAGAAATAGTAGAAATACAGTTAGTATGGTATGGATAATAGTCATAAATATAGTAGCAATATTTTTTGGTGTTATAGTTATAAATGCAAGTAATTAACCTCTACTACTAAAATTAAAAAATTACTATGAATGAACAAGAAATAAATAATAAGATAAGCGTAAGAGAATTAGAGGAGGAAAGAGTTGCTAAAAAATTATTTTATAAAAACATAGATTCAATTAGAAAGAATGTACAATTTTTCTTTTGGGCAACTGTGACTTCAACACTTAGTTATATTTTATACTTAGCATTTAGTTAAAGGTTTTTTATTGGGTGTATTTTAAAAACAGCATCCTAATCATCACCCATAAATAGGGAGTAAAAAATTTCACTAATTATAGGGATTGACTGGCTTTAATTATTAGTAGTTCTTTACTACATGATTGAATTGTTAGTTTTTAGATATACCTCTTTTACTCTTAGTGAGGTTTGAGTTTAAGGGGTTTATTTAAACAATACCTTTCTTTTAAATTATAAGAAAATGGAAAAAGAAGAACAAAAAAAATTGAGCAAGGAGGAAATCTTCAGACTTTTTGACATAGGAGAAATTATAGTTACTATAGTAGTTATAAACACCCTATTAGTATGCATAGGTTCAATATTTTTAAATGCTGCTAGCTAAACTTTCTATAACCAAAACAATAACATAACATAAAACCTCTGTTATTATTTAGCAGACTATTTTTTAAAGGTCAAAAATCTATATACATAAAAAGTTCTCAAAAACAGCATTGCAATAATTGGAAAAACTGCATTGGAGAATTGTTGAATTCCTGCCATGGAGATAATAATGGCGACAAAAAGTAAAAAGATATAGCATAGGAGGTAATAGGATGTCCAAGATGGTATTTTTCTTTTTAAAAGTGTAAAAGCTACGTAAAGATTCAATACAAAAGCCCACAATAAATTAAAGTTGTTTGGTGCTGTGAAGTGGTCTGTGAAAAACCATAAAAAACAGATAACAAGACCTAAAACTCCGGTCATAAAAAACAATGTAAAGTCTAACCACTTAGCTCTTCTATTTCTTTTTTGATCTCTAATAGTTACAATAATAGTTAGAAGTAATAATAAGGAAAAAACAAAAAAAGGGTTGTACCATTTAATTTTAATTTGTTTCTCAGGATACCTTAATAGTTCACTTTCTTTAAGAACTAGGGGAGTAGTTAGTTTATTCTCTGTTATAGTAGTTTTTTCAAAAGCTTTATGAATATAATCAGGTAAATACAAGTAGTTTTCAGCAACTATTTCTTTATCTAATGTATTTCCTAAAGCTAGATTTATTCCAAAATTACCCCATGTATTCCAGGGTAGTTCTTGATTCATTAGCTGCCTTAAAGTAAAGTCTTCATTAGAAAATGAATTTGGAAATTGAACCTTGTTACCCAGAATTTCTATAGTTAAATCTCTAAGTTTTGTGGCACAATTATTAAAATAAGGATCATAAAGGTACTCAGCATTTTCGGGAAGTGAATTTTTATTTAAGTACTTATATATCTTTTTCCGATCGGCTAATGATAAATTTAGCACTTGGTCTTTAACCCATCTTTGTTGATAATCGTAACTGGTTATGAATCTCTTAAAAGATTGTTTTCCAATTCTGTATAATAATCTTCCTTTTACAAAATTTATATAAAAATTTGGTTGATTAAAATCAAATAACCCATAGTTGAAAATGATGTCTAGATTTAAAGTAGGGTCTTTTACTCTTATTGCACTATGTCCAAATGCTTCATACAAAACATCTCCCGGACCAGCCGTTATGACACTTATTTCAGATTGATCTGATAAAACTAATTTTTGCGAAAAGTTTTGTTGGATTGAAACAAGCAATATAAAAATAAAAAGGAAAGTTTGTTTCATAGGTTATTGTCTAAAAAAACTGTAATCTATTTTTACAGAAAAAATATTTGAAAAAAGTGCATTACCAACACTTCCAATATTGGTTAGTGCATAATCAATTTGAATCCCATTGTAAATAAAACCAACACCTAAATTTGGCTGTAAAGACATACTATTACTTCCATCGAACTCAGTTGTGTTTTGAAAATTACCTAGACCAGCTCTTAAAAAAACAAAGTTATCATAATCGAGCTGAAAACCCAAGGCTGGATCTATACTTGCTATACCAGTTGAAATGATATCATTGGTTTTAGCAAATCTCATGTTGATATCCAGTTCAGTTAAAAGATTAAAAAAACGACCCAATCTAAATTTCCTAGCCACACCTAGTTGAACTTTAGGTTTGGTAATTTCTGTGGTTTCTGGTAATTCTTGATTTTGTCCAGGAATTGCATTTTGAACAGTAGCAAAAGCGTCAGAATCTATGGTCCAAATATTAAAGGTTGTAGAAATATCCCTGACCATTAGTCCAAAGTTCCAATCTCCACGTATGTATTGAATACCTGCATCTAAACCAACACCCCATGAACTTGCAAAATCTCCAATAGTTCGTCTTACTACTTTTGCATTTACACCAAAATATACATTCTTTAAAATCAAATTCCTTGCATAAGATACTGTTAGGGCATAATCGGCTGCTGAAAATAAACTAACCCTATTAAAATCTATATTTCCTTGACTATCTATTAATTGTGTTGTGTTTAAGATATCATCTACACCAAATCGTATAACAGAGACACCCAAAGCACTTTGTTTGTCTATTGGCATAGCAAATGCAGCATAATTATAATTGGCTATGCCGGCAAAATAGGAGGAATACATCAATGATCCTTGATAATCTTTTATGTGTAATAAACCCGCAGGGTTCCAATATCCAGCATTAACGTCATTAGTAGTAGCTACAACAGACTTACTCATACCTAGTGAAGCTGCATCTACACCAATAGTCAAAAATTCATTAGAATAATTGCGAAAGGCTTGAGCATTAACAATTAGAGAAACAAACAGTAAAACTAATGTGTAATTTTTTTTCAATGAATTCATAGATTATTAAAACAAATATCTTAATATATTATTGAAATAACTTTACATTTTAACAGATATTGCATTAGCTAAACATTGTCTGATAGAAATTTAATAATTCTTTTTTCTAACCAGCTATTTTTATTTTGCGAAAATTCAGACATAAATCCAACATGACCGCCATATTTTGTTACCTCTAAATAAAAATTATTTGATTCTCTTGCTTCTTTAAATGGATAGCATTCTTCCGATAAAAATGGATCATCTATTGAAGAAATTAATAATACAGGTTTTTTAATTGAAGGTAAATATGGTTTAGAACTTGCTTTTTCCCAGTAGTCTTCTGGGCTAGAAAATCCGGAAACTGGAGCTGTATATAGACCATCAAAATCTTTAAATGTTTTTGCTTTCATTAATTGGCTTATGTCTAACTTATATTCTGGAAATTTTTGTGATTTTTCATAAACCTTGAGCCGTAACGATTTTAGAAACTTCTCCATGTATAATTTATTCTTAAAACCTCCCATTACTTTACTAGAAGAAGCAAGGTCAATTGGGACAGATACTGCTACAGCACAAGCTACCTTGTTATGAATAGACAGTGCAAATTCTCCAAAATATTTCAAGGTAATATTACCCCCTAAACTGTAACCTACAACCATTATCTTTTCGTAGTTGTAATTTTCAATCAAATATGATATCACATATTCAAGATCTTCTGTTTTACCGCTGTGATAGGTAGTCAGAAGATTGTTGTCTTCTCCACTACAACCCCTCAGGTTAAAAGAAACAGTATCGTATCCAGATTTGTTCAATTCTTTTGCTGCCGATAATATATATTTAGATTCTGAGCTACCTTCAAGACCATGAATAAGAACTACTATTTTATTAGAGTTAACTTCAGAGAAATCTAAATCTATAAAATCATTGTCCCAAGTATTGATCCTTTTTCTTTTATAATTATGACCTTCATTCATAAATAAAGGTCTATAAATAGTATTAAAATGACCATTTCTAAATGGTAAGGAGGGAAGAAAAGTAGATTTAAGTAATGGCATAAATTAAATACATTGCAAATTTCAACAAATATCCTTAAAAATTGATGATATTTAAAATCACATGAAAGGATTTACTATTTTAGCTACAGATATATTTCACATGAGCTTTAAAAAACACATTCCAAACATAATCACTTTAGGAAATCTTTTATTTGGAACCTTAGCAACTATATTCGCTGTAGGTGGTTATTTTAAAATGACTGCATTGTTTGTTGCATTAGGTGTTTTTCTTGATTTTTTTGACGGTTTTTTTGCTAGAATTTTAAAAGTTTCAGGTGAATTAGGAAAGCAACTAGACTCTTTAGCGGATATGGTAACCAGTGGCGTAGTTCCGGGTATTGTACTCTTTGTTTTGTTAGGAAATAATCAACAAATGCCATATGAAATACATACAGAATTCAAAATCTCAATGGGGCTACCGTTAATAGGCTTACTTGTTACATTATCAGCTTGTTATCGATTGGCTAAATTTAATTTAGACACAAGGCAATCTGAATCTTTTATAGGTTTACCCACACCAGCTATGAGTCTATTTGTAGTCTCTTTACCTCTGGTTCAAATGTATACAGATATTGATTTAGCAAAAGATTTGATTGCTAACAATTACTTTTTGATAGGAGTTACTGTTTTTTTTAGTTTTATAATGAATTCAGAACTTCCATTATTTTCTTTAAAATTCAAAAATTATGGTATAAGAGAGAATTTGTTTAAATATATTTTAATAACACTCTCCATAGTTTTAGTAGTAACTGTTGAATACTTATCAGTACCCATTGTAATTGTGAGTTACATTCTTTTATCGATGATCAATAACTATAAGAAAACGAATACATCAAGTTAAAAAATCTTTTTTCTTTTTAATTCGAAATCTTTTCCAAGATAGACCTTACGAACTAATTTATCTTCTGCTAAGTCTTCAGGTATTCCCTCTTTAAGAATACTCCCTTGGTACATTAAATAGGTTCTGTCAGTAATAGCTAAAGTTGCCTGAACGTCATGGTCAGTTATTAAAATACCAATATTTCTATCTTTTAAATGAGCTACTATACTCTGAATATCCTCAACAGCTATCGGATCTACACCTGCAAAAGGTTCATCTAATAATATAAACTTAGGGTCTGAAGCTAAGCATCTTGCAATTTCTGTTCTCCTTCTTTCACCTCCAGATAATAAATCTCCTCTATTTTTTCTAACATGACCAATATTAAATTCTTCAATTAAAGATTCTAGTTTAATTTTTTGTTCTTTTTTAGATAAATCTGTGAATTGCAGAACAGACATTATATTGTCTTCAACAGATAATTTTCTAAAGATAGAAGCTTCTTGAGCTAGGTATCCAATACCTTTTTGAGCTCTCTTGTACATTGGATAACTGGTGATTTCTTCATTATTCAAATAAATATTACCACCATTAGGTTTTATCATACCTACTATCATATAAAAAGAGGTGGTTTTACCTGCACCATTGGGACCCAATAAGCCAATAATTTCTCCTTGCTTTACTTCTAAAGAAATTTCTTTAACAACTTGTCTGCCATTATAATTTTTTGCAATATTTTCAGCTCTTAAAATCATTAATTATGGTGTATAAATTTTAGTAAATGTAATCATTAGATATTTTTTTGCTCTTAATAAGTTCATAAATAGATTTTTAATCAACTTTTTCTTCTAGAGCTTCCCAAAATTCATAGGCTTTTCTTAAATGAGGAATAACTATTGTTCCACCTATTAATGTTGCAATAGATAATGTTTCCATGATTTCTTCTTTAGAAACTCCTTCTTTATAACAGGTTTCTAGATGGTATGCTATACAATCATCACAACGCAAAACAGCTGAGGCCACTAAACCCATTAACTCTTTTGTTTTTACGGGTAAGTGACCTTTTTTAAAGGCATTGGTGTCTAAATTAAAAATTCTTTTAATGATTTTATTGTCATTGCTCAGTATTTTATCGTTCATTTCTGAACGATAATCGTTGAATTTTTGGACTTTATTTTTTTGCATTTTTTTGTTGTTTTTTTATAACTCTACTAGATACTTTAATACTAATTTCATAGAGTATTAATACTGGAATAGCAACAATAATTTGACTGGCTACATCTGGCGGGGTTATAATAGCAGCTAAAATCAAAACAACTACAAGTGCGTGTTTCCTGTATTTTTTTAAGAATTCGGGAGTTATTAAACCAATTTTTGTAAGGAAATAAACAATAACTGGTAGCTCAAACATAATAGATACTCCTAAAAGCATATTGGTTATTAAACCGATGTGAGCTTCCATGGTAAATTGATTAACTAATTTATCACTTATCTGATAAGTGTATAAAAAATTAACAGAAATAGGAGCTATAATATAAAAACTAAATAAAACACCAATAAAAAATAAAATTGAGGCAGTAAATATAAATCCCCTTGATTTTTTAATTTCATTTATATGTAGTCCTGGAGAAATAAATTTCCAAAACTCCCATAAAATATATGGGAAAGCTACTATTGCTCCTAAAATAAATGAAGACCATATAGAATTCATTAATTGTTGTGTAGGTTTAAGTACTTGCAATGTATTGGGGTAGTCTAAGCTGCAAAAATTACTTTCAATTCCAATGATAGAAAATAAATCACAAAACAATCTGTATGTTACAAAGTTGGGGTCTATATGTGCTAAAAGAAACTCATTGTACACATATTCTTGAAATGTAAATAAAACGATTGCTATTACAAATATTGCAACAATACTTCTTACTAAATGCCACCTAAGTTCTTCTAGATGATTTAAAAATGACATTTCTTTCTCTTGAGTCATTAATTATTTTTTAGATTCTTACTCATAAAAACTACTTTTTGCAGAGATTTTTAATTAAAAAACTTATAACTTTAATTATAATGTAAAATAAAAAAAAGTCTTATATTTAAGTTGTTAAACGAGCGTACAAATTTACTACAAAAATAAGAGACCTCAACAAAATTGTATAGTTAGCCAAAAAAAAAGAGCTAAACGAATAACATTTTATAATGGACATACACTCACCTTTAAAAAAATTTTTTGGTTTTTCACAATTCAAAGGTTTACAAGAAGAAGTTATTAAAAGCATACTTCAAAAAAAGAACACCTTTGTAATAATGCCAACTGGAGGAGGAAAATCTCTTTGTTATCAATTACCAGCGCTAATGAATGAGGGCACTGCAATAGTGATATCTCCTTTGATAGCCTTAATGAAAAATCAAGTGGATGCCATTAGAGGTATATCTGAACACAATGGTGTTGCACATGTGCTAAACTCATCATTAAATAAATCTGAAGTAGCTCAAGTTAAAAGTGATATCCAGGAAGGCATAACAAAACTTTTATATGTTGCGCCAGAATCTTTAATAAAAGAAGAGTATGTTAGTTTTTTAAAACAACAAACTATTTCTTTTGTTGCTATAGATGAAGCTCATTGTATTTCTGAGTGGGGCCATGACTTTAGACCAGAATATAGAAATTTGAAACATATTATAGAACAGATTGATAATGTTCCAGTAATTGGTCTTACAGCAACAGCAACAGAAAAAGTACAAGAAGATATTTTAAAAACTTTAGGAATAATTGATGCAACAACATTTAAGGCATCATTTAATAGGTCTAATTTATTTTATGAAGTAAGACCAAAAACAAAAGATGTAGAAAAAGATATTATTCGTTTTGTAAAACAAAGAGAGGGTAAATCAGGAATCATTTATTGTTTAAGCAGGAAAAAAGTTGAAGAGATTGCACAAGTATTACAAGTAAACAATATAAAAGCAGTTCCCTACCACGCAGGTTTAGATGCTAAGACTAGAGTTAAGCATCAAGATATGTTTTTAATGGAGGATTGTGATGTAGTTGTAGCCACGATAGCTTTTGGTATGGGAATAGACAAACCTGAT
>Ga0208973_1001329_pt1 | contig 10940 bp, 10 predicted proteins | sample AOAMet_66_BLW_10_2_FD_188233 | JGI IMG/M metagenome (GOLD analysis project Ga0208973, IMG submission 188233) | Ammonia-oxidizing marine microbial communities from Monterey Bay, California, USA - CAN11_66_BLW_10 (SPAdes) | ecosystem: Environmental > Aquatic > Marine > Intertidal zone | place...
TAAATTAAAACATAAATATTACGCTGCGCAACTCATATCCTCACCACAGCAAAGAGGAGATTTAATTTTTCCTTCACAGGAGGGACATTTTGAAATTTGAACTTTTTCTCCGCCATTGATAGTTAGAAAATCATTTTCTAAAGGAATATTACATTTTCCGCATTTTGCGTTGACTGACATTCCGCATTTTTCACAAGCATAAGTATTTATCATAGGGTATAAAGATAAACAAAATAATAGGGCAACTAAGTAAGTGAATCTTTATCTCTTTGGATAATTTGCTTGGTCAAGCGTTTTTTATATCTACGTTGTCGTTGATTAGCTTTAGAAGAATTTGCCCTCCAACTTTCACGCTTATCTACAACAAGATCGTCAAGATCTCTTGCAATCTCAATTTTCAATCCATCCTTTTCATAAGTGCGTTTAGACATTTATAACATTTAAAAAATGAAATTTAAAAAGATTAAAGCAATACTTTGACGCTGTTTAATTCCAATAATAATTAAAATTAAATTTTTTGGGAGTTTGAATTTTGTTCACAAAAAATTATCTAATAAATAATTCTAAAAACACAAATTAGTGTAATTTTTTTTATATTAATTAAAATTTAAATATTAAAACTCAAATAAAATGAAAAAATATATAGTCACTTTTTTGTTATCTTTTTTGATTTTCGGCTTGCTAGGGGGGGTGTTTGCTAATTTTGTTTTTCTTCCAGAATTTGCTAATTGGCATACATTGTATCCAGAAGCTGTTAGGGCAACTCCTGACTTTATCTCTGGATTTCCTGTAGCACTAATCCAAATCATTGGGCTTATTGCCCTTGTGGATAGTCTAAAAATAGCAACCTTATCTAGCGGAGCAGTTTTTGGAGCTGTTTTTAGTGCAGGTATTTGGTTAATTGTTGATCTTCAAATGGTATCAACAACAACTTTTGTCAGTTACAGTTACGTTGGATTAGATGCAGTTCTTTCTGCTATCATGGGAGCAATAGGCGGAGGTGTAGTCGCTTGGTCTTTAAAAAAGTTTGCTTAGAAACCACTCTTCTTATTTTTAGTTACTAAAAGGTCTAAATATTTATTTAGACCTTTTTTATATTCAATAAATAAATTAAAAAACCATTAATCCCGAAAACTCACCTTTTATTTTTTAGAATTAAACAAGAAATAATTTAACCTTGAAACAGTTTGAATGGATTTTAACATTATAAAAACTAGAAGTTGACCTAACTAAACGATGGAAATCAAAATATAAAAAATGATAACTTTACATAAAGGCATAATCAATTATTTTTGTCAAACTTTCCAGTCAAGTACATGAAAATCACTAATCAATTAACGATTTTATTTATCATATTTATTGGCTCTATTTTGAGGTTTTATAATTACTTTGAAATCCCCTTTACACATGATGAGTTCAGCGCTTTGTTTCGTTTAAATTTTGATAGTTTTTCAGAATTAATAGAAAAAGGCGTAAAAGTAGATGGTCACCCAGCTGGAGTACATGTTTTTTTATATTACTGGACCAAAGTTTTTGGTTCAAGCGAATGGATTGTTAAGTTACCCTTTACTATTTTTGGAATAGTTTCTATATGGATAATTTACCTTATTGGCAGGAAATGGTTTAACGAAACTGTGGGATTAATTTCAGCAGCGTTTATTGCCAGTATTCAGTTTACAGTGATTTATAGCCAGATTGCACGTCCATATATTAGTGGCATGTTCTTTTCTTTAATAATGGTTTATTATTGGACATTAATAATTAAAACTCCGGGAAAAAACTTCTTTAAGAATATTTGTCTTTTTGTTTTAGCCTCTACATTATGCGCCTATAACCACCACTTTAGCCTTCTTTTTGCTGGAATCGTAGGCTTATCGGGATTATTTATGATTCAAAAAAAATATATAGTAAAATATATTATTTCTGGAATAGCAATTTTTACGCTTTATATTCCACATCTCAGTATTTTCTTCTATCAATTAGATATAGGTGGAATTGGAGGATTAGATGGATGGCTAGGCAAACCGACAAATGATTTTATGATTAAATATATATGGTACATTTTGAACTTTTCAACATTTTCTATTCTCATGACCTTATCAATAATAGCATTTGGAATAAACAAAAGCAAACTAAAGATTAAAGATTTGAATAAATATATATTATTTCTTACATGGTTTATTTTGCCTTTTCTAATAGGGTTTTACTATTCAAAATATATTAATCCTGTATTACAATTTTCTATTTTAATATTTTGTTTGCCGTATCTATTCTTCCTATTATTTGGCCATTTTAAATTGCAAAGTCCAAAAGTGAACTTATTGATAATTACAATTATTATGGGGGTCAATATATTCTCATTAATTTTTGAAAGACAGCATTATAAATTATTTTATCATTCCGTTTATAAAGAAATATTAGTAGATTATAATGAAGCTAATCAGAACCAAGAAAACACACTTTTCATAGTAGATTCCCACGATAAAATTTCTAAATACTTCTCAAAAAGAATTAATATAGCAACTAATTATATCAATTTTGATTCATTTAAAAGCGAAGCTAATTTCATTGAGTTTCTCGAAAAAAATAATCATTTTAGTAATATTTATTTTGGTAGTTTATCTTCTATCGCAGCATCAACCATTCCAATAATTCAAGAATACTATCCCAAACTTAAATGGCAAAGAAACTACGTAGGGGGTTCATCTTATCTTTTTAACAAAGAGGTATCCGAGAGCAAAGGAATAGCCAATTTAGATTTTGAAAATCAGAGCTATGATTTTTGGACTAATGTAGACTTCTCCAAAACAACTAAAAGCATCAGCTCTATGGGCAAAAGAGCCTATATGTTAGATGAAAAAAACGAATGGGGCCCAAAGTTTTCCAAAAACTACAACACTTTAGCATTAAATAGAAATGATTTTATAGATATTTCTCTAAGAGTAAAATATAAAAATAAAATAGACCCTTCTGCTATTTTAGTAGCAACACTTGAAACCCCCAACGAAAATATTTACTGGCAAGGAACAGTATTTAATAAATTTATCAAGCCTTTTGAGACTAACAAAAAATGGTATACTGTACATCATTCAATAAAGCTTTCTGATGTAGACTTAAATTACAATAATATTAATTTAAATATTTATGTTTGGAACAAAGAGCAGGAATCTTTTTTAATTGATGATTTTAAGATTAAAACTAGAATTGGCAACCCAATAATTTATGGTTTAGTAGAAGACATATAGTACTAATATTATAGTCTAAAGGCAATTATTAAGCTATAACCAAAACCTAAAATTATCACACAAGACAATTCCCATCTTAAAATATTTTTAGTAGAGAATAATTTATTTCTGCCCTTTTTAAAATTGGAGTGTAAATATTTTCTTTTATGTTTTTTATATTTAGGATAGCTTTGTTTTTATCATCTTTTAAATATTGACGGAACACAAAATTTTTGTAATCTTCAACATTACATCTAAGTAATGAACTTTTGTATCTAAGCCACATTATCGAAAACATACTTTTATCTAGCGGCTCATGAGCTAAATAAGTTAATAGATAATCCCAAGCTAATTTACAGTCAAAGGATTTAAATATTTTTTTAAATTCTTCTGGGAAATTGTATTTACCTAACGCATCTAAAACCACTTTGTAATCGGAATTTTTTCTTCTGTAAAGCTCTTTGAAAATAATATGAAAAAAGTAATAAGATTTTTCCTCGCTGTAGTCTTCTGCAATTTTTTTTAAAAGTACATGAATATTAATTTCTTTATTTTCAACTCCAAAAGCAGAGCTTACAGCTTGATGAATAAACTTGTTAGTCATTCTAACGCAAGATTGTTTGTCTTCTAGGGTAACAACTTTGCAGAATTCCACATTTCTTAAAAGAATGGATCTGTATAGTTCTATAAAAGCAGTATCCTCAAAGGGCAACTTTTTTTTGAGTTCTACGCTTTTTAGCCACTGAGATTCAACCCAATTTTCTTGTTTCATTTATTGTTCTATAGAATTTGCTTCAAAATAAGAAATTTCATTATTTAAACTAGAATAACTTACTTCAATTGGATTACAACAAGTTTCACAATCTTCAATATAACTTTGTGAGTCAACAGAAACATCAATAAGCATAGATATTTTGTCCCAACAGTAAGGACAAGTAAAAAAATATTCCTTCATAATCTATAATAAATAAAAGTATATTTATGAACACACGTCCCCAATCTTATGCTTACTTTATAATATTAAGTCTAGATGATTTAATTAATTTATTTAGGTTATCGGTTATTTGATAAGTATAAATGCCACTACTGTAGCGGGTTAAATTTATTTCTTCTGAACTTCCTCTAATTATTCTACTTTCTACCACCTTACCATTTGGATCAATTAGGTGTAATTTTCTCGCTTCTAAATTATTTATTGAGAAAAACACTGTATTTGCAGCTGGGTTTGGATATACTTTTATACTACTTTGAAGCTCCTCTGGAAGATTTACTGAACTTAAGGGCTCAATAATAATTGTCTCACAAAAAGTTACTGTATCACAATTTGTAATTAAAGTTAAGCAGACATTATACGTTCCAGCAGAATCATAATCATGTCTAGATCCGAAGGAAGAACTAGACGTTCCATCACCAAAGTCCCAGTTAAACAATCCGTTATCGGATGTATTAATAAAACTTACAGTCAAATTATTTATGCTGTAGGTAAAGCTTGATTGTGGCTGCGCTGGCGGAGGTTCAGTAATTGTGAAAGTTGCACTTTTAGTGCATCCGTTAGTGTCACTTAAATCTAGAGTATAAACACCTGGATAAAGTCCATTTATTGAAGAAACATTTCCAAAAGAACCGGACCATATAAAATTATAACCAGAGCTTCCTGATGGATTAATTATTATCATACCATCGTTTGCACCGTTACAGGTAATATTACTGTATGATGAGGAAAAGCCAACTGTGGTAATATAACTTAAGTCGTAAACTATAGTTGTATCGCACATTAGAGTGTCTGATATTAGAAGAGAATAGCTAGTAGCAGATAGATTACTTAATCCAGAATCTGAACCTAACCCACTTCCCCAATTTAAAGAATAACCACTAGAACCTATTCCAGAGACGCTAATACTTCCATTATCAATTCCCAAACATTGGGGATCATTGACTGTGCTAGTAATGTTAATATTACTTGGTAAATAATTTAAATCATAGTTAATTATAGTATCACAGAGTGAAGAATCAGATACTATCAAAGTGTAATTTCCTTCTGATAAGTTATTTATAGTTGAATCTGTACCTAACCCACCTATCCAATTATAGGTATAATCAGGAATTCCACCTGAAACAGAAACACTAATAGTACCATTGTCAATCCCGGAACATTGAGGATGAGTTATTGTACTAACGACATTCATTCCACATGGGGAACAAATGCCTTCCATTAAACTATCTAATGTATTTCTAGAGTTTAATCTTCCTCCAGTAATAAATCTAGAACTCAATTGAGTTTTGGGATCTGTTCCATTAATCAAAGCTTGTAATACTAAGTCTGCCGCCGCTTGAGCATCGGACTTTACAAATGTCATAAAACTAGGACAAGGAATAGAATAGGCTAGTCCAATTACACCAGCAGTTAAAGGACATGCAAAAGAAGTTCCTGTGGATGAAGTTGTGCCAGAAGCGCCAAATCCAGTACCATTTGTGGTAACTACATTTATTCCAGGAGCCCCTAATAGAATTGTTTGGTTTCCATATCCCCCAGCAGTTTGATCTTGATTATCAGTCCTCCCAACCCCAACCATATAATTACTTGAGCAACCAGTTGGCATATCTCCAATAACATCAACATCCAAATTAGAATTGGTTGTAGCACAAACATTTAAAATTCCATAATGGCCAAGTGTATCGTAAAATTGACACCATAAAGGATAGCTAGTAGAATTCGCCCTATCAATTCCCCAAGAAGAACTGGTAGCAACCACAAAAGCACCTTGAGTACCATTACTATTATTCCATTTCTGTCGCATGATTAAAGGGTAAGTATAAGCACTTACTACACTAGCTTGAGTTAAATTCCCGCCCATATTTAAAACCATCATTTTCACATCCCAGTTTGCACCGGTAACATCGATATTATTATTTCCTTTTGCACCAATTAATCCTAAACAATTAGTCCCATGACTTGCATTTCCATAATCGTCATTATTAGAACCAGTATTCCAGCCATTATAATCATCTACATAACCATTACCATCATTGTCAATATTATCATTAGGGATTTCACCAGTATTGACCCATCTATTTGGCGACAAATCCAAATGGTCTAGGTTTCCACCACCACCTTCTACCATGCAAACAACAATATCATCATTAGTTGCGGTAGTTCCACCAGTGGTTATATCCCATGCTAAGTCAGAGTCAATGTCGGCGTCGAGAGTTCCTCCATTATTTCCAGTATTATTATGGTGCCACTGTGAAGTGAAGCTGGGATCACTTGGAATTGTAGAACGCATTTTTACATAATAATTATAGTCAGCAACTGTAATTTCATCTTGAGAATAAAGCCAGGTCTGAAAATCTTCGTGAGATACAACCTTATGATCAAAAGAAATCAACGAAATTCTCATTGGGGGTGACAACTCTTTTATAAAATTTATATCGTATTCTATGGGAGCTTTAAGCAATAGAGCTTTTATACTTTTATTGGCAGCAAGCTGTATAAGCATCTCCCCTTTAACAAAAGGTTTTTTATCAAAATGATTTTTCTGAGTAACTCCAAAAAATGGAATTATTAGAATAAATACTATTATAAAGCTTGAAATTTTCATAATTTATCTTGTACATAAATTTATGTAAATAAATAGTTAGAACGATTAAAGTTTAACAATAATTGAAAAATAACGCTATCTATTCAAAACAAAAACTGTTAGTAATAACTATTTTGAATAGCGACAATCAACTTTATGCGGATTTAAAACATTTAATATTCTACTTACTTATTGGCTATCACCTTAGAAAATAAATAATGCTTTTCAAATTTACTATTCTTAAACATTTTTATAGTTACTTTATAAAATCAGTTTAAATTATGATTAATAAAAAGGGAACAAGAATTAATAAGTACTTGAGCGAGGCTGGTTTTTGTTCTAGAAGAGAAGCCGATAAATTAATTGAAAAGGGACTAGTAAAAATTAATGGTAAAGTCCCTCCTATAGGAACAAAAGTATCGCCTGGAGATAAGGTAACTGTTGAAGAAAATGTTGTTTCTAAAGAAAAAAACAAATTTGTTTATATCGCCTTTAATAAGCCTACTGGAATTGTTTGTACCACAGACACAAAACGCGAAAAAAATAATATTGTAGACTTTATAAATTATCCAAAGAGAATATTTCCAATAGGTAGATTAGACAAACCAAGTGAAGGGTTAATATTTTTAACTTCAGATGGTGATATAGTTAATAAAATTTTGAGAGCAAGCAATGCCCATGAAAAGGAATATATTGTAACTGTAGACAAGAATATAGACTACGATTTTATTAGAAAAATGAGTAGAGGAATTCCAATAATGGGAACAGTAACTAAAAACTGCCAGACTGAAAAAATAAGCAATAAAAAATTTAAAATAATATTAACACAGGGACTAAATAGACAAATACGAAGGATGTGCGAATATTTAGGCTACGAGGTAAAACAACTTAAGAGAGTTAGAATTATGAACATAAAGCTAAACTTAAAAGTAGGGGAGTGGAGAGAATTCACCTCCAAAGAACTATTAGAGATTAATTTGATTTTAAAAAACTCCTCAAAAACAGCTTTCTAAATTAATTTATAAAAATTGTGTTTGTTTTTATTTTCTCTTTGTTCTTTAAAACAAACAAATAAGCCCCTTTTGCATAGTTAGATAAATCAATAAAATATTTTCTATCTCCTTTTATGAACTTTCCAGAATGAATTGTAGATACTTTTTTACCCATAATATCATATAATTCTAGAGCACCATTAAATCCGTTAATATTATTAATTTCTATGCAAGTAAGTCCATGAGAAGGGTTCGGAAAAACTCTACCAAAAGCTATTTTCATTTCAGGAACGTCCACAAAATTTAAGATTTTATATTTAAAATAACCGTTGGGGGCAGTTAATGGACGAACTTGACTTTTTCCGGAGTTGGCAATTGCAGAAATATAATATTTTACGCTACTTCCTGCCGGTTGACCAGGAATATCTCCAGCCCACTGGTTCCCAGAAATATTAGTCATTGAAATACTAGAAAAGCTAGAATCAGTTTCTTTTTTAAAATTTAGTGTAGCACTTAAAATACCTGATCGATGCATTATTAATGCTTCAATATTTTGAGGGTTTATATTATCAGTTGTATTGGAAAGCTGTTGATGTGAAATTAAAAGCGGATCGCTAACCCCAATGGCTTTTGTGATACAATGAATTGCTCCTCCAGAACCAATAATATTAGCTCCAGAATTATCACAATCAATCCCAATTACTTCATAGCCTGGCATTGATTCCCTTAAAATTCTAAGTCCTGTTGTATCGTATTGTGTTCTATAGGTTGGAACCAATACTTTTTTATTTACAATTAAATTATTGGCGTAAGTTCTATAGGAAGCTCCATTCCAGTTTCCATTAGGATATCCCCCAGATGTTGATGGAATCATAGGAATCCTTACAATTTTAAATGGAGTGCCATAAACTGATGTAAAATTATCTTGAATGTATTGAATGTTCATTTCAATTTGAGGGCCATCCGAAACATTCAAAGGGAATTCACCAACTAGTAAAGTTTCTTCATCTAAAAGTTTCATATGCATGTCAATGTGATGTATATCATCGTAGGGTAAAACCGGCATTTTAATGTAAGTATCAATCCCCATCCAGTCATCCATTAATTGATCAACTTGGGCAGGTGTTTTATAGGTTAGATTATAAGTTCCTAAGTTGCCATTTTCTTCATCAACTAACTTCGATGAAAATCCAGTACCAAAGCCATCGGCCATAAAATTCCCTCCAGTATGTACTAAATCGGTCCCTAACTGAGACATTTCATAAACAGGAATTCCTTTTAAAGAGCCTATTGCATTAGGTGAATTATTGTCAAAAGGCCGGCTTCTGTTGTAAATCCAATCTACTAGAATAAGAGAATCTACATAGTCTTTATAAACTGTATTTCCACCATAATCTCTCATCCAAATAGAATTAAAATTGGCTGGAACAAAGGTCACATTAGTTAATGAAACCCCATAGTTTGACAACTCACTTTGGGCCGAGTTTGTATTGTTACACAAAACAATTACTTCACATTCTGTTTGAACTTCTTCTACTATTTTAGCTAAAATACTTTTGTATCCTGTCCAGGTTATGCAAATTGCTTGAACTTCCTCCCACTCGGCCATAGTTCTTAAATTCCCATTAGGCTGTGTAGTTATAACACTTCTAGAGTTACTAAGAAAACTATTTTTATAATTAGAAATAGCTTCTTTGGTTAATTCCTTTGAAGTAGATTTATTGGAAAGAATATTTTGTGAAAACAAAAAAGAAGATTGAAAGAATATTAAAAATGAAAGAAAGTATTTCATAATTGGAAGTAAACTATAATTAGTTCATTAAAAATACAACAAAAAGGTTCTAAATATTTTTATTTACAAAAGGAACAAAAAAAAGCCTCCAATTATTATGAAGACTTTAATACGTAATATAAACTTAACTATTTTATTGAAAAGTAATAGTTAAACTTCCATTTCCTGAAGCAGTAGTGTAGCCTTGAGTATGAACAACACTTGTTGCCGAGCTAATTACATAAGAAGATCCGCCACCACCGCCACCGCCAGCGTCAGCTCCATTTGAATCACCGCCGCCGCCGCCGCCATAGTATCCGCCGCCGCCGCCGCCGCCAAATCTTCCGTTAGTTCCGCCTTTTCCACCAATACCTAATGTTCCAGCTAAACCCCTAATATTTCCACCTGAACCACCAGCAGAGGAATTGCCACCGCCGCCGCCAATAGCACCACTATTCCCGTGTCCATTAGGTCCTCTTGTTAAACTACCGTTGTTTTGATTAGTTCCTCCTGCTCCACCTGTAGATCCATTTCCTGCTGCTGTTCCACCTCCGTGACCTCCATCTCCTCCAGGTTGTGATGATCTTCTTTGAACACCACCACCACCACCACCACCAGCTACATAAACTCTATCAGAGAGAGTGGTCCCTCCAATTCTTATATCAGTTGCACCACCACCACCACCACCAGAAGTTCCTCCAGGGTCACCACCACCGTTCCAACCACCTTGTCCATCTCCAGGTGTCCATGGATTATAAATAGGTTCATATGTTGTTCCTCCAGAGCTCGTAGTTGATCCACCTTTTTCTCCAACATATATGTTTATTGTACTTCCAGCTATAACATTGATAGTTGCTTGCACTCTTCCACCAAAGCCTCCACGTCCATTCCATGACGTAGAACCATGCCCACCTTTTCCTCCGTATCCATCAACAACCATTGAAGTTGCTCCTGCTGGTACTGTAACTGTCTGAACAATCCCGGTAAAACTAAAGCTTTGTTGTGGAAAAGAACCCCCTGTCCATGTAGGAACTCCACTAATCATTTGAAGTGTAGCACCTTCTCTTGCGGTAGCAGCTAGATTTACCCAGGAAGTACCATCCCAATATTTCATATCACCAGCACTTGCACCATTTGTAAAACCTGCTCCTGCTGGTCCGACTGCACCAACTGCTCCATCACTTCCATTTGTTCCAGCTACTCCTTGTGATCCTGCTGCTCCGTCTTGTCCGTTTGCTCCTGCTGGTCCTTGCGGGCCAATTGCTCCAACTGCTCCGTCTTGTCCTGCTGGTCCTTGCGGGCCTGTTGCTCCAACTGCTCCGTCCTGTCCGTTTGCTCCTGCTGGACCTGCTGCCCCAACTGCTCCGTCTTATCC
>Ga0208973_1001331_pt1 | contig 10930 bp, 9 predicted proteins | sample AOAMet_66_BLW_10_2_FD_188233 | JGI IMG/M metagenome (GOLD analysis project Ga0208973, IMG submission 188233) | Ammonia-oxidizing marine microbial communities from Monterey Bay, California, USA - CAN11_66_BLW_10 (SPAdes) | ecosystem: Environmental > Aquatic > Marine > Intertidal zone | place...
ACCCGGTGTTATGGACTCCCTTGGACTAGGCAGTGCTCATCTCCGAGGCATCAATCCGCGCTTGGTGTATTTGGCGGTCTCAGGGTTTGGCACGACGGGGCCGCTGTCTAAGGCGCCGGCTTATGACCCCATTATTCAGGCGCATGTTGGAATGACGGCATCTCAGGGCGGGGAAGGCCACACGTTTATTCGGAACCTGATGTGCGACAAGATTACGGCGTATACCGCTGTGCAGGCGGTTACCGGAGCCTTGCTGGTGCGGGCTAACACAGGTGAAGGTCAGCATGTTGATGTGGCAATGATCGATGCGGGGCTATTTTTTATCTATCCAGATTCGTTTATGAACGATACCTTGTTGGATTCGGATATCGCGGGGCAGCCCCTTTTGTCTGATCTTATTTATGAGTTAACCGAGACCCAAGATGGCGCGATTACCATGTCTGCGGCCACGGATCGACAACGAGCTGGGGTGCTTAAGGCGCTGGGTAAAGAGTCAATGATGTCGGACCCGCGGTTCAATTCTATGGAGAGTTTGTTACAGAATATCGATACCTATCGTGAGTCCTTGGCAGATGCCTTTAAGCAGTTGCCAACGGATGTTATTTTGGCGCGCCTGATTGAAAACGAAGTACCCGCCGCGCGTTGTCTGTCGCGCGCGGAGGTGTTAAACCAGCCGCAGCTCGAAAGCAATGCAACCCTTGTTGAGCGGGATCACCCACTGATGGGGTCCATGCGCCTGGTTCGATCGCCCGCGAAATTCAACGGCGAATCATTGCCGGTTGCGGGTCACGCGCCGGCGCACGGCCAAGATACGGACCAAGTATTAGTAGATTTTGGTTTTTCGAGTGATGCGCTCGAGGCCTTAAAGGCCGCTGGCGCGGTCGCTTAGCCCTTCATTTGGTCCGCGAGTCGGTTTCAACTTCTGGAAGCAGTAAGGTGAAGGTGCTGCCGTGTCTCGGCTCTGATTGCACCGTGAGGTAGGTGTTCGTGGCTTGAATAAAGCCAATCACCGCGCTGAGCCCCATACCGCCGCCTTGTTCAAGGGCTTTGGTCGAGAAAAACGGGTCGAAGATTTGGGCCAGGTCCGCTTGCGCAATGCCCCGACCCTGATCCGTGATGACGAGACTGGCATAGCGGCCGACTGGGATAGTTTGCTGAACGCCCGCGATGGGGCTTGAAAGGGTGCGCCCCATGAGGGTTAACGAAATCGCACCTTGCCCTGATGGGGTTGCATCGCTTGCATTGTTGAGGAGTTGCACCAAGCTTGCAATCAGTCTGGTTTCGTTGGTTTCAGCCGCCAGAGTCTCATCCTGAAGATCAAAGCTCAGTTGGCAGGGCGCGGCGGCTTGGACTAAGGCGGGTCTATGCCGGTAAAGACACGGAGCGATTGATAAGGGTGCGGTCGCTACGACTTTCTGCTCTGAGTATCTAAGGAGTTGATCGATGGGTTTTGCGCTTTCTAGGATGGCCTGGCGAGCTGTGAGTAAAGACGTCTTGTCGGTTTGGGGGAGCGATTCTGGATCGATGAGATCAAGATGGCCCGCGGCAATTTGAATGCGGTTATTCAAGTCATGCGCAAGACCGCCCGCGAGGGTGCGAATGGCATCGGCTTTTTGATTGTCGGCAACACGTCTTAACAGCGCGCCCCGTTCGCTGATGTCTCGAGCAAAAACAAGCCCCCTTTGTTGCTCATCTAGGTTGAAGGTCGTCATGTGGACTTCGATGGGGACGTTTGATCCATCGGGTCGCTCTACCTCCAGAATGAATTTCAGGAATTGTCCTAGCATCTGCTGCGCTGTTTTCGCATCGCTTTCAAAGTCGTGTCGATCTTGACGCCAAAGTTCCCAGATGGGTTGAGCGCGGAGCTCCGCGTTGGTGCGGCCAAAGAGCGCTTCGGCGGCGGCATTACAAAACTGTAAATTGCCAGACTCAAGATCAACGATTAGGCAGCAATCGGGTGACGCCCTGAGAGCGGCAACCAGGCTTTGATTTTCAAATTGCAGTCTGAAAATGCGCTCAACGCGTTCATTAAAAGCGCGTGAGAGTTGTTTGATCTCAACGGCATCCGCTGGGTTGCTCTCGGGCAGCAAGCTGAGCCCTGAGTCGCCACCTTTGACGCGGTGCCCCAGCGCACGCAATGGCCGGATTGCGACAAATTCAAAGATTAGGATCACAATTAAAATAATGATCAGGGTTCGCAAGAGGCCAATTCGAGCAAATTGCCAATGCCGATTAACAAATCCGTCAAAGGCTTGATGGGCGTTCAAGGTTGCAGATAAACGCATTGGGGCCTGATCCGCAATCGGTGAGGCCTCAGAGACCGAAAGCTCGATAAATTTTGGCGTCAGCAAGTCGAGCACGGGCCTGGTAAGGGTTTGCTGAGGTTGCGCTGCGACGTAGTAGGCCGCTGCGCCACGCTGCAGCACGACTTGTTGGAAGCTGGAGTGTTCCAGCAAGCGGCTTAAGGTTGCGTTCAAGTGCTCGGTCTGATGGTTGGCGTCAAGGTTGATGAATGTGGGTAGGAGTATTTGAAGGGTTTGTATGTTTTGCGCACGTACTTGCTCAGAAACGCGGGCCCAATCACTGACAAGGCTCCACGAAAATAACAGAACACCGGCTAGCATTCCGAGCAGTAGGCTGATCAACGCACTTTTTCGGATAAAGGTATTCAAGAGGATCTCATCTGATCATTAGGACTGCCGCGTGCGACGATGTTAACGGGCATTGAGCGCCGCAATATCGTGGCCACGAAAAAATGAATTGGAAGCGCTTGGCGTTTTTAAGATCATTAAGCGACCAACATTTGAATGCGCGCGGCTTCCTCTCTCAGCAGTTCCGGTGACCCTAACAGCTGCCGGTTGGCGCCGATTCGCTTGAACCAGTAGTGCAGGCCGACTAAATCGGTAAAGCCCATGCCGCCATGGACCTCTGTGCTGGTTCGAGCCACAAATTGTGCGACCTCAGATAAATGCGCTTTGGCATGACAAACGGTTAAACGCGCCGCGCCGTCGCCCTCGGATAAGGCGTGCCCGCCGTACCAAATGAGTGCCCGGCAGGGTTCTAGCTGGGATGCCATTTCGGCGCACAAGTGTTTGACGGCTTGAAAAGAGGCAATCACTCGGTTGAATTGCTCCCGTTGACCCGCGTACGCGATCGCCTGATCCAGCATGCATTGAGCTGCCCCAAGTGAATCTGCAGCTTGAACGATTCGGCCTGCATCCAGGCCTGCTTGCAGCACCGCTGGGTCATCGGTTAGCAAGGTTGCAGCAACCTGGTCAAGTTTTAGCTCGCAAAGGGTGCGGGTTTTGTCGATGGTGGTGAGTAAGGCTCGGGTGAAACCGGGATCATTGGCATCGACCCAGTAGAGCTGTCGATTAGGACCGTTCACGATGTAGGCATCGGCCGAGGCATCCAGCGCAAACAGAGCTTTGCCAGTGAGGCGACCACCAGAGCGGGTCATGCCCGCATCGAGCCGCGCGCCCACAGCTTCAGAGAGCGCAACCCCGACGCGATAGCGTCCGGCTGCAATATCCGCAAGTCGGTCTGTTTGACCCGCCGCGATCAACAGACTTGGTGCCATAATTGCGGTGCTGAGAAAGGGGCCTGGTGTGATGTGGTAGCCCAGTGTTTCACCCACCACGACGGCCTCAAGAAGGCCTAAACCGACGCCGCCATGGGTCTCCGGAATGATGAGGCCGGCCAGGCCGAGCTCTGTTAGGCCGTGCCAAACCGATTGATCTAGCTCAGGGTCTTCGGCCACTGCGCGGACCTTATCCAGTGGCACTTGGTCTTTTAAGTAGCGCGTAATGCTGTCTTGAAGGAGTACTTGTTCCTGAGAGAGTCCGAATTCCATTATGCCCCCGATGCTGCGAGTTTGGGTTCTTTGGGCATGCCAAGGCCACGTTCGCTGATGATGTTTTTTTGAATCTGGGACGTACCGCCGCCAATGATCAAGCCTAAGAAGTACATATACTGATATTGCCAAGAGCCATTGCCCCGAAGATAGGGATTGTCGCCATAGCTCAGGCCGATTTCGCCTAAGACGTCAATGCCGAGGCATTCGATCTCGTGCCTCAGCTCCGTTCCGATCAGTTTGACAACCATGCCCGCCAGTTTGGTGTCTTGGTTTTTATTAATGCGCGCCGATAACAACCGCATGTCGTTGTACTGCATGGCCATCACCCGGCCCTGTAGTCGCATCAGGCGATCTCTGAAAACAGGGTTGTCGATGGCGCGCTCTCCGCCAATCGTTTCTTGTTGCATCAAACGAATGACGCCGTTGAGTCGGGACATGGCGGCATCCGGTGGTGCTAAGGAGCCCCGCTCGTGACCTAAGATCGCGTTGGCAACCTGCCAGCCTTGCCCCCGTTGTCCGACGATCTGATCTTTTGGAACCCGGACGTCCGTGAAAAAGACTTCGTTGAAATTGGCGGCGCCCGTCATATCGACCAGCGGTCTGACTTCGATCCCCGGCGTATCCATTTCAAACAATAAAAAGGAGATGCCTAAGTGTTTGGGTGCTTCGGGCTCAGTTCGGACCAGACAGAATATCCAATCGCTGATTTGTGCCGTGCTCGTCCAGATTTTCTGACCGTTGATCACCCATTCGTCGCCATCGAGCTCTGCTTTGGTTGTGAGGCTCGCAAGGTCACTACCCGCACCGGGCTCGGAATACCCCTGGCACCAGATGAGTTCGCCATGAATGGTTTTGCGAATGAATTGTTGTTTTTGCGCCTCGGTGCCCAGTTCCAAGAGCACGGGCGTTAGCATGCTGATGCCCTGGCCGCTGAATCCGGTGTTCATTTGAACAGCGCTGAATTCTTCGGCAATGATCCGAGAGCGGATGATGTCCGGTTCGGCGCCATATCCGCCGTAAGCCTCAGGGATGGTGCGAGAGTGGTAGCCATTGGCGATCAGTTTGGCTTGCCAGGCTCGCACGGCCGGACTGCGAGGGCCATCGCCGGGTTTGGGCTGCTCATCAATATTGGCGGCGACAAAGGCTTTGACCTCTGCGCGAAAGGCGTTGTATTCGGGACCATACGTGAGATCCATTTCTGACTCCGGCGAACGGTGAAGGTACGGCAGAGGCTAGCATAATCTAAGATTTTGCGACAACGGCCGCGGGGGGAAATCCCCCATGATTCGGCGCGCTGACGGCGCGGGTCAGGCCGCGGTTTATAGCTGCTGGATTAAGTCCCAGAAGGCCTGCTGATTGGCGCGTTTGGGCGGGTGCGCGGCGGCAGGGTCCATAGTCTGGGCAACCACCAGATCAAGGCTTGGCGAAATGGAGAGGTGATGCCCGCCTGCGCCGCGTGCGCTGATGAGGTCCTTAGGGGCATGCGGTAGCAAAGGCTTTGGGTAGACCCGATCAGACCCTGGACGCATGTGGGTCGGCGCCTGATTATTCCACCAGAGCAGATGCCAGGCGGGATTGGTACTCTCGCTGGGCGTGCCAAGCGCTGCGCGATAATACGGGTCAACCAGTTGGTCTTGGAGCAATGCCTCACCGATTTTGCGCAGAGACTGGGCCGTCGTCTGCAACGCCGAGAAGGCGTGCCCATCTGCGTCTTTGGCCCGCGTGATCCAGTTGGCGTCTGTGATGCCTAATGGCTCGAAGAGCCAAGCTTGCGTTAAGGCGTTGAGTTCAAGTCCCGTTTGAATCGTGAGTGCGGTTTTGAGTTGTTGGTACGCGACGTTGTTATAAAACCAGTCTTTTCCGATCTGGCCTTGCTTTTGCAGCTGATCATTCATGCCGGTTGTCATGTTCATTAAAATTTCAACCGTCAGACTGGCTTCATCGGGTTTCGTGAGCTGGGTCCATTCGGGATCCAAGATGTGATTCATTGCATCGACCCGTTCTAGGAAGTAGCGCGCCTCGGCGATACCGATCAAGATCGAAACAACGCCTTTTTGAACCGCATACACATCAACGGGCATGCTCATTGGGCATTGATCAAAAACCAAGGTGCCCGCTTTGCTCACGGAAATTTGCGCCGTGCCTTGGGCTTGGCATAGTTGCTGCAAATCTTCGCTGACACTCATTGGGAAGTTTGCCCGGAACCTGTTTGCGTGATTAATTGTCGAAGCACTTGCAGTGGCACTTTGGGGTTTCGATGAAAGTCCAACACGCCATTAATCTCTTGTTGCACATCGGTGAGCTGGGTCCAAACAAAGCCTCGCAGCCGTGGGGTGTCGTTAATGGCACTTAATAACGCCGCCGTGCGTGCAAGGAACGCGTCAGCGTCCTGGGGCATATCTCCATAGAAAAAAGCGTCAGCCTCACCAATATCGGACGTCGTAACGAGGCCGATCCCGCCACATTCCGTTAATAAAAGCGGCAGATGGCTGGGATCTGCCCCGGCGAGTGCGCCAAGGCGAGGGTTCGGGCCGTCATGGATGGATTGAGCTGGATTCTGGGTCAGGCTCGCCAGCCTGTTTTGAAGTGTTGCAGCGGTCGAATCGTAAAGATGCAAAGTCCAATAGTCGCCCGTTGAGTATTCCCACCCGTCGTTGGTAATGACGGGGCGGGTTGGGTCCAGCGCTTTGGTAAGATGGTAGATGGCATCAGCGAAGTGCCTTTGTTCACGGCGGGTGCTTTGATGCCATAGCCCCCAGGATTCATTAAAGGGCACCCAGCCCACAATACAAGGATGGGCCTGGTCACGCTGAACCAGCGCCGTCCATTCTTGGGTAAGGTCGGTCATGAGGGCCTCAGAAAATACTCGCCCAGACGGCATTTCACTCCAGACCATGAGGCCAAGGCGGTCCGCCCAATACAGGTAACGAGGATCCTCAAATTTTTGGTGCTTGCGCGCAAGGTTAAAGCCCAGCGCAAGGGTCAGCTCAACATCTTGTTTTAAGACGTTATCGGTTGTTGCCGTGTACCAACCCTCTGGGAAATAGCCTTGGTCCAGGACGCCGCGCAGATAAATGGGCTCACCGTTGAGCAGAATTTGATCGTCCGCGACGGAAAGGCTCCGAAGACCGGTATAACTTTCAACGCAGTCGGTTTCAATCTCGTCGGTAAGCAGGCGAATGGAGACCGGATAGAGGTGTGGGTCTTGGGGATGCCAAAGACGCGGCGTTGGAATCTGTAAGGTTTGGCTTAACGCTGACCGACCCTTCGCCGATCCGCGAACGCGAAGACGTTGCCCGTTGGGCTGCTGGATCTCGATTTCAACAGTGGTGTCTGAGTGCTTAGAAAGTTGGGTGATGACTGTTAGGCGCTGCTCGGCAAGATCAAAGCGATAGTGGACTTGGCTGATCCGGATGGCGGGCACAGGTTCTAACCAAACGGTCTGCCAGATGCCGATGATGGGGTCATAGTCAATGGGCCAGCGGGTATCGCCAGCCTGCTTGCCGCGAGGCTGTTGCCAGGAGGTCGTATCGCTCACGCGAATGACAATGCGGTTCCGCGTTGCCCCCAGGAACGGCTGAATGTCAGTCGTGATCGGTGAGTAGCCGCCCCGGTGATGGGCAACCTGATGACCATTGATCCAGATGGTTGTGGTGTGGTCCGCGGCGCCGATATGCAGTAGCGTTTCCGCGCAGAGCCAGGGCAATTCAGGAACGATGCGCTCATACCAAACCGTTAGGCAATCTTCCGGACAAGGCGCGCCACTGGCCTGAGTGCCTGGCGCGAAGGGCACAATGATGACATCCGGCGCCGGCAGGGCGCTTGACCAACCTTGCGCTTGACCGATCTGGTCAGGGTCTGCCTTGAATGACCAAGCACCGTTGAGGTTGAGCCATTCGGGTCGGGTTAAGATGGGGCTGGGGTGCTCGGGTCTGGGCAGGCTGTCCAGTTGCGGCGTATTCGATTGGGTCATGGGGTGAGTCTAACAGGATTCAACCCAAGTGGATTGAGTTGCTGACTTGATTCTGGTTTGATTAAGGCGTTGAGGAGGCACGTGATGGCTTGGACAGAAGGAAACGGAAGGCTAACAGTACGGCTGCGATTTGTTGATTTCAAAGCGGCATTCCATTTTATGCAGCAAGTGGCCGAGATTGCCGAAGCCCAAGGGCACCACCCAGAGTGGTCGAATGTTTATAATTTGGTCGAGATATCCCTGACCACCCACGATTCAGGGGATCAACTGACGTCAAAGGACTATGCCCTGGCCGAAGCGATCAGTGCGCTTTCGATGTTCAAGACCGCGAAGGTGGAAGCGCTGTGAAACAAGATGAGAGAAGCCAGGGCTTTGAGTGGCCGCAAACGACCCCACCTTACCACTGCATCACGGATGAACAGGCCGAGCAATGGCATCGTGATGGCTACTTCTTACTTAAAAACGCCATTCCTCAAGCGGCGATTACCGCTTTGCTTGCTGATGCCGACGACTTAGAAGCCGCTCGCGAGGCGCAGCTTAGAGCGCAGCACGAAGGCCATTTCTTGATCAACCGTGCAGGCGAGATCACGTTTACCATTCATATTGTGAAACAATCCCGCGCAGCTCGTCGGTTCGTCTTTGAACCGGCTTTAATTGATCTTTGTCGGGATTTGATTGGACCCGATGCTCGATTGTATTGGGATCAGTTGGTTTATAAAAAGCCAGAAAATCCTCAAGAGTTTCCCTGGCATCAAGACAATGGTTACACGTTTGTAAAGCCTGAGAATTATTTGACCTGCTGGATTCCGCTCACGCCGGCCACCATCGATAACGGCTGCCCGTGGGTGGCCGCTGGGGTGCATCAGTCTGGGACCTTGGCGCATTGGGTAACGGACCTAGGGTATCAATGTCTGACCGAGGCGGATGAGGCGGGGCTTCCCATCCAGGCTGTTGAGGCAGAGGTTGGCGACGTGGTGGTGTTCTCATCGTTAACACCCCATCGAACTGGGCCAAATGTCACCAGTGAAGTCCGTAAGGCGTACATTGTGCAGTATGCGCCCGATGGCGCTGTGATGTACCCACGGCAGTCAGATGAGGTGTTGTTCCAAGTTGACCCAGCACGCCATTTCTTGGTTTGCCAAGGGGGGGAGCCGCAGGCCTGTCCTGATTAAGGAATTGGCCGAGGCCTGATCGCATTTTACTTGCACTCACGGAAGGTTCGTTAGAGACTGGGCGCTGTCCAATAATTTATCAATGGAGTTCAAAATGGCAGTATCGGTTGGTGATCAGATTCCGAATGTTACGATTAAAACAATGGGTGAAAAGGGTCCGGAGGACCTTAATACTGGCGATTTCTTTGCGGGTAAAAAGGTTGTTCTGTTCGCGGTTCCCGGTGCTTTTACGCCGACCTGTAGTGCGGCACATGTCCCTGGGTTTGTGGTGAATGCGGACAATATTTTGGCTAAGGGCGTTGATGCCATCGTGTGTTTGAGCGTGAATGATGCGTTCGTGATGAGTGCTTGGGGTCAGAGCCAGAATGCTGAGGCGCTGGTCATGGCAGCAGATGGTAACGGCGAATTTACTCAAGCGATGGGCCTGACCTTGGATGGCTCTGGCTTTGGTTTAGGGCATCGCTCATCTCGATATGCGCTCATTGCAGAAGATGGCAAAATAACCACATTGAATGCTGAGCAAGGTGGCGCGTTCGAAGTCAGCTCTGCTGAGAAGATTCTAGAGGCGCTGTAGTCAAGCGACCGAGCTTTTGATTGTCCGGGTTGTTCAAACTCGGGCAATTAAGTCCTTGGCTTTGAGATGGGTCGCCGAGGCGGGCCTACTTTCTGAGTCGCACCCCGCGGTCCTCGAAGATGAAAGTCGAAATGTTTCGGGTTAAAGAATAATCCGTTCACACAGATCGATGCATCTGGAGGAGGGCCTTAAGTGTTGGAATCGTGGATCTTCTGGACGATACTTGCCGCGACTATGCAGTCGGTTCGAACGGCGGGCCAGAAACAACTCAATCAATCTGTCTCTGCTGAAAGTGCGACGCTCGCGCGGTATTTATTCGCCCTGCCGGTCATTTTGGGTTACGGCGCCTGGCTGTTTGAAGTACGAGCGCTGCCGCAGGTATCGATGGCCTTCGGAGCCAAGGTGGTTGCCGCCGGCGTTCTGCAAATTTTTGCAACCATCCTGCTCGTTCGATTATTTTCCCGACGCAACTTTGCAATTGGCAGTACCTATATTCGCCTTGAAATCGTCATTACGGCCTTGCTGGGTTTGACCTTGTTTGGTGATTTGGTGAATGCTTTAACGCTGCTCGGCATGATGGTCTGCACCGCTGGGCTTATTTTGGTCAATACCAGCAGGGGAAGCGTGTCAGGCAGCTTTTGGGGGCGCGAGGCGGTCATGGGGCTCGCGGCGGCACTTGCCTTTTCTTTGACCTCGCTATTGGTGCGTGACGCCAGTTTGTCGCTAGGGCTTGCCTCGCCAGTCGCGGCGGCAGCACTGACGCTTTGCGTTATGGTGTTGGTGCAAACAGGGCTGTGTTTAGGGTTGGTTGCCCGGCGCGGACCGGGCGAACTCAGCCAGCTTCTTAAGTACTGGCGGCTCGCTTTGTTCATAGGCTGCACCAGCGCGCTGGGCTCTATCGGTTGGTTTACCGCCTTCACCCTAGAGCAGGCGGCTGTGGTGAAAACGCTGGGCCAGATTGAGTTGATTTTTGTGATGCTCATTTCGTATTTCTTTTTCAAGGAGCGCCCGACCCCGCGAGAATGGCAAGGCATCTTATTGGTTCTGCTTGGGGTGAGCGTTGTGCTTGGCGCGGACTGGTAAGGGCTGAACGAGGACGCGCCGTTGGTCGCAGCGGCGGTGAATTCAGGCGAAAATGCGTCGCCAATCGAGCGTGATACTGGCAGAATAGCGGGATGCGGGTGTAGCTCAGTTGGTAGAGCTCCAGCTTCCCAAGCTGGTTGTCGCGAGTTCGAATCTCGTCGCCCGCTCCAGAATCGGTTGGTATTAGCGTCGCGCAGCGATTGGCTTGAGGACAAGACTATGACACTTGGCGTCTGGAAACCGGCTTCGGAGCAATCGCTCAGTATGACGGG